>Ga0160462_100232_pt1 | contig 19726 bp, 16 predicted proteins | sample HID1975K_E6MG_FD_108219 | JGI IMG/M metagenome (GOLD analysis project Ga0160462, IMG submission 108219) | Enriched soil microbial communities from UW Madison campus, WI, USA - HID1975K_E6 MG | ecosystem: Environmental > Terrestrial > Soil > Unclassified | place: USA: Madison, Wisconsin... | reverse complement strand
GCCAGGACATCGGCCACCCCGCCAGCGACCAACTGGCCACCGAGCTGGGCTTGAAATGCCCGGAACGCTCCAACCTCGACGACATGACGCTGGAACAGGTGCAAACGCTGCGTGATCGCTGGTACGCCGCCAACAACATGACCCTGATCATGGTCGGCGGCCTCGATCGCCTGCTGCCGGCCTACCTCGACCGCACCTTCGGCGAGCTGCCTGCCACCGAGCCGGAGGAGCGCCGCAACCTCGAAAGCATCAGCCAGCAGGCCGAGCAGCGTCGCGACCTGACCCGCGGCGTGCTGGGTGACAGCGTCAAACTGCATTGGCTGTTCATCGAACCGGTACTGGACAACGACCACCAACCCACCCTCGACCTGCTTTCGCGTTACCTGGACTGGGCCCTGTATGACCAGCTGCGGCTGCGCAACGGCCTGTCCTATGGGCCCTCGGTGCAGCGCGAGAGCTTCGGCGACAGCGGCATGCTCAGCCTCAATGCCGACCTTGAGCGCGACGATATCGACGCGGCAGTCAAGGTGATGCAGCAGCTGTTCGACCACTTGCGCAAGGAAGGCCTCGATGCGGATACCTTCGCCCGCATCAAGGAAGCCGCCGCCGCCAAGGAAAGCTGGGGCACCCAGGGCAACAGCGCGCTGGCCGACTACTACTGGGGGGCGCTCAACAACTACAGCAACGGCCGCTTTGCCGACCCCGCGCGGCAACTGCGCCAGGTCAGCCTGGAGCAGGCCAACGATGCCTTGAAGGAACTGCTCAAGGATGAAGGGTATCTGCGCATCGAGAAACCCTTGCTGGGGTACGACGAGCTGTATGGGCTGATTGCGCTGGTTGTGGGTGTGATCCTGGCTGCCGGACTGTTGGGTCGGCGGCGCCATACCCCTCAACCACCGAGCGGTGCTACACGGGAGCGGTGATTCAGCGGTATCCTTTCGCCGGTACCGGCCCTTTCGCGGGCAAGCCCGCTCCCACAGGTATTGCACCAGCCTTCAGAGCAGTGCAGTGCCTGTGGGAGCTGGCTTGCCCGCGAAGGGGCCGGCACAGCCACCTCTTAAGCCTGTTGCAGACCCATGCCCCCAATCCCCCATTTCGTCCAGCGCGTCATCGAGCTGCTCAAACGCTACCCCGGCGTCATCGCGCTCGGCGGCTTCCTTTCCGGTATCGGCAGCTTCATCCTGGTCGACCGCCAGGCCAGCCTGGCCAGTTGGGTCGCCATTCTCATGCTGGTCAGCTGGATCTGGCTGATGCTGGAGAACACCCTCACCGGCCTGTTCGCCCGCACCTTCAAACGCGAGATCCCCCAGCCGCTGCTGCGCTATGCAACACAGATGATCCACCAGGAGAGTCTGTTCTTCGTCCTGCCGTTCTTTTTCATCACCACCACCTGGAACAGTGGGCAACTGGTGTTCACCGGTCTGCTGGCGGCCGCCGGGCTGGTTTCGATCGTCGACCCGCTGTACTACAAATGGCTGGCCCCTCGGCGCTGGCTGTTCCTTGCGCTGCATACCCTGACGTTATTCGCCGCACTGCTCACCGCGCTGCCGATCATCCTGCACCTGACCACAGCGCAAAGCTTCAAGCTGGCATTGATTGCCGCCATGGCGCTGTCGTTCCCAAGCCTGGCCAGCAGCTTCCCGATCAACACCTGGCGCCGCGGCGTGGCGCTGGTACTGGTGACCCTGGCAGTCGGCGGAGGCGGTTGGCTGATGCGCTCATGGGTACCACCGGCCACGTTGTGGATGACCGAGGTGGCGGTCAGTACCGAGGTGTTGAACCGCCAGCCCGGCGAGTCACTGGACGAAATTGCCGCCAGCCGTATCCGCAGCAGCGGCCTCTATGCCTATACCGCCATCAACGCACCGCGCGGCCTCAACGAGCGCATCTACCACGTGTGGCAGAAGGACGGCCAGGAAGTCGACCGTATCGCCCTGGATATCCACGGCGGGCGCAAAGAGGGGTACCGCGCCTGGACCCACAAACAGAACTTCCCGCCCAACCCTGTGGGTAAATGGCAGGTGCGGGTGCTGACCGAGGACGGCCAGGTAATCGGCGTGCTGCGCTTCAAGGTGATCGACGACGCAGCGGCCAAGTGATGTAAAAAGGGCCGCAAGGCGGCCCCGATCACTCAGCACATTTTCAACAAACCCCGCCATGCCTGCTGCGCTATGATCAGCCTCTACGCCAACCCGCGCAGTCAGATGCATGGAGCCTATGACCACCCCCAGCGCCACCTTGGACACCAGCAGCCAACCGGCCTGCCTGCGCATTGCCGGTGACTGGACGCTAGCCCATTACGCCAGCCTCAAGCGCGACAGCGAACGCCTGCGCACGCAATATGGCGCCGACGCCGTTGCCGACCTCAGCCAGTTGGGCCGCCTGGACACTGCCGGCGCCTCGCTGCTGGCTGAACTGCTCGGCTCCGAACGGCTGTCGCACTGCACCAACGACTTGCCCGACGCCAGCCGCGCCTTGCTCAAGAACGTCTACTGCTCGGTGCAGGACTATTGCATCCCGGTCAAACAGCCAGAGAGGCACGTGCTGCTTCTGCTGCTCGAACGTATCGGCCGCGCCGTCAACACCCTGTGGCAAGACACCCTGCAGCTGCTCGGCTTCGTCGGTCTGATCCTCGAAACCCTGCTGCGCCGCGCCCTGCAGCCCCACCGTTGGCGGCTGACGCCAGTCGTCTCGCATATCGAACAGACGGGCCTGGATGCCGCGCCGATCGTGGCGTTGCTGACGTTTCTGGTGGGCGCTGTGGTTGCCTTCCTCGGCGCCACGGTCTTGGCGGACTTCGGCGCGACCGTATTCACCGTCGACCTGGTGGCGTTCTCGTTTTTGCGTGAATTCGCCGTGTTGCTGACGGCCATCCTCATGGCCGGCCGTACGGCCAGCGCCTTCACGGCGCAGATAGGCTCGATGAAGGCCAACGAGGAAATCGACGCCATCCGCACCCTGGGCCTGAACCCGATCGAACTGCTGGTGGTACCGCGGGTGCTGGCACTGTTGATTTCCCTGCCGCTGCTGACCTTCGTCGCGATGCTCTGCGGCATCGTCGGCGGCGCAGTGGTCTGTGCGCTGACACTGGATATCTCGCCGGCGATGTTCCTGTCGCTGCTGCAAAGCGACATTGGCGTGCAGCACTTCATCGTCGGCCTGGCCAAGGCACCGTTCTTCGCCTTCCTGATCGCTTCCATCGGCTGCCTTGAGGGCTTCAAGGTCAGCGGCAGCGCCGAATCGGTCGGTGCACACACCACATCCAGCGTGGTCCAGTCGATTTTCGTGGTCATCGTGCTGGATGCGGTGGCTGCGCTGTTCTGCATGGAGATGGGCTGGTGAATGGCCGGGAAGCAGTGATCGAGGCGCGAGGCATTTGCAACCGTTTCGGTAGCCAGAGCGTGCACGAGAACCTCGACCTGGACCTGTACCGTGGCGAAATCCTCGCCGTGGTCGGCGGCTCGGGCAGCGGCAAATCAGTGCTGCTGCGCAGCATTATCGGCCTGCGTCGGCCGAATGAAGGGCAGATCAAGGTGTTCGGCGAAGACCTGGCCGGCCTGCGCGAGGAGCAGCGCTCGCTGGTCGAGCGGCGTTTTGGCGTACTGTTCCAGAAGGGCGCGCTGTTCTCTTCGCTGACCGTTACCGAAAACGTGGCACTGCCGCTGATCGAGCATGCCGGCCTGTCGCGCGCCGATGCGGAACACCTGGCCGGGGTAAAGCTGGCACTGGCCGGTCTGCCGATTTCCGCCGCCGACAAATACCCCTCGTCGTTATCCGGCGGCATGATCAAGCGCGCTGCGCTGGCCCGGGCGCTGGCCCTGGACCCGGACATCCTGTTCCTCGACGAGCCCACTGCCGGCCTCGATCCGATCGGCGCTGCGGCCTTCGACCAACTGATTCTCACCCTGCGCGATGCCTTGGGCCTGAGCGTGTTCCTCATCACCCACGACCTGGACACCCTGTACACCATCACCGATCGCATCGCGGTGCTGTCGCAGAAGAAGGTGCTGGTGGCCGGCCCCCTGGCCGAGGTCGAACAGACCAACGACCCGTGGATTCACGAATACTTTCATGGCCCACGCGGGCGCGCAGCCGAACACGCCGCCGCCAGTGCCAGGCAGGAGCGCTGAACAATGGAAACCCGAGCTCATCACGTACTTATCGGCCTGGTCACCGTACTGGTGGTGGTTGGCGCCATGCTGTTCGGCCTGTGGCTGGCCAAGTCCAGCGTCGACGATGCCTTCAAGGATTACGAAGTGGTCTTCAACGAAGCCGTCTCGGGCCTGTCCCGTGGCAGCCCGGTGCAATACAACGGTATCAAGGTGGGCGACGTCTCCACCCTGCGCCTGGACCCCAAGGACCCGCGCCGGGTGCTGGCACGGGTGCGCCTGAGCGGCGACACACCAGTCAAGGAAGACACCCAGGCCAAGCTGACCTTGGCCGGGGTGACCGGCAACTCGTTCATCCAGCTCAGCGGTGGCACGCCACAAAGCCCCGAGCTCAAGGGCAAAGACGGCAAGCTGCCGGTAATCGTCGCTTCGCCGTCACCGATCTCGCGCCTGCTCAACGACAGCAGCGACCTGGTCACCAACATCAACCTGCTGCTGCACAACGCCAACCAGATGTTCTCGGAGAGCAATATCGACCGGTTGAGCAACACCCTGGCCAACCTCGAGCAAACCACCGGTGCTTTCGCCAACCAGAAGGGCGGTATTTCCGAGGCTATCGAACAGCTGGGCCTGGTCGGGAAGCAGGCCAACGCCACGCTGGCCGAAACCCAGGCATTGATGCGCAACGCCAACGGCTTGCTTGGTACCCAGGGCAAGCAGGCCATCGGCAACGCCGAACAGGCCATGCAATCGCTGGCGGCCAGCACCGCAACCATCAACAGCCTGCTCAACGATAACCGCCAGTCCATCGACGATGGCGCGCAAGGCCTCAACCAGCTGACACCGGCAATCCGCGAGCTGCGCGAAACGCTCAATTCGCTCAAAGGCATTTCCCGGCGCCTGGAGGCTGACCCGAGCGGCTACCTGCTTGGCCGTGACAACAACAAGGAGTTCCAGCCATGAACCTGTCGCTGCGCCTGCTGGCCTTGGCGGCTGCGCTAAGCCTCACCAGCGCCTGCTCGATCCTGCCGCAGAGCGAGCCTGTGGATATCTATCGCCTGCCGGTCAACCAGGCCAGCCACAGCGCCCCCCCTGTAGAGTGGTCACTGCGCCTGAACAAGCCCCTGGCCAGCGAAACGCTGGCTGGGCCGCGCATCGCGGTGATACCCCAGGGCGATGTGCTCAGCAGCTACAAAGGCGCGCGCTGGAGCGACCCGGTGCCACTGCTGGTGCGCAACCGCCTGCTCGATGGCTTTCAGCGTGACGGCCGCGTACAGCGCCTGAGCGCCGACGACAGCAACCTGCAGGCCGACTATGAGCTGGCCGGCGAGCTGCAGGCATTCCAGAGTGAGTACCGAGCCGGCGGCGCGGTGGAAGTGGTGATCCGCTATGACGCGCGGCTGGTCCAGGGCCGTAGCCAGCGTATCCTCGCCAGCAAGCGCTTCGAGGTGCGCCAGCCGGTGGCCGATACCCAGGTGGCAGCCGTGGTGGCCGGCTTTGGCGCGGCCAGCGATCAGCTGGCCGGGCAGGTGGTGAACTGGACCGTGGCGCAGAGCGTTCAGGCTCAGGCGAAGAACCAGTAGCAGACGAAGATCGCCGCGATCACTCCGGACAATTCGGCCAACAGCGCACAGCCGACCGCGTGGCGCACGCGCTGGATGCCGACAGCGCCGAAGTACACGGCCAGCACGTAGAAGGTGGTTTCGGTGCTGCCCTGGATGGTCGCTGCCACCAGCGCCGGGAAGCTGTCAACGCCGTGGGTCTGCATGGTCTCGATCAACATCGCCCGGGCGGCGCTGCCAGAGAACGGCTTGACCAACGCGGTCGGCAGGCCCTCTACGAAGCGGGTGTCCATGCCCATCCAGTTGACCGCGTGGCGAATACCGTCCAGGGCCAGCTCAAGGGCGCCGGAGGCACGCAGTACGCCGACCGCCACCAGCATCGCCACCAGGTAGGGCAACAGGCTCTTGGCCACGTCAAAGCCTTCCTTGGCGCCTTCGACAAAGGCTTCATACACCTTCACCCGTTTCAGCGCGCCAATCACCAGGAACAGGATGATCACCCCGAACAGCGTGAGGTTGCCCAGGATCGACGACAGGCTGGCCAGCGCCGCGGCCGACAGGGTTCCCAGGAAGGCCATGAAACCGCCCAGCAGCAGGGCCCCAGGGATCATGTAGGCCAACACCACCGGGTCCCACAGGCGCAGGCGCTGCATCACCGCCACCGACAGCAGGCCGACCAGGGTCGAAACGCTGGTGGCCAGCAGAATCGGCAGGAACACCAGCGTCGGGTCGGTCGCGCCTTGCTGGGCGCGGTACATGAAGATGGTCACCGGCAGCAGGGTCAGCGATGAGGCATTGAGTACCAGGAAGAGAATCTGCGCATTGCTGGCGGTAGTGCTGCTGGGGTTGAGCTCCTGCAGCGCCCGCATCGCCTTGAGGCCGATCGGCGTGGCGGCGTTGTCCAGGCCCAGGCCGTTGGCAGCGAAGTTCATGGTGATCAGGCCCAGCGCCGGGTGGCCGGGCGGCACTTCCGGCATCAGCCTGGCGAACAGGGGGCCCAGGGCTTTGGCCAGCCATTCGACGATGCCGGCCTTCTCGGCGATCTTGAGAAAGCCCAGCCACAGCGTCAAGGTGCCGAACAGCAAGACCATGACCTCTACCGAGAGCTTGGCCATGGCGAAGATGCTCTCGACCATCGCGGCGAAGATGCCAGCGTTGCCACCCACCAGCCATTGGGCCAGGGCAGAGACGGCCGCCACCAGGAAAAAGCCGAGCCAAAGGCCGTTGAGCATCCGATTGTTCCCCCTGAAAATTGGCTGAATGATAACGCACCAGCGGCTGTTTTAGCCTGTACCGGCCTCATTGCCGGCAAGCCGGCTCCCACAGGTTCTACACTGGCCTTCAGAGCGCAGGGCAGACGGCTTGCCGGCGATGAGGCCAACTCAGACAACAAAAAGCCCCGACAGGTCGGGGCTTTTTGTGTCCAGCAGGTCAGGTTCAGCGCTTGGCGGTTTCGCCCACCACGGCTGCTTCCTTCTTGTCCGCCATCAGCGAGGCGTAGTACTGCTCGCCCTTGGCGGCGTCGTACATGCCTTCCCAACGAGCGATTACCAGCGCTGCCAAGGCATTGCCGATCACGTTCAGGGCAGTACGCGCCATGTCCATGATACGGTCGACACCGGCGATGAACGCCAGGCCTTCCAGCGGGATGCCTACGCTGCCCAGGGTCGCCAGCAGGACCACGAACGATACGCCCGGCACACCGGCGATCCCCTTGGAGGTCACCATCAGGGTCAGCACCAGCAGCAGTTGCTGGCTCCAGGACAGGTCGATGCCATACAGCTGGGCGATGAAGATCGCCGCGATGCTCTGGTACAGCGTCGAGCCGTCGAGGTTGAACGAGTAACCGGTCGGTACCACGAACGAGCAGATCGACTTCGGCGCACCGTACTTCTCCATCTTCTCGATCACGCGCGGCAGCACGGTCTCGGAGCTGGAGGTGGAGTAGGCGAGGATCAGCTCATCTTTCATGATGCGCATGATCTTGATCACCGAGAAGCCGAACAGGCGCGCCACCAGGCCCAGCACCATGAAGGCGAAGAAGGCGATGGCGAAGTACACCAGCAGCACCAGCTTGGCCAGCGGCAGCAGCGAGCTGAAGCCGAAGTTGGCAACGGTTACCGCGATCAGGGCGAACACGCCGATCGGGGCGTAGTTCATGATCATGTGGGTGACCTTGAACATGGTCTCCGACACGCCCTGGAACGTACGCACCAGCGGCTCGCGCAGGTCCGCCTGCAGGCTCGACAGCCCCAGGCCGAACAGCACCGAGAAGAAGATGATCGGCAGCATTTCGCCACGCATCAACGCCGCGAAGATGTTCGACGGGATCAGGTTGAGCAGGGTCTCGATGAACGCATGCTCATGCTGCACTTCGGCGGCAGTCGCCTGGTACTTGGAGATGTCGACGGTGCCCAGGGTGCTCATGTCGATGCCGGCGCCTGGGTGGAACAGGTTGGCCAACACCAGGCCGACGACGATGGCGATGGTGGTCACCACCTCGAAGTAGAGGATGGTCTTCAGGCCGATACTGCCCAGTTTCTTCGCGTCGCCAACCCCGGCGATGCCCACGATCAGCGACGAAATCACGATCGGGACGACGATCATCTTGATCAGGCGAATGAAGATGTCACCGGCGGGTTGGAGGACGTTACTGATCCACCAGGCCTTTTCCGCACTGAAGTGGTTCAGCAGCGCGCCGATTGCAACGCCCAGGACCAGACCGATAACGATCTGCCAGGCGAGGCTCAGTTTTGCCTTCTTCATGTCTTTACCCTTTGTTCTAGTGGTCACGGGCACCGACCGGAAAAACGCATAACAGAGCCGTTGGCAACGCCGCGGGCAGCTAGGAGCTTCCGTCCGGAGACCTCATGTAAGGACACCGCGAGCGAGCGACAGGGCGCTCGGGCCAGCGAAAAGGCGGCAACTATTGCGATGGCAAAGGATGAAATCTAATGCCGGAAGCGTATACCCCATACCGATTACGCATACTGATCTGCGTCAAAATGAGGCACCTGCAAGTCATTGATTTATAACGTTCGGAAACCCGAACAAGACCAAAGCGCCATTTTCAGGCAGATTTAGCGGTACTCGAAAGGGTCCCGGGATGGCTTGTTCGACAATCCGAATGGCTGAAATGCCGCTTGCGCGACAGCCGGATTGAACGAAAAAAATTTGATGTACGGTCGAGACAAAATGTGTCTCAAGAGGAAAAACCTGAAAGATGGGATGGTAATGCGAGGTGGCACCTCGGAAGCCAGGCCCGGTTACGTATGAAAACATACGCCTGACCTGAAACTTCCGATTTTGCCTTTCCTGACCCGGCCCATTGCTGGAGGCACTCCCTGTACCCCTAGGCCACTCCGATCCTGTAACAACCAGAACAGCCCGACCCCTTGGTCATGTGCCACCCCTCCTCGAGGCGGCGCATCATAGAAGCGAGAAATATAGAAAGGTTCCGCTTCTATTACGTGACAGTGCGCGACCGTTCGTCCTTGAAGGTCAGTACCACTTCGGGTCGCGCTTGAGTTGCTCCTGCAACATGGCCTTCATGCCATCGTCTGGCTCACCCAGCCAACGGTATTGCGCGTGGCGGGTTGGCGACTTGTCACTCGGCAGGCCTTCGGGTACTTCAACGAGCATCCCGTAAGCATCATCCTTGTCCCAACTGAACGCCACGATAAGGCGCTTGTACGTGCACTTGTCCTGGGCCTCGCACAGCGGACCTACCAGATACTTGTCGCCATCCTCGGTCACTGCCGACATCTGCTCCTGGGCACTGCCAGTCAGATTGATCACCCAGTCGGGCAGGCGTTCCTCGCCCTTGATCGCGTCCTGCCATGTTTCCCGGTACTCCGGGTCCGAGCCGAGCAACTGGTCGACCCGAACCTGGCCGTCATTGGCCGCCATCGCCGCTGCGCTACCACCCAACAGCAGGGCGGCAGCCAGGGCTTTGCAAAGCTTCCTGCTCATCTTCAACCTCGACCACGTCCAAAGAAGAAGGAGGCTACGAACAGGACCAGGAAGACAATGAACAGGATCTTCGCGATACCCGTAGCGGCGCCAGCGATACCACCGAAGCCCAGAACGGCGGCGACAATGGCGATGATGAGGAAAGTGATAGCCCAACTCAGCATGATGCTTCTCCTTTCTTTTTTGAAATAGGTCCGGTCACAGCGTCTTAGAACACCCAGCGTTGCTGAGGCACGACGTTTTCAACGGTGGCCGGCGAGGTGTTGGCCGAAGGCAGCGGTTGGGCTGCCTTCACCAATGTATTGGCACGGGTCGCCTGGATCTGCGTCAGCAGCGCGGTCTGCGCTGCAACCTGATCAGCCAGTCGCGCGGTCTGCCAGCTGTAATAAAAAAGGCCTGCGGCCAAAGTCAGCAGCAGCGCCATTCCAATCAAGAGGAACTGGCGCAGGGGCAGTGCGGCGATCTGCGAACGGTTGACGGATTGGCGGTTCATGCCGGCTTCTCCTGCTGTAATTTTTCTATTCAAACCTGAACAGGTAATTGCAGCCTGCGTGCCAGCCTTTGATATTCAATAAAATCCTTATATATCAGTGACTTAGGTAATGAGTAGATGGCACTGGAGGACGTATCCTGCACGATGCCCTCCCTGGCGTCGTGCGAATTGCACGACTCAGCCTTCCACCTTGGTCGCCACCTTGAGCAGATCGGCGTCTACACCCCGTACGCCGATGATCTGCCGAGCGATCTCCGTCGCAATGGTTTTCTGCTCGCTACTGACCACCTCGCCCGATAGCCGGACCATGCCGTCGGCGCTGGCCACCTTGATATTCAGGCCATCGAGATTGCGGCTGAAGCGGAAGCTGTTCTGTATCTTGTCGACGACCCAGCTATCACTGGGCTGCGGCCCCGTTGGCGCACCGACCGGGTTTTCCCGCGCCTTGGCCATGGCCGCGGTGTCCAGGCTGACAAGGTTGTTGACCAGGTGCACGCCATCGGTGGTACGCGCCACCACGCCCGCAAGCTCCTTGGCTTCGGGGCTGTCGACCTTGCCGCGCAAGGTCACCACACCTTCACTGCTCTGTACCTCGATGGCCGCCTTCTCGGTGATACGGCTCCACAGCAACCGTGCGCGGATAACGGCAGCCAGGGTCGCATCCTCCAGCCGCTGGGCGTACGCACGAAGTTCAAGCGGGCGCTCGACCAGCCCCGCATTGACCCGCAACTGGTTGTCGACCTGCTCGATGCCCCGGGTAGCCTGAGCCACATGCTCGGCCAACTGCCGCTCGACTTCATTCTCGACCTCGCCCGTCAGGCGGGCCCGCTGCCCATCCACCTGCACTTCGATACGAAAGGGGTTGAGCATGCGGTTGAGTGACAGCGCTGTTTGCAGGGAGCCTTCCAGGCGGGCGTCCTGGACCGGGTCGGCAAAAGCGGGTGCGCAAATGGACAGCAGGCTGGCCGTCAATACAGCCGTTCGGGTGAAAAAGGGCATGACTGCACTCCTTTTGTAGGCAAAATCTGAAAATCCTCGCAACCAATGTGCCACCCCATCGCTCTAACAAAATCATCGAGATATCACGGGTTCACGGCAGTATTTGGCCATTGGCTAGCATGCAAAGGACAGAATCCTTCAGAATTGACCATGCAACTTGCCCGATTTTTCCCACACTAAATGAAGATCTTTCCTAAAGGAGCGCAGCAAATGGAATCAGCCCAGGACAATCAAGGCCGCATTCTGCTGGTGGATGACGAGTCCGCGATCCTGCGCACCTTCCGTTATTGCCTCGAGGACGAAGGCTACAGCGTAGCCACGGCGAACAGCGCCGCGCAGGCCGAGGCCTTGCTGCAGCGCCAGGTGTTCGACCTGTGCTTCCTCGACCTGCGCCTGGGCGAGGACAATGGCCTGGACGTCCTGGCGCAGATGCGCATCCAGGCGCCGTGGATGCGGGTAGTGATCGTCACCGCCCACTCGGCGATCGATACTGCGGTCGATGCCATCCAGGCCGGCGCCGCCGATTACCTGGTCAAGCCCTGCAGCCCCGACCAGCTTCGCCTGGCCACCGCCAAACAGCTGGAGGTGCGCCAGCTGTCGGCACGCCTCGAGGCCCTGGAGGGTGAAGTACGCAAGCCCAAGGACGGCCTCGACTCGCACAGCCCGGCGATGATGGTCGTGCTGGAAACCGCGCGCCAGGTGGCGACCACCGACGCCAACATCCTCATCCTCGGCGAGTCGGGTACCGGTAAAGGCGAACTGGCCCGCGCCATCCACAGCTGGAGCAAGCGCGCGCGCAAGGCCTGCGTGACCATCAACTGCCCATCGCTGAATGCCGAACTGATGGAGAGCGAGCTGTTCGGCCACACGCGCGGCGCCTTTACCGGTGCCAGCGAAAGCACGCTGGGCCGCGTCAGCCAGGCCGACGGCGGCACGCTGTTCCTCGACGAAATCGGCGATTTCCCCTTGGCCCTGCAACCCAAGTTGCTGCGCTTCATCCAGGACAAGGAGTATGAGCGAGTAGGCGACCCGGTGACCCGCCGCGCCGATGTGCGCATCCTCGCCGCGACCAACCTCAACCTCGAAGAGATGGTCCGCGAAAGCCGCTTCCGGGAAGACCTGCTGTACCGCCTCAACGTCATCACCTTGCACCTGCCGCCCCTGCGCGAGCGCAGTGAAGACATCCTGACCTTGGCCGACCGCTTCCTGGCCCGCTTCGTCAAGGAGTACTCCCGGCCGGCCCGAGGGTTCAGCGATGAAGCCCGCGCCGCGCTGCTCAACTACCGCTGGCCGGGCAATATCCGTGAGCTGCGCAACGTGGTCGAACGTGCCAGCATCATCTGCCCGCAGGAACGTGTGGAAATCAGCCACCTCGGCATGGGCGAGCAACCGGCCGGCAATGCACCTCGCGTTGGCGCAGCGCTGAGCCTGGATGAACTGGAGCGCGCCCACATCGGAGCGGTACTGGCTGCCAGCGACACCCTCGACCAGGCTGCCAAGACCCTGGGCATCGATGCCTCGACCCTGTATCGCAAGCGTAAGCAGTACAACCTATGAGATTGCAAATGAAGCTGCGCACGCGGCTTTTTCTGAGCATTTCGGCGCTGGTGACAGTCGCCTTGCTAGGCCTGATGCTGGGCCTGATCAGCGTGCTGCAGATGGCCACCGTGCAACAACAATCCGTGCGCGACACCACCCACGCGCTGGAAATCGGCCTGAAACTGCGCCAGAACCTGGGCGAGCAGCTGACCTTGATGCTCGACGAAGACACCGCGCCTGATAGCCTGCGTGCGCTGCAGGACAACTTCCAGGCGCAGCTCAATCAGGGCCTGGAAAACGGCGGCGAGCGCACCGGTTTCAGCAAGGCCAGCAGCAACTACCAGACATTCCTGCAGGCCTACCGCGACAGCCCGTCGCCGGCCCGCAGCATGGGCATCGATCAGCCTCTGGGGGCTGCTTTCAATCAGGTGCGTACCGACCTGATCGACTCCCACAAGCAGGCCCTCGACCACATCACCCGCAGCGAAGAGCAAACCCGCGACCGGGCCTTGCTGGTCAGCGGCGTGCTCGGCCTGATGGGCCTGGTGGTGCTGGTGCTGGGTTTCATCACAGCGCACAACATCGCCCGCCGCTTCGGCCAACCCATCGAAGCCCTGGCCAAAGCCGCAGATCAACTGGGCCGGGGCGACTTCGATGTGACCCTGCCAGTGACGCAGGCGGTCGAGCTGAATCAGCTGACCCGGCGCTTCGGGATGATGGCCGATGCGCTGCGCAAGCACCAGGCTACCAATGTGGATGAACTGCTGGCCGGCCAGCAACGCCTGCAGGCCGTGCTTGACAGCATTGACGATGGTTTGCTGATCATCGACCGCCAAGGGCAGCTCGAGCATCTCAACCCGGTTGCCCAGCGCCAGCTTGGCTGGAGCAACAGCCGCGTAGGCAGCGGCCTTGCCGAGGCGCTGCAACGCCCGGAGCTGGAGCAACAGCTGCGCCAGGTGCTGCGGGGCGGTAGCCTGGATCGCCCACCCGATGACCTGAGTATCGAGGTCGATGAAGAGTCACGCTTGCTGACCTACAGCCTGACCCCGGTCAGCCACCCGCAAGGGCCGATTCTCGGGGCTGTGATGGTGCTGCACGATGTAACCGAGCAGCGCGCGTTCGAGCGTGTGCGCAGCGAGTTTGTGCTGCGCGCCTCGCACGAACTGCGTACCCCGGTCACCGGCATGCATATGGCATTCGGGCTATTGCGCGAGCGGGTGAAGTTCCCGCCCGAGGCCCGCGAGAATGACTTGCTGGATACCATCGGCGAGGAAATGCAGCGCCTGACTCAGCTGATCAACGACCTGCTCAACTTCTCGCGTTACCAGAGCGGGCTGCAAAAACTCGAACTCGCACCCTGCGCCATAGATGATTTGCTTGAGCGCGCCCAGATACGCTTTGGCGAACACGCCGCGAGCAAGCAGATTGAACTGATCAAGGCGCTGGAACCGCCGCTGCCGCGCATCCAGGCCGATATCGCACAACTCGACCGCGTGCTCGACAACCTGTTGCACAACGCCGTTCGCCACACCCCCAGCGGGGGGCGAATTCGCCTGCACGCAAGGCGCCACGGGGAACGGGTAATCGTCAGTGTCGAGGACAATGGCGAGGGCATCGCCTATGGGCAGCAGGGGCGCATCTTCGAGCCCTTTGTGCAGGTTGGGCGCAAGAAAGGCGGGGCCGGGCTGGGGTTGGCGCTATGTAAAGAGATCGTGCAGTTGCACGGCGGGCGCATGGGGGTGTTTTCCCGGCCAGGGCAGGGGACGCAGTTCTACATGGCGCTGCCGGTCTGACGATGACCCACAAGGGATGCATGAGCCTCCCATTCAAGGTTCATCATCGATCCGCTGCCTGCGCACCTGCCGCCCACGGGTTACCAGCTCGACGAACTGTCGGGCATTGAGCGGGTGGGCAAACAACCAACCCTGCCCGTAATTGACGCCCTCGCTGTTCAGCAGTACCGCTTGGGCTTCGCATTCGATACCCTCGGCAATCACCCGCAGATGAAGGTCGTGGGCCATGCGTATGATGTGCGGTGCCACGCCACTGCTGGCAGCATCATGGCCAAGCGCGTCGATAAAAGCCTTGTCGATCTTCAAGCAGTCCACCGGCAGCGTCTGCAGATAGGCCAGGCTGCAATAGCCGGTACCGAAATCATCGATCAGCACCTGATGCCCCACCGAACGCAGGGCCTGCAGGTTGTCACGGGCCACCACCACATCGATCAGCCCGCGCTCGGTGACTTCAAAGGCGATCTGGCTGGCCGCCACGCGGTGCAGCGCCAACAACCGCGCCGCTACCCGGCCAATTCGCGGCACCATCACATCGCAGGCAGCAAGGTTCACCGAGATATACAGGTTACGGTGCGAACGCAGTAACTGGCCCAGTTGCTCCAGCACACGCTGCAAGACGAAATCGGTGATCTGTCGGATCTGCCCTGTATTTTCCGCCAGCGGAATGAACAAGTCCGGGCTGGTCAGCGTGCCGTCCGGGCGTCGCCAGCGCACCAGCGCCTCGGCGCCTACGCATCGTCGGCTGTCCAGCTCCATGATGGGCTGGTACAGCACCTGCAGCTCACCGCGGCGCAAGGCATTCTGCAGCTCCGAGCTCATGGAGCGGCGCTGCAGGATCAACTGCAGCACCAGCCAGCCAATGCAGCAAGCCGCCAGAACGCTCCCAGGGAACAACAACCACAGCATGCCGTTCATCCGCAACGGCAGGCTGGCCCGCGGGGCGATCAACACCAGTTGGTAATCCGGCGACTTGGTCGGCATGCGATAGACAAGGCGATCATGCATCTCGAACAAAGAGGTGGTGCTGGAAGGCGACCAGTTGCTGGACGGCGGCCAGGTTTGCGGCGGGCCCAGCACCGGAATAGCCCGTGTGCCGTTGTCCAGTACCACCAGCAGGCTGCCACCGGGAGGCAGATCGACCACATCGGTCAGGTGTCCGCGTGATGTGGAGACCAGGAAGTTGCCACGCGCAAGCATCAGCGCGGCCAGGTTTTCGTTGGGTTCGGTCGTGGTGTTCAGCCAGTAGCTGTAGGTCGGCCCCTGGATGTCCGGAGCCCGGGTGGGCACGAACGCCCTGGCCCCTCCACGGTTCGAGCAGGCAACGCTGGCATCGACATAGGCCGCCTCATAGATGAAGCGTGAGCCCAGGCCGACCTGCTGCAGTTGCGCCAGCATCGCAGGGCTGCAGCCACGCAGCGGCTGCGCCTGCAGATCATCGACGCCTTCACGCAACTGGCCGAACACCTGCTCAAGGCGGTCGAGGAAGCGCTCGCCTTGAGCATTCATCTGCGCACTCTCGCTCTGCTTCATCTGATGCAGGGCAATGGCGATGCTGGCCGTCAGCAATACCGCGGCGCTGGCCATTGCTGCCAAGGAGGCCAGCATCCAGGGGCGGTAAAAAAATTGGCGCAGAGCAGTTATCAGAGCCGACATGGGCAGCATCCAGTTGATATACAAGGTATAGCAACGGAATGCTGGCTTAGCTTGGCCGTTTGGCGGAGGGCGAGTGCGTGACGGGCCTCAGCGCATCCGGTTGACTACCTGCAACATGGCAGCCGTCTGCGCATCTGGCGTGCCGTCAAAGCGCTGTGGCCGGAAGCGCATCTGGAAGGCCGCAATGACATGCCGGGTAGCGACATCCAGCTGCCCGGTCTGCTCGACAGCGTAGCCGAAGCGTGCAAGCTCCTGCTGATACCAGCCGATTGTCGGCGGGTTGGCGTTGAAGTAAGCCTGCTGCCGCGCCACGGCATTCGCGTCTGGCCACACCCCCAGCCCCGCATCGGCCAGGCGCTTCCACGGGAACAGCGGGCCCGGATCAAGCTTGCGCAAGGGCGCGATGTCGCTGTGGCCGATGATATAGCGCGGGTTGATGTTATTGCGTTTGACGATGTCCTTGAGCAAGGCGATCAACGACTGGATCTGCGCTTCGCTGTAGGGGTACCAGACACGGCCATTGGGGGTGGTGTCGAAGCCTGGGTTGACGATCTCGATGCCGATTGAGCTCGAGTTGAGCCAGGTACGCCCATCCCACTGACTGTCACCGGCATGCCAGGCCCGGCGGTTTTCATCGACCAACTGGTAAACGGTGGCCGGGCCATCGCCGATCAGGTAATGGGCACTGACCTCGCCATGGGTAAGCAGTGCAAGCGAGCGCTCCAGCGAGGCGTTGGTGTAATGCAGGACAACGAACTGGATACGGTTATCCTGGTTGGCCGAAGGGTGGCTGCGGTCGATACGCAGGCCGGTAGAACAACCGGCCAGCACGCCCAGCAAAAGTACAAAAAACAACGCTCTCATGGGAAAAGCCTGATTGCCAGTAGCGCATAAGCATAACGTATGCGCACAAAACCCACCTGCTCAGCTTTGCTCCACCCGATTACGGCCAAGGTCCTTGGCGCGATACAAGGCTGCATCGGCACGCTTGAGCACCTGGTCGCCGCGCTCACCGGAGCGGAAGGTGCTCAGGCCAATGGACGCGGTGATCACCACCCGCTCACCCTTGAAATGGAACGGGCAGGCTTCGATCGCGGCGCGCAGCACTTCGGCGACCTGGGCACCTGCAGCCGGTGAAGTCTGCGGCAGCAACAGCACGAACTCTTCCCCACCAAAACGCGCGATGAAGTCACGTGCGCGCAGGCGCTTGCGCAGCTGATCGGCGACGATCTTCAACACTTTGTCCCCGGCCAGGTGGCCGTAGCTGTCATTGATACGCTTGAAATGGTCCAGGTCGAGTATCGCCATCGCCAGGTGGCCGCCGTTCTCCTGCCAGTCGAGTATTTCGCGCTCGACCTGCTCGGTCCAGGCGGCGCGATTGGGCAGGCCGGTCAGCGGATCGATCAGGGCCTTCTGCCGCTGTTCCTCCAGATGCTCGCGATAGCCGAGCGCCTCCTGCTCCATGCTCGCCACACGCTCAGCCAGCCCCTGCAGGCGCCCGGCGAGCTCTTGTTCGCGGCGATCACGTGCGTGCTGATGCTCGTCCATAGTGCCCAGCAGGCCTTCCAGGCGGTTTTCCAGAATGTGCTTGAGGCTGTCCACGTCGGCCGCACCCTGGACACTGCTCTGCAGGCCATCGACCTGTTCGCGCAACTGGCTGTCCAGCTCACGGGCGGCCGTACTGTTGTCGGCATGGCCGGTGCTGGCTTCGTGCAAGTGGCTCTGGAAGCTTTCAAGGCGCTCGTTGAGCTGCTGCAGGTAAGTCTCGAATTCGTGTTGCCCGCTGTCGGTGATCGCCAGCATAAGCACGGCGAGGTCATCGAGCACCGGAATCAGCTCATACCAGTTCAGCCCACGCGCCACCCGCTCGCGCATCTCCAGGGCCTGCGCCTTGTGGCGCTCCGGCAGGCTAAGGTCGTCGAGCAGGCCGAGCAGCGTTTGTTCGATGTGCGCGGCAACTTGGCTGTAGGGCGGCTCGACCGCGTCGGGCAGCGAATAGGGGCCGTCCTCACCGAAGGTTTCCTCGAGGGGCAGCGCTGCGGGTTCGGCTGCCGGCTCGTCGGGCTGTTTCGCCTGCTCGGTGGGTTCGGGTTCAACTGGCAGCGGCGCTTCGGCAGGTGCCGGTGCAACCTCGGCATCGTCGGCCTGCTCGGGCTCCAGTGCTTGCGGTCCGGGGTCGGCTGCAGCTTGCTGCTCGACGATCGCGGCCTCATGAGGCTCCTCGGCAGGCCCCTGCACCGGGCGTAGTTCGTCCATATCCGCTGGCGGCAGGTCTACCAGGACGGGGCCATCCGCCACCGGCTGCGGTTCGGAATGCGCAGTTGCTGGCGCAGGCCCCGGGTCGGCAGGCACATCAGCCTGCGGCTCACCATCACGGTGGCCGAACAACCGCTGCAACAACCCTGGCCTGGCTTCTTCAGCCGGCTTGCCCAATGCTGAAAGCGCGCGCCCCTGCAGCCCGCTCAGCTCGCCCAGCAATGGCGGCAACTCGCGCGACTGGCTGATGCCGCCGTCGAGCTTCTTCGCCAGTTTTTTCAGCGGCCGCGAAACATCACCAGGCAGCGCTAGGCCCTGAAGCTGCGCGACCAGGGCAGTCAGCGCGTCGCTGACCTGGTTCATACGGGTTTCGCGGCGCTGTTCGGAGTCCAGCACGGCCTTTTCCAGGCGTGGGATCAGCCCGGCGAGGCCTGCGTCCATGTTGTCACTGCGGATGACCTCGCGCATTTCCTTCATGCACTGGTCGACCACCTTGTCGCTGCCTTCAGCGGCCAGGGTACTGCGCACCAGGCCTCGGCGCAGCAGGTCGAGGCGCGCTTCCCAGCGCCGCTCGAGTTTTTCCTGCTGTTCGATGCTTTTAAGGTATTTTTCTTTCCAGCGCTCGGCTTCTTCGGTCATGCCTGGATCCGCGAGGGGGTGATGCATCTATTGGGCTGTAGTTACACGCTGTCGGCGCGCGGCCCGAACACTTGAGGGCCCAAGTACGCGCGTGCTGATCTAACTCAAGACCGGCAGCGTATCCACAGTCAATGCATCAGGCAAACGGATCTCGACAGCGACGGGAAGATGGTCGGAAATCGGCTGCGCCAATACCTCGACCCGCTCCAGGGTCAGGGTGGGGCTGAGCAGAATATGGTCCAGGCACCTTTGCGGGCGCCAACTGGGGAAGGTGGCTTCGACCTGAGGGGCGATCAGGCCAAGATCGCGCAGGGGCGAGTGGTCGAGCAGGTCGTTGGCATGGGTGTTCATGTCGCCCATCAACACCTGATGACGGTAGCCGCCGATCAGCTCACGGATGTAGGCCAACTGGCGAGCGCGGGTCTTGGCGCCAAGCGCCAGGTGCATCATGACCACGATCAGCGCGTCCTCGCCCTCGCCGAAGCGCACCAGGATTGCACCGCGGCCAGCGGGGCCGGGCAGCGGGTGGTCTTCAAGGAGCTGGGGCTTGAGGCGGCTGAGCACGCCGTTGCTGTGCTGGGCGAAGCGCCCGAGGTTGCGGTTGAGCTGCTGGTACCAGTAGGGGAAGCCCCCCAGGTGGGCCAGGTGCTCCACCTGGTTGACGTAACCGGAACGCAGGCTGCCACCGTCGGCTTCCTGCAGGGCCACCAG
>Ga0160462_100225_pt1 | contig 20542 bp, 18 predicted proteins | sample HID1975K_E6MG_FD_108219 | JGI IMG/M metagenome (GOLD analysis project Ga0160462, IMG submission 108219) | Enriched soil microbial communities from UW Madison campus, WI, USA - HID1975K_E6 MG | ecosystem: Environmental > Terrestrial > Soil > Unclassified | place: USA: Madison, Wisconsin... | reverse complement strand
TATTGCGTTGTGGTGAAAGTCACAGCGCACCTGGCGAAAGAAGTACAGGTGTGCACTGAAACGTCTATTTTCAGGGCCGAAGAAGGTCCTGTCCAGTCCTTAAGACTGCCGCACTTTAGCATTTATCGCCAGTCGCGGCTGTCTGGCCGGGTAACCAGCGTTGCAATACCCGCTGCAGTTCGGTGCGGCGCAAGGGTTTGCTCAGGTAATCGTTCATGCCGGCGTCGATGCAGCGTTCACGATCGCCCTGCAAGGCATTGGCGGTCAAGGCGATGATCGGTAGCTGGCTGCCGTTGGGCAAGAGGCGGATCCGCCGTGTGGCCTCATAGCCATCCACCTGTGGCAGCCGGCAGTCCATCAGGATGGCGGCAAACCGCTGCTGGCTGACCTGCTCGACCGCCTGAATGCCGTCGTGGGCCACGCTGACCTGCAGGCCCAGGCTGCGCAGCATGGCCTCGATGACGCTCTGATTGACCGGGTTGTCCTCGACCAGCAGGATGCGTTCGCCTTGCGCGAGCTGCCCGTGGGCCACCGCCGTGCCTGGCAGTGCCGCAGGCGTGGCGGTGGCCAGTGCCAGCGGCATCTCCAGGGTGAACGTCGAGCCCAGCCCTTCGCGGCTTTCGCCACGCAGCTTGCCGCCCATGCGTTCCGCCAGGGTGCGGGCGATGGACAAGCCCAGGCCGGTGCCGCCATAGCGCCGCGAAATCGAGCTGTCAGCTTGCTGGAACGCAACGAACATCATCTCCAGGCGCTCGCTGTCGATGCCGATGCCGGTGTCGCGCACGCTGCAGGTGAACCAGAGCGTCTGGCGGTCGAGTACCTGCCAGCGGGCCTCGACCTGGACCTGGCCGCGTTCGGTGAACTTCAAGGCGTTACCGACCAGGTTGAGGAGGATCTGGCGGATGCGTGTGGGGTCGCCCACCACCTGCAACGGCCCGTTGTCGTCGGGTAACTGCAGGTGCAGGTGCAGGCCGCGCTGCTGGGCGCTGTGCTGGAAAGACTGCACGCTGCTGGCGATCAGCTCGCCCAGGTTGAAGTCGATGTGTTCCAGCTGCAGCGTGGTGCGTTCGATCCGCGAGAAATCGAGGATGTCGTTGATCACCTTCAGCAGGTGCCCGGTGGATTCGCTGGCCACCGCTGTGTACTCGGCCTGTTCGCTGGTCAGCGGGGTGGTTTCCAGCAGTTGCAGCATGCCCAGCACGCCATTCATGGGTGTGCGCAGCTCGTGGCTCATCATCGCCAGGAATTCGGACTTGGCGCCGTTGGCCTGTTCGGCCTCTTCACGAGCCTGGATCAACTGGGCAATGGCCTGCTTCTGTTCGGTGCTGGCCTGTTCAAGGGCGTTGGCCAGGTTGTTGATGTGGTGCGCCAGGTGGCCCAGTTCGCTGTCGTCGACCACCGGCAGCGGCGTGTTGTATTCACCTTGCTGGATGGCCTTGACCGCATGCCCCATGTCGCTGATGGGCTTGGCCAGGCTCATGGCCAGGCGGCGGGCGAGAAGGAAGGTGAACAGCAGCGCGAACAGCGCCAGGATGCCGGCCTTGATCACGATCTCCTGCTGGCGCTGGCTGAAGGCGTCGTCCGACATGCCGACGATCACCCGCCCCAGGTAGTCGTCGCCTATCGCCGGCTGCGGGGCCTTGCCCTGCTGCAGGAAGTCGTTGTCCAGGCGGATCTGCTGCAGGCGGATCGGCGCCTGGAACACTTCCACGCGCTGAGCCCGGTTGGCACTTTCGTCGGACTGCTCGACGTACACCAGGATGTGGTTGCGGCTGTCCTGGACCTCCAGGAAGCGCACATGGGGGATGCTCAACGTGGCGCGCATCAAGCCTTCGAGCACTTCGTTGTTGCCCGAGATGACGCCGTATTCGGACGCCGGGGCCAGCTGGTTGGCGATCAGCTGCCCGGTGTGGTTGAGCTCCTGGCGCAAGTCCTGGATGCGCACGAAGGTGAAGAAACTGATGAGCAGCAAGGTCAGCAGCAGCGCGGGGCCCAGGCTGATGATCTGGGTGCGGGTATGGATGTCCCAGCTCAGGCGTTTGCTCATGGGGTGTGTTCTCCTTCGGCCAGGGCCTTGGCGGTGGCGTTCGGATCGATCGGTTCAAGGCCCAGGGCGCGGGCCACCTGCTGGTTACCGCTGACGCCGAAGCGTGCCGGGTAAAGGCTGCGGGGCCAACGTGCCGGCGGATGGTCGAGCAGTTGATCGAGGACCGCCAGCCAGTCATCCTGGTCGCTGTAGGTGCTGGCCAGTGCGCCAGCACGGACGAAACCGGCGTTCGGGCCGATCAGCGCCATCTGCCGGCCATAACTGCTGAGCAGGAGGTTCTTGGCGGTCTTGGAGTTGTACAGGTCGGGGTCGTCGAGCCCGAGCAGCACGTCGCTGTTGCCCAGCACATGCTGCAGCGGACGGCTGTCGCGCTGGTCCGGCCAGTCCTGGGCCACGACCTCCAGCCCCAGCGGGCGCGCTGCCTGGCGCAGTTCATCGAGCAGGAAATGGCTATGTTCGCCGTACAGCACGCCGATGCGCTGTGCCTGGGGCAGCAGGTAGCGGGCCAGGCGCAGTTGCCGGGCCAGTGGCGCGTCACTCCACAGCAAGGTCAGGAAGGCCGGGCGCGACTTTCCCAGGCGTTGCTCGGCCTGCACGCGGCTGATGCGCATGGCCAGTGCCGGTGGGCCGGCAGTTTCGCCCAGGCGCCAGTCCAGCGCGGCGCTGTCCAGCAGCACCAGGCGCGTATCTGCCCTGAGCAGGCCGGGACGGGGCAGTTCGGCAACGGTCTGAAACCGCACCTGGTCGTGGCTGCGGCGGCTTTCGAGCGCTGCGGCAAAGCTGCGGATGCCGGGCTGGTCCTCGCCGCCGACCAGCAGGATTTCGCTGGCAGACAGCGAACCCAATGGCAACAGGCAGAACAGCAACAGGCGCAGCAGTCGGGCCATCAGAACTCCAGCTCCGCGCTGACACTCAGGCGGTGTCGGCTGTCGTAACGGTTCTGGGCTGTGGTAATCGGCTCGTCGTCCAGGCGCTGCTGCCACAACGCAGCGAGCTCCAGGTTGCTGCCCTGGATGCGCAAGCGTTTGGCCACGCGCAGGTCGAGGCGCTGGTAGCGATACTGGTTGAGCGTAGCGTCGCCATAATAGAACAGCGCGCTCGACCAGCCTTGGCCCCATTCGCGCATCCAGCCGGCCGAGCCACTGTTGCGGGCCGTGTTGGCGCTGTCGACGGGGTTGCTGGCCCAGGCGTCGACATAGGCGTAGGTGAAGCGCAGGCGGTCACGCCGGGTGGGGCGCCAGTCCAGCTGCGCCTCGCTGCCGCTGAAGCGGGCCTTGTTGGCGTTGCTGGCGATGTACTGGTTGTTCTTCAAGGGTTCGCTGATCATTCCGGTGATCTCGTCGTAGAACAGCTTCACATCCATGTTCAGGTCAATGTCGCTGAACTGCCCGTTATAGCCCAGCTCGCGCGAGCGCATGCGTTCCTGGTCGAGGTCGCCCGGCCCGCGCGTCTTGACGAAATATTCGCCGTGCTGCTGGCCGAATGCGGTGGGTGTGAGGTTCTTGACCGTGTAGCTCCAGTTGACGTTGTTCTCGAACATGTCCGGCGAGCGCACCGCCTCGGAGTACACCGCGCGCAAGCCGTGGCGTGGCGTGATCAGGTAATTGACCGCCATGCGCGGGGTCAACGAGCTGCCGGACAGCTGCGAGTCTTCGAACATCGCGCCGCCCTGCACGATCCAGTGCTCGTCGGCGCGCCACTCCAGCTGGCCGAACAGGCGCCAGGTCTGATCGTCCAGGCTGCCGTCGAAGTAAGTCTGCGAGTCGGCGCGATCATAGCGGTAGTTCATGCCGCTGAGCAGGCGCAGGCTGTCGGTCAGGCTCAGGGTGTCCTGGATTTCCAGGTCGTAGCGGGTTTCCCGGGTGCTCTGATCGACATCGCCGCACACCACATTGCTGCCACCCTGGTTGTTCCACTGGTTCTTGATGGCGTCGACCAGCGCCTGTTCTTCAGGGTTGCTGCTGCTGGGCGGGTTGTTGGCCCCGCGGGCGACCTGTTCGGCGAAATTCGGGTTCAGTTGCCACAGCCGGGTCAACTCCGGGCTGAACGACAGTGCCGCATCGCACGCGCGCCAGACCTGCTGGCGGTCGAAGTGCTGGGCCGAGCCCTGCACGTACAGGCTGTGTTCGGGGTTGAAATCGATGTTCCAGCGCACCGAGCCCGCATAATCCTTGGCGTTGACGTCTGCGTTGTCGCCGCTTTCGGTCACGAAGGGGAACACCGGCTGATAGGTGTACGGCCGCTGGTTGCTGCCTTCCTTGGCCGCCAACTGCCATTCCAGCGTCTGGTTCGGTGCCAGGGTGTGGCTGACGCTGAGGTTGAAGCGGTTGAGCCGGCGGCTGTCGCGGTAATCCTGGCCGAACTGGTTTTCATCGAAGCCGTCATCCTTCTGGCCCGACACCGACAGGCGCAGGTCGCCGCCGTCCCAGCCCAGGCCCTGGCTGAGGTAGTAATCGTCGATGCCGTTCTGGCCGCGGGTCAGCTTCATGCGCGTGCCGTGGCTGTCGGCCGGGTTGCGGGTGAGGATGTTGACCACCGCCATCAGCGCGTTGGCGCCGTAGCTGACGGTGTTGGGGCCGCGGAACACCTCGATGCGCTCGATATCCTCGAGCGCTACCGGGATGTCGCTCCAGTCGACCGTGGCCAGGCCCGCGCGGTACACCGATCGGCCGTCGATCAGCACCTGCATGCGCCGGGCTTCGTTGACGCTGGTGCCGTGGTAGTTGACCGTCGGCTGGTTGCCGGCGCCGTAGCCGATCATCATGCCTGGCACCAGGCGCAGCAGCTCGGGAATATCACGGGCGCCGCTGGCACGAATCAGCTCGCTGTCGAGCACGGTCATGCTGCCCGGCACGGCGGCCGGGGATTGTTTCAGGCGCGTGGCGGTCAGAACCTGCGGCAGGTCGGCGTTGTCGATGAACAGGTCGTCGGCAAAAGCCTGGCCACCGAGCAAGGCGGTCAGCAGCAACAGGCGAGGGTAGGGAGGCGTGCCAGGGAACACGATACGGCCTTGTATCAGGGTTGAAACAGGCATGTTAACTGACCGTGGGGGTTTTGCCAGTGATCTGCGGCATGAGTGCCGACCGCTTCACGGGCACTGCCACTGGCTCTGTCGCCTGCGCCCCGTATAATGCCCCCGTCGCCACTTCATTAATGGCTCTAACGGATTGAATATGACTCAACAGCAACCTGTTGCAGTTCTGGGAGGCGGTAGCTTCGGCACCGCCGTGGCGAACCTGCTGGCACAAAACGGTGTGCCAGTGCGCCAATGGATGCGCGACCCCGAGCAGGCCGAAGCCATGCGCGTCAATCGCGAGAACCCGCGCTACCTCAAGGGTATCCGCCTGCATGAAGGCGTCCAGCCGGTCAACGACCTGCTGGCCACCTTGCAGTCCAGCGACCTGATTTTCGTCGCGCTGCCGTCGAGTGCCCTGCGCAGCGTGCTGGCGCCACATGCCGAGTTGCTGCGCGGCAAATGCTTGGTCAGTCTGACCAAGGGCATCGAGGCGCAGAGCTTCAAATTGATGAGCCAGATTCTCGAAGAGATTGCCCCGCAAGCGCGTATCGGCGTGCTGTCCGGGCCGAACCTGGCCCGCGAGATCGCCGAGCATGCGCTGACCGCCACGGTGGTTGCCAGCGAGGACGAAGCGCTCTGCGAACGTGTGCAGGCCGTGCTGCATGGCAGCACCTTCCGGGTCTATGCCAGCAACGACCGTTTCGGCGTCGAGTTGGGCGGCGCGTTGAAAAACGTCTACGCAATCATCGCCGGCATGGCCGTGGCACTGGGCATGGGCGAGAACACCAAGAGCATGCTGATCACCCGCGCACTGGCCGAGATGACCCGCTTCGCCGTGAGCCAGGGCGCCAACCCCATGACCTTCCTTGGCCTGGCCGGCGTCGGCGACCTGATTGTTACCTGCTCCTCGCCCAAGAGCCGCAATTACCAGGTTGGCCACGCCCTGGGCCAGGGGCTGACCCTGGAGCAGGCGGTCAGTCGCCTGGGCGAGGTGGCAGAAGGGGTCAATACCCTCAAGGTGCTCAAGGCCAAGGCGGAGGAGGTACAGGTCTACATGCCGCTGGTGGCTGGCCTGCATGCCATCCTCTTCGAAGGCCGCACGCTGAACCAGGTGATCGAGCGCCTGATGCGTGCCGAACCCAAGACCGACGTCGACTTCATTTCCACCAGCGGTTTCAATTGAGCCATCAGCGTCTCGAATGAGCCTTCAGCGTCTTTGATCAGAGCAAGGAGCGATACATGAACGATACCCCCGAGCGCGCCCAGCGCGAGTCGATCATCCTGCGCGTCGTGTGGATGCTGGTGTTCCTGGTGGTCTGGCAACTGGCCGAACTGCTGCTGGGCGGCCTGGTGCTGGTGCAGCTCATCTACCGGCTGATCTATGGTGCGCCGAGCGCCAGCCTGATGAACTTTGGCGACAGCCTCAGCCAGTACCTTGCGCAGATCGGACGCTTCGGCACTTTCCACACCGACAACAAACCCTGGCCGTTTTCCGACTGGCCTGCCCCACGTGCGCCGGAAGGTGAAGCGCCACATGCCGTGGCGCCAGCCCCGCACCCGGTGCGCGACGAGGAGCCCAAGCTGTGAAGCTGTGGGTGCTACGCCATGGCGAGGCGGAGCCACGGGCCAATACCGATGCCGAGCGGCGCCTGACGAGCCATGGCCGCGAACAGGTACTGCGCAGTGCGGCGCATCTGCTCGGCCAACCGCTGCAGGCGATCATCGCCAGCCCCTACGTGCGGGCGCAGCAGACGGCAGCCCTGGTGCATGACACCCTGGGTTTTGCCGAACCCGTGCGCACCGTGCCCTGGCTGACGCCGGAGAGCAGCGTCCAGCAGGCCCTAGGTGAAATCGAGCGCCTGGGCCTTGAGCACGTGCTGCTGGTCAGCCATCAGCCGCTGGTGGGCTCGCTGGTCGGCATGCTCGAGCACGGGCACCTTCAGCAGCCGGCGCCCATGAGCACGGCGAGCCTGGCAGAACTCGAAGGCGATTGGCCGCTGGCGGGCCTGATGACGCTTCGCGCGCTTAATTCACCTGGCTGACTGCGGCAACTGGTAGTTTTGCCAGTTGCCTGTGGATTGGATCCATTGTTAGCGTTGGTTCAGGAGCACAAGCGAATCAGTGTGGCATGGAGTGGTGGAATGAGTGGTCTGATGCCCGAGTTGTTGCGTTCGTTGGACCTGCAGCCCATGGTTGAAAGCGTGCAACGCGGCGTTGTGCTGGACTTTGCCCAGTACAGCGTGCTGCGCGAGTCGGCAGATGCCAAGCTTTACCATTTACTGGGCAAGCTGCGCCGCCGGGGCCAGCAGAGCGATACCTGCCATCAGCAAGGCGAGGACGATTTACGCAAACTGCAGGACGCCTGCCTGCGCGTCTCTCATCTATTGCAGACCAGTTGCCTGGCGTTGCGGCGGCTGGAGCTCGACTACCAGGATCAGCGCCTTGCCCGAGAGGTTCTGGAGAGTCAGTTGGCCTACATGCAAGCCTGCCTGCGACGTTCCCTGGCGAGCTTTGACAGCAGCGCATGACCTGATTGCCCTTGGCGATGACCTTTACGGATGTTGCCGAGCATCAGCGCGATGCCGACAATGGGCCATCATCCCCGCTCCGGACCAGGCGCCATGTCGCAGCAGATCTTCTTCGCCCATGCCAACGGTTTCCCGTCTGCCACTTACGGCAAGCTGTTCGCTGCCCTGGCACCGGACTATCAGGTGCAGCACCTGCCCCTGCACGCCCACGACCCGCGATTTCCGGTCAACGACAACTGGCAGAACCTGGTCGACGAACTGTTGCACCACCTGGCCCGTCAGGGCCAACCGGTCTGGGGCGTCGGCCACTCGCTAGGGGGCGTGCTGCACCTGCATGCGGCGCTGCGTTGCCCCGAATACTACCGAGGGGTGGTGATGCTCGATTCGCCGGTGCTGACCCGTGCCGACCAATGGTTACTGCGCACTGCCAAGCGTTTCGGCTTCATCGACCGCATTACCCCGGCAGGCCGCACCCTTGGCCGGCGCGAAGCGTTCACCGACCGCGACAGCGCGCGTGACTACTTCGCCAGCAAAAGCCTGTTCCGGCATTTTGACCCCGAGTGCCTGGAGGCGTACCTGGAACATGGCCTCGAAAACGCAGAGCAAGGCCTGCGTCTGCGTTTCGACCCGGCTACCGAAATCAGCATCTACCGCAGCATCCCCCACGCCAGCCCGGCACCGGCACGCCAGCTCAAGGTGCCGCTGGCGATGGTGCGGGGTGACCGCAGCAACGTGATCCGGCGCCATCACACGCTGGCCGTGCGCGCCATGCCACGTGGCGAGTATCACAGCGTGCCAGGCGGGCACATGTTCCCGCTGGAACGGCCAACCGACACCGCCAGCCTGATCAAAGGCCTGTTCGACCGCTGGAGCCAGGCATGAGCGCGCATGTCGAGGAAATCCGCCTCAGCCTCGGCCATATCGAACTGGCGGCGCACTTGTTCGGCCCCGAGCAGGGGCTGCCGACGATCGCCCTGCATGGCTGGCTGGACAATGCCAACAGCTTCGCCCGCCTGGCGCCGCAATTGAAAGGCCTGCGTATCGTCGCCCTGGATCTGGCCGGGCATGGTTACTCCGAACACCGCCCGCCAGGGGCTGGCTATGCGCTGGCCGACTATGCACACGATGTGCTGCGGGTTGCCGAGCAACTGGGCTGGCAGCGGTTTGCCCTGCTCGGGCATTCGCTTGGGGCGATCATCTCGGTGCAACTGGCCGGCGCCTTGCCGGAGCGGGTCAGCCACCTGGTGCTGATCGACGGCGTCATTCCGCCGACTGGTGCCGAGGAGGATGCCGAGGAACGCCTGGGGCTGGCGCTGCAGGCGCAACTGCGCCTGGATGGCAAGCGCAAGTCGGTTTACAAGACGCTGGAGGAGGGCGTGCAGGCGCGTATGAAAGGCATGGTTGCGGTCAGCCGGGACGCCGCCGAGCTGCTCGCCCAGCGTGGGCTGATGCCGGTCCCCGGCGGCTACAGCTGGCGCAGCGACAGCCGCCTGACCTTGCCATCGGCTGTGCGCCTGAGCCAGGCCCAGGCGATGGCGCATGTGCACCGGGTGAGTTGCCCGGCCTGCCTGGTAGTGGCCGCCGATGGCATGCTGGCACGCCACACCGAGCTGCTGCAGCAGCTAACCTTTGAACAGACGGTGCTGCCCGGTGGGCATCACCTGCACCTGAACGATGAACAGGGCGCGGCCCTTGTCGCAGACTGTATCAATCGCTTCTTTGGCTTTGCTTGACTTGCATCGGACAAGTGTCGAGGCTTGGCGGGTTGAAAGGGAGACAACCATGCAACTGCCAGACATTCTGGAGCTTCACTTCGGCGCCGGTCGCCGTCTGGGCCGCCGATGAGCGCGCCCGTTGCCATGCGCACCGCCGTTTGCGCCAGCCTGCTGTTCGCCAGCCCGTTGCTGTGGGCCGGCAACCTGCCGGTCCCTGTGGACGCCAAGGTGGTCGACCAGCGGCCGGTGGTCGAGCAGGAACGCATCTACCCCATGGGGCCACTGCGCAAGATCAGCGGCCGCTTGCGGGTCGACGACAAGGTCGAGAGCCGCGGGCAGGTCAGTTCCGTCACCTATGAATTGCCGGTGGAGCGCACCGCCCGCGAAGCGTTCACCAGCGCCCGCGAGGAACTGCAGCGCGACGGTGGCTACCCGTTGTTCTGGTGCCAGGGCCGCGACTGCGGCGAAGCCAGCCTGTGGGCCAATGATGTGTTCGCCAGTGCACGGCTCAATGGCGGTGACGAGCAGCAGGCGTTCATCCTGCTGCGCCGCTCCGCCGAAGAGGCCGACACCCTGGTGGCGCTGTACAGCGTCACGCGCGGCAATCGCCGTGCCTACCTGCATGTGGAAGAGTTCGTCGCCGGCAGCCCGCTCGGTGAGCTGCTGCCCACGGCAGCCACGGTGCTGCGCGAAATGCGCGACACCGGCAAGCTCGACTACCCTGACCTGACCACGCCGCAACCTGCCTGGGTGGCGCTGCTGGGGCGCAGCCTCAACCTCGACAGCACCTTGCGCGCCAGCCTCAGCGGCAACGAGGCCGAAGCCTGGCGCGAGCAGCTGATCAAGGCGGGCGTACGCAGCAACCGGCTCGAGGTCGGCAATGCACCTACCGATGGCCTGCACCTGGAACTGATCCGTTGAATGAGCGCCACCATGGCCAACAATGATCGCCTGCTGATACAGATCGTCCTGCTGGCCTTGCTCGGTGCTGCCCTGTGGGTGATGGCGCCGTTCATATCGGCGCTGCTGTGGGGGGCGATCCTGGCCTTTGCCAGCTGGCCGCTGATGCGCCTGCTGACGCGGGCGCTGGGCGGGCGCGAAACACTCGCTGCAAGCCTGCTGACCACCGCCTGGATCCTGATCGTGGCCTTGCCGCTGGTGTGGCTTGGGTTCAACCTGGCTGACCACATCCGCGATGCCACGGCCTTCGTGCGTGACGTGCAAGTGGACGGCCTGCCCGAGGCGCCGGACTGGCTGGGTGGCATTCCCTTCGTCGGCGAGCGCCTGGTGCGCTGGTGGCAATCCCTCGACCAGCAAGGCGCCGCGCTGATTGCCTCGGCCAAGCCTTACTTCGGCCAGGTAGGCAACTGGCTGCTGGCGCGCAGCGCACAGATCGGCAGCGGCGTGCTGGAGCTGACCCTTAGCCTGGTCTTCGTGTTCTTCTTCTATCGTGATGGCCCGCGCCTGTCGGCGTTCGTCCTGCGCTTGCTCAACCGCCTGGTAGGGGACCGCGCCGAGTACTATCTGGAGCTGGTGGCCGGCACCGTACAACGGGTGGTCAACGGCGTGATCGGTACCGCAGCTGCCCAGGCACTGCTGGCCCTGATCGGTTTCCTGATTGCCGGTGTGCCAGGCGCCATCGTGCTGGGCCTGGTGACCTTCATGCTCAGCCTGATCCCCATGGGGCCGCCACTGGCATGGATACCGGCTACGGCCTGGCTGGTGTGGAAGGGTGAGTACGGCATGGCAGTGTTCCTTGGTATCTGGGGCACCTTCGTGATCAGTGGCGTGGACAACGTGCTCAAACCGTACCTGATCAGCCGCGGGGGCAACCTGCCGCTGGTGATCGTACTGCTTGGGGTGTTCGGCGGTTTGATCGCCTTTGGCTTCATCGGCCTGTTCATAGGGCCGACGTTGCTGGCGGTGGGGTACAGCCTGCTGCTGGACTGGAGCCGCAACGCCGGGCAACAGACGCCCCAGCGGTAAGCGCGAACCGGCCCGGCGATTGGGCCGGCAAGCCACCCATGAATCGTTGATCTTTACGCTTTCTTTATCCCCATCCCCACCCCTCGATCTCGCCCCTTTACGCCCCTCCCTCGGACAATCTCCCCAAAGCGGCCCAAGCCGCACCCAGGGGAGATCTGCACATGAACATGCTCGACGGGCTGTCACTGCTTTTGGCAGTGGCGTTGGCGGTTTACCTGCTGGTGGCGCTGCTGCGCGCCGATCGCAGCTAGGGAGCGGCCATGCACAGTTATGACTTCGCGTTGCTGTTGGCGTTTTTCGTCATGGTGCTGTTACCGGCACCGTGGCTCGGGCGGTTCTATTACAAGGTGATGGAGGGCCAGCGTACCTGGCTGACGCCACTGCTTGGCCCGGTGGAGCAGGGCTGCTACCGGCTGGCTGGCGTGCGCGCCGAGCAGGAGCAGAACTGGAAGCAGTACACCCTGGCCCTGCTGGCCTTCAACCTCGCCGGCTTTCTGGTGTTGTTCGCCGTGCTGCTGCTGCAAGGCCATCTGCCGCTCAACCCGCAGCACCTGCCCGGCCAGGAATGGTCGCTGGCTTTCAACACGGCGGTGAGTTTCGTCACCAACACCAACTGGCAGGCCTACAGCGGTGAAGCCTCGGTCAGCTACCTGAGCCAGATGCTCGGCATGACCGTGCAGAACTTCGTCAGTGCCGCCACCGGCCTGGCCGTGCTGGTCGCGCTGTGCCGCGGCATCGCCCGGCGCTCCACCAGCAGCCTGGGTAACTTCTGGGTCGACATGACCCGTGCCACCCTTTATGGCCTGCTGCCGCTGTGCCTGTTGCTGGCGCTGTTGCTGGTGTGGCAAGGCGTGCCGCAGACGTTTGCCGATTACGCCCACGCCGTAACCCTGCAAGGTGCCGACCAGACCATCCCGCTGGGCCCTGCCGCCAGCCAGATCGCGATCAAGCAGCTGGGCACCAACGGTGGCGGCTTCTTCGGCGTCAACTCGGCGCACCCGTTCGAAAACCCCACGGCCTGGAGCAACCTGTTCGAAGTGGCCGCGATCATCCTGATTCCGGTCGCCCTGGTGTTTACCTTCGGCCATTACGTCAAGGACCTGCGCCAGAGCCGCGCGATCCTGGCCTGCATGCTCGGCCTGTTTTTGATTGGCGGTGCTACCGCGCTGTGGTCGGAGCACCAGCCCAACCCGGCACTGGAAAGTGCGCAGGTGCAGCAAAGCGCGCCGATGGAAGGCAAGGAGAGCCGCTTCGGCACCACCGGTTCGGCACTGTGGACGGTGACCACCACCGCAGCGTCCAACGGCTCGGTCAACGCCATGCACGACAGCCTCAACCCGCTGACCGGCATGGTTGCGATGGTCAACATGATGGTGGGTGAAGTGATCTTTGGTGGCGTCGGCGCGGGGCTGTACGGGATGCTGCTGTTCGTGCTGATTGCGGTGTTCCTGGCGGGCCTGATGATTGGCCGCACGCCGGAATACCTTGGCAAGAAACTGCAGGCGCGGGAAGTGCAGTTGCTGGTTGCGACACTGCTGGTAATGCCGGTCGGTGTGCTGGTGCTGGGCGCCATTGCCGCCAGCCTGCCGGGCCCCGCTGGTGCGGTGAGTAACCCTGGCGCCCATGGTTTCAGCCAGTTGCTCTACGCCTACACCTCCGGCACCGCCAACAACGGTTCGGCGTTCGCCGGGTTCGGCGCCAACACGGTGTTCCACAACGTGATGATCGGCCTGGCCATGCTGATCGGCCGCTTCGGCTACATCCTGCCAATTCTGGCCTTGGCTGGCAGCCTGGCGGCGAAGAAGAGCGCGCCCCAAGGGCTGAACAGCTTCCCCACGCATGGCCCGCTGTTCACTGGCCTGCTGCTGGTGACCATCCTGCTGGTCGGCGGCCTGACCTTCCTGCCGACCCTGGCCCTTGGGCCAATCGCCGAACACCTGAGCCTGGGTTTCTGAGGACCGATCATGAACATGCCCATTCCTGAAGTGAATGCCCCGCGCAGCGCCAAGGACCAGACCCGCATTGGCGCGCTGTGGCGCCCGGCGCTGGTGCAAGCGTTCGTCAAGCTCGACCCACGGCAGCTAAAGCGCTCGCCGGTGATGCTGGTGGTCGCCCTGACCGCGGTGTTGACCACCGTGCTGTGCTTCGCACCCGGCAGTGGTGTCAGCACCGGCGTTGCCGTACAGATTGCCCTGTGGCTGTGGTTCACCGTGCTGTTCGCCAACTTCGCCGAAGCGTTGGCCGAGGGCCGCGGCAAGGCACGCGCCGACAGCCTCAAGGCGGGTAGCCAAGGCTTGACTGCCCAGCGTCGCAAGCACGTCGGTACCTTTGAAACCGTCAGCGCAACCCAGCTGCGCAAGGATGACGTGGTCCGCGTCGTTGCCGGCGACATGATCCCCGGTGACGGCGAGGTGCTCGAAGGCATCGCGGCCGTCAACGAGGCGGCCATTACCGGCGAGTCCGCACCGGTGATCCGTGAGTCCGGCGGTGACCGTTCTGCCGTTACCGGCAACACCCGGCTGGTTTCCGACTGGTTGCTGATCCGCATCACCAGCAACCCGGGCGAATCGACCCTGGACCGCATGATCGCCTTGGTCGAAGGCGCGAAGCGGCAGAAGACCCCGAATGAAATCGCGCTGGATATCCTGCTGATCGGCCTGACCCTGATCTTCCTGGTGGTGGTGGTGACCCTGCAGCCGTTCGCTCACTTTGCCGGTGGCAGCCTGCCATTGATCTTCCTTGCGGCGCTGCTGGTGACGCTGATCCCTACCACCATCGGCGGCCTGCTCTCGGCCATCGGCATCGCCGGCATGGACCGCCTGGTGCGCCTGAACGTGATCGCCCGCTCGGGCCGTGCGGTGGAGGCGGCCGGTGATGTGCACACGCTGATGCTCGACAAGACCGGCACCATCACCTTCGGCAACCGCCGCTGCAGCGCCTTGCATGCCGCCACAGGCGTAACCGCCAAGGAGCTGGGCGAGGGCGCCTTGCTCGCTTCGCTGGCCGATGACACTGCCGAAGGCAAGTCGATCGTCGAGTACCTGCGCCAGCTGCATGACTTCGTCGAGCCGGCAGCCGGGCAGTTCGAGGCCATTGCCTTCAGCGCCGAGACGCGCCTGTCGGGCATCGACTTGCAGCAACACCGTTACCGCAAAGGCGCTGTAGATGCGGTTCTGGCCTTCGTCGGCATGCAACGCCTGGACATGCCGGCCGCGCTGGCCCGCGAAATCGAGCGCATCGCCCAAAGCGGTGGCACGCCGCTGCTGGTGTGCGTGGACAAGCGCCTGCTGGGCGTGATTCACCTCAAGGACGTGGTCAAGCCGGGCATCCGCGAACGCTTCGCCGAACTGCGCAAGCTGGGCATCCGCACGGTGATGGTGACTGGCGACAACCCGCTGACCGCCGCCGCCATTGCCGCCGAGGCCGGGGTGGATGATGTGCTGGCCGAGGCCACGCCAGAGAAGAAGCTGGCGCGCATCCGTCAGGAACAGAACGACGGTCGCCTGGTGGCGATGTGCGGCGACGGTGCCAACGACGCCCCGGCACTGGCCCAGGCCGACGTGGGCATGGCCATGAACGACGGCACCCAGGCGGCGCGCGAGGCAGCCAACATGGTCGACCTGGACAGCGACCCGACCAAGCTGCTGGATGTGGTGCAGGTCGGCAAGGAGCTGTTGGTCACCCGTGGTGCGCTGACCACCTTTTCCATTGCCAACGACGTGGCCAAGTACTTCGCCATCCTGCCGGCGCTGTTTGCCGCCATCTACCCACAGCTGGGCGTGCTCAACCTGATGCACCTGGCCAGCCCGCAGAGCGCGATCCTTTCGGCCATCGTGTTCAACGCACTGATCATCATTGCGCTGATCCCCCTGGCCCTGCGCGGGGTGCGCGTGCAGGCCGCCAGCGCTGCCCACCTGCTGCGGCGCAACCTGCTGATCTACGGTTTGGGCGGCATCATCGTGCCGTTTGCCGGGATCAAGTTGATCGACCTGCTGCTCAACGCCCTGCACCTGGTCTGAGGAGGCCATCATGAACACTTATGTACGCCCGGCGCTGAGCCTGATCCTGCTGATGACGGTGGTCACCGGCGCGCTGTATCCGCTGGCGGTGACCGGTATTGCCCAAGTGGCGTTCCCTGAACAGGCCAATGGCAGCCTGGTGCGCGATGACCAGGGCCAGGTACGCGGCTCTGCGCTGATCGCCCAGGGTTTCCAGGGCAATGGCTGGTTCCACTCGCGGCCATCGGCGGGGGCTTATGCCACCGTGGCCAGCAGTGCCAGCAACCTGTCGCCGAGCAACCCGGCGTTGGCCGAGCGGGTAGGCAACGATGCTGCGATGCTGTATCAGGCGGGGCAGGGGCCGGTGCCTCAAGCCTTGCTGACCACCTCTGGCAGTGGCCTGGACCCGCATTTGCCGCCGGAGGCTGTGGCCTATCAGATTGCGCGCGTGGCGGCAGCGCGCAAGGTACCGGCCGAGCGCTTGCAAGCCTTGCTCGAAGAGGCCACCCTCCACCCATTGATCGGCCCGCCTGTGGTCAATGTGCTGGCGCTGAACCAGGCCTTGGAGAAACTGGGGCAGTAAGCCTGGGGCCGCTTTGCGGCCCAATCGCCAAGCCGGCTCCCACAGGTATTGCACCGCTCGCAAGGCCTGTGGGCTCCCTGTAGGAGCCGGCTTGCCGGCGATTGGCCTGCGAAGCAGGCCAAACCATTGTCGATCGCCGCCATTTCGAAGGATGAAACATGAGTGACGCAGCCCGCGCAGACGCGCTGTTGGCCAACCTCCCGCGCGAAGGCCGTGGCAGGCTCAAGGTATTTCTCGGCGCCGCCCCCGGCGTAGGCAAGACCTACGCCATGCTCCAGGCCGCCCATGCCCAGCAACGCCAGGGCGTGCAGGTATTGGCGGGGGTGGTCGAAACCCACGGCCGCGCGGAAACCGAATCGCTGCTCGCCGGCCTGCTTCAGCAACCGCTGCTGCGCAGCGACTACCGTGGTGTCACCCTCGAAGAAATGGACCTCGATGGGCTGCTCAAGGCAACGCCTTCGTTAGCGTTGGTCGACGAGCTGGCCCACACCAACGCGCCTGGCAGCCGTCACGCCAAGCGCTGGCAGGACGTGCAGGAACTGCTCGCCGCCGGCATCGACGTGTATACCACGGTCAACGTCCAGCACCTGGAAAGCCTCAACGACAAGGTCCGCGACATCACCGGCGTGCAGGTGCGCGAAACCTTGCCGGACTGGGTATTGCAGGAAGCCTTCGAGCTGGTGCTGATCGACCTGCCGCCGCGCGAACTGCTCGAACGCCTGCGCGAGGGCAAGGTGTACGTGCCCGAGCAGGCGCGGGCGGCGATCGATGCGTATTTTTCCCAGACCAACCTGACCGCACTGCGCGAGCTGGCGATGCAGACCGCCGCCGCCCAGGTCGACGCCGACCTGGCCCACGGCTACCGTCAGCGCGGCCAGGAGGCACCGGCCCTGCGTGGGCGCTTGCTGGTGGGCGTGGATGGCGACGACCAGGCCGAACGCCTGGTGCGCCACGCCAGCCGCGTCGCGCAGCGTCGGCATCTGCCCTGGAGCCTGGTGCATGTCGACAACGGCCGGCTGCGTGACGAAACCGCCCGCCAGCGCCTGCAGGCCGCGCAGCAGCTGGCCGAGCGCCTGGGCGGGGAAGTGGTGCTGCTGCGTGCGGGTGAAGTGGCGCGCACGCTGATCCAGCATGCTGGCGAGCGCCGTGCCAGCCTGGTGCTGGTGGGGCAGTCGCGTGATCGCCTGCGCCGCCGCCTGTTCGGCGCAGGCGTCGCCGCGCGGCTGCTACGCGAGAACCATGGCCTGGAAATCAACGTCCTCGACCGGGATAACCAGCCAGCGCCTGCGAGTGCTGCCGTGCAACGGGTATGGGTGTGGCGCCACTACGTGCTGGCGCTGGTCGCTACCGCGCTGGCGGCAGGCTTGTCGTGGGCGGTGTCCAGCGTGTTGGCGCTGCCCAACATCTCCCTGGTGTTCCTTGCTGCAGTGCTGCTGGTCGCGGTGCGCAGCAGCCTGGGCCCGGCGCTGGCGTGCGCCGCACTGTCGTTCCTGACCTACGACTTCCTGTTCATTCCGCCGAACTTTTCCTTCAGCATCCAGCGTGAAGAAGATGTGCTGACCCTGGTCTTCTTCCTGCTGATGGCCGCCCTCACCGGCAACCTCGCCGCGCGCCAGCGCCGCCAGCTGCAGGCCCTGCGCGAAACTCAGGCACAGACCAACCAACTGCTCGACCTGTCGCGCCGCCTGACCGTCGCCGCCGACCGCCAGGCCGTGTTCAACGCCGCGGGCCAGCACCTTGATGGCTGGCATGACGTGCAGGTCTGCCTGCTCGAACGCAACCCCGAAGGCTTGTTGCAGCTGGCCAGTGGTGATGCGCATGGCTTGAGCGACAACGAACGTGCCGCCGCCGAATGGGCCTGGCAACACGGCCAGGCCGCCGGCCACGGCAGCGACACACTGCCCAACGGCCGCTGGTGGTGGTGGCCGTTGGCGGTCGATGAGCATCCCCTGGCCTTGCTTGGCGTGCGGCCACGTTCCGGCGAGCCGCTCAGTGCCCAGCGCCGCCGCTTGCTCATGGCGCTTGGCCAACCCCTGGCCCAGGCCTTGGCACGCGCACGCCTGGCCGAGCAGCTGGAAGCGGCCCGCCTGCACGGCGAAACCGAACAGCTGCGCAGCGCCTTGCTGGCTTCGGTCTCCCACGACCTGCGCACCCCGCTGACTGCCATGCGTGGCAGCATCGACAGCCTGCTGGCGCTGGGCGAGGCCATTCCCGTCGAGGACCGCCGCGAGCTGCTGGAAGGCACCCGCAACGAAGCCGAACGCCTCGATCGCTACATCCAGAACCTGCTCGACATGACCCGCCTCGGCCACGGCGGCCTCAAGCTTGCCCGCGACTGGGTGGCGCCCGCCGATATCGTCGGCAGCGCCCTGAACCGCCTGCGCGTGGTGCTGGCGCCACTGCGTGTGCACACCGATGTCCCGGCCGAACTGCCACTGCTGTTCGTCCACGCAGCGTTAATCGAGCAGGCACTGGTCAACGTGCTGGAAAACGCGGCGCGCTTTTCACCGGCCCAGGGCCGCCTGGACCTGGCGGTTTCGGTGCACGATGAACACCTGTGTTTCGCCGTCAGTGACCAGGGCCCTGGCATCCCCGTGGCCGAGCGCGAGAAGATTTTCGACATGTTCTACACCGCCGCCCGCGGCGACCGTGGCGGGCAAGGTACCGGCCTGGGCCTGGCGATCTGCCAGGGGATGATCGGCGCCCATGGCGGGCAGATCCAGGTCAGCGAAGGCATCGATGGCCACGGCACCTGCATCACACTATGCTTGCCGCTGCCTCAACAACCTGACGCCGAAAGCGAAGCCCCATGAGCCAGTCTGCCACCCTCCTGGTCATCGATGACGAACCGCAGATCCGCAAGTTCCTGCGTATCAGCCTGGCCTCCCAGGGTTACAAGGTGATCGAAGCCGCCACCGGCAGCGAAGGCCTGGCCCAGGCCGCGCTGGCCAAGCCCGACCTTGTGGTGCTCGACCTCGGCCTGCCCGACATGGACGGCCAGCAGGTGCTGCGCGAATTGCGCGAGTGGAGCTCAGTGCCGGTGATGGTGCTGTCGGTGCGTGCCAGCGAAGTGCAGAAGGTCGATGCGCTGGATGGTGGCGCCAACGATTATGTGACCAAGCCGTTCGGCATCCAGGAATTTCTGGCCCGTGTGCGTGCGCTGCTGCGCCAGGTACCGCAGGCTGGTGGGGGCGAGGTGGCGGCAAGTTTCGGGCCGTTGACCGTGGACTTTGCGTTTCGCAAAGTGACCCTCGATGGCGCAGAGGTGGCGTTGACCCGCAAGGAGTACGCGCTGCTGGCGCAGCTGGCCGGGCACCCGGGGCGGGTGATAACCCAGCAGCAACTGCTGAAGGATATCTGGGGGCCGACCCATGTGGAGGACACTCATTACCTGCGCATTGTGGTGGGCCATTTGCGGCAGAAGCTGGGGGATGACCCTACTGCACCGCGGTTCATCATTACCGAGGCGGGTGTTGGTTACAGGCTGGTGGCGCCTGCCAACTAACGGCATGCACAAGCCAACTCATGGTGCTGTTGTCGACTCCTGGTCCATGTCCGCTGGCCAGGCAACACTGGGCGCCAGGCGCAAGGCGAATTCGCACCAGAGGACGTCGTTGTGGTCTTTCGGCGGGCCAGGTGGCGGGAGTGCGCCTGGGCCTTGCTGCATGTAGGTGCAAATGTAGGCCCAGAGGTGTTCGTCGGCACCCATGGTACTGAGGTGGAACCGATCGATAACCCTGTTCGTTCCCGGCTCGACGATAGAGAGCATGACGCCCCACTTGAAAATCAACCCGCCATTTAGTGCGGCTGTTTGTGACCAGCGTTCTGCGCGCACTTGCGACCAGTCATAGCTTACGGGGACTACTTGCCACTTTTCGAAGGGGTTCCACCATCGGTACTTGAAGTTGTAGGCGTAGATTTTTTCCCGGATGCGATTGAAACGGATCGGTTCGTCTCTGGGGGGACATATGTCGACTCTGAAGGCGAATACGGTGATCCAGATGCCGACTAGAAAGGTCACAGTGGCCATCCACAGTGATTCCATATCTCCATCTGCCAAGCTGTCGACTATGATATATATCAGGCTCATCGTGGTGATGGCGATCAAGCATCCCATCAACGACATAACGCCTCTAGCCGATAGAGGCTTGCGTGGTATTTCCAAGTAAACAAAATCTTGATGGTTGGGTGTTTGATTGCCCAGGCACCCCTTTGTACAGATTTTCTCATGAGGAGCTGGTAGATCCTCTGCCCATCCAGCACAGGGCGGGTTTAGAAGTGGATTCATCGTAGTTGTTCCGGCGATTTTATTTTGTCTTCTCTGGATATTGCTTTCGCGTATCCTGATTGGTCGTGGTAATCGGGCCGATACGTCACCAGCAGCTCGGTGGCCTGAATGTCGTGAAAATCTGATAAAGGAATGGAGTCCTGAATACTGAGGGTGTTGTTTTGTTCGTTAAAGTTGATCAACGGCTCTGACCGCAAGGGAATGGAAAATAGGGAGTGTTTCTGTATGGCAGGGGCTACAGACACTGCAGCTTTTTCTGTATTTCCAGATAGGACACTAATCTCTTTTGTTGAACCTGCTCGATAGAGTGTCAACTGCCATGTGTAGCGGGAAATTTTGGGGTTGTAGTTTGGCAGGCTGAGGTAATAGTCCAGTGTGAAG
>Ga0160462_100224_pt1 | contig 20738 bp, 16 predicted proteins | sample HID1975K_E6MG_FD_108219 | JGI IMG/M metagenome (GOLD analysis project Ga0160462, IMG submission 108219) | Enriched soil microbial communities from UW Madison campus, WI, USA - HID1975K_E6 MG | ecosystem: Environmental > Terrestrial > Soil > Unclassified | place: USA: Madison, Wisconsin... | reverse complement strand
CCAGGTGCTGCTGTGCCGGCGTGCGATAGAGCCGCGCCGCGGCTACTGGACCCTGCCTGCGGGGTTCATGGAGAACGGAGAAACCGTCGACCAGGCCGCCCGTCGCGAAACCGTCGAAGAAGCCTGCGCACGGGTAGGCCCCATGGCCCTGTATCAGCTGTTCGACCTGCCGCACATCAACCAGGTGCATGTGTTCTTCCGCGCCGAACTGGCCGACAAGGCCTTCGATGTCGGTGTCGAAAGCCTGGAAGTGCGGTTGTTCGAAGAACACGAGATACCGTGGGACGAGCTGGCTTTCCGCACCGTCACGCGCACACTAGAATGCTATTATCGCGACCGCATCGGGCAGCACTTCCCCATAGGCCATGAGTACCTGCCCCCGATGAACGTTTCGCCCACTACTTAAGCTTGCAGGTGCTGCTTCATGCGCTGGTTGTTCTCCCTCCTCTGCCTTTGCGTTACCTCGGTGTCCCAGGCGGCCTTCACCGAAACCATCATTCGCAAGCCGCAACCACCGGTGCCGCTGCAATCGCAATCGCAGGCGGCCATGCAGCCGCTGATCGACAAGGTGCTGGTGATCAAGTCCGAGCGCCGCCTGCAACTGATCAGCCGCGGTGAGCCGCTGAAAACCTACCGTATCTCGTTGGGCAAACAGCCCAAAGGCGCCAAGGAGCGCGAGGGCGACAAGAAAACCCCCGAGGGCCTGTACTGGCTGGACTGGCGCAAGGAAAGCGACCGCTTCAACCTGTCCATGCACATCACCTACCCGAACATCAGCGATGCCGCCCGCGCCACCCGTGAAGGCGTCAGTGCCGGCAGCATGATCATGATCCACGGCACGCCGCTGAACGACGATTACCCGGAGTGGTACTTCCACACGCTCGACTGGACCGATGGCTGCATTGCCATGCGCAACGCCGACATGCGCGAGGTCTGGGACCTGGTGCGGGACGGCACGTTGATCGAGATTCGCCCTTGATAGTCCTGCATGCCCATTGAGGCTGTAGGAGCCTTCCCACCGCTCTCGCACACTTGCCCTACCGCCATGTAGGCAGCAGACTGCATCCAACTGACTGGCAAAATTCTTAGCATCCACGCAAACGAGTACGCATGCCGTACGTCATTTGCGGGGTTGTTCAATGCTGTCCGTGTTTCGCTGCATCGCCAGCAGGCTGCTTGCCTGCGTTGTGCCCGCCATGCTGGGCCTGCCACAGGCCCTGGCCGAAGACCCTGCCAGCCAGCAACTGCGTGACCAACAGCAGACATTGCGGCAGTTGGAGCAGCAGTTACGGCTGCAGCGCTGGCAGCAAGGCCCGGCGCTGCAGCGCAACGATGACCTGGCGCCGGGCGTTCCCAGCGACAGCCATTGCTGGAACGTCACGGGGGTGGGCCTGGCCGGCAACCAGCGACTCTCTGCGCAGGCCCTTGAAGCGGGCGTTCTTCCTGCACTCAAGCCCTGCATGGGCATCGACGACATCAACCGCCTGCTCAAGGCCATCACCCAGCACTACGTGCAAGCCGGTTACCCGACCAGCCGCCCCTACCTGCGCCAGCCACCACAGCATGACGCGCCCCTGGATGTCGTCATCATCGAAGGCTTCGTCGAGTCGGTGGAACTCAGCGCCGACCTGCCGCTCTCCCTGCACAGCGCATTCCCCGACCTGCTGGGCCACCCGCTGTACCTGCCAGACCTCGAGCAAGGGCTGGACCAACTCAACCGGCTGCGCGCCTATGAGCTCAATGCCGAGCTGTTGCCCGGCGAGATGCAGGGAGGCACGCGGGTGCTGGTGCAATCTCGCCAGGTGGCTTCACGCTGGCACCTGGACAGCCGCTTCGACAACCGCGGCAGCGCCCTGACCGGGCGACACAGGTTGAACCTCAGCCTCGGCGTGGACAGCCCGCTCGGCCTCAACGATGACCTGCGCGTATCGCTGGCGACCACAGTCATCGATGCGCCCGGGCGCAGCCACGGCGTGACGCTGTACTACAGCCTGCCCTACGGGCCATGGACGTTCGCGCTCAACGCCAGCCAGTTGAGCTATGACGCGCCTATCCCGCAATACAGCCAGCGCAGCAACGGCAGCAGCAGCTTCCAGGGCATCAGCGCCGAACGGCTGCTGTGGCGCAACCAGCGCGGCATGCTCAGCGCCAGTGCCCGAGTGGATCGCAAGCACCTGGTCAACCGCACCGGCAAGGCCGTCATAGGCGTACAGAGCCATGGCCTGACCACCGTCGAGGCTGGCCTCAACTTGCTATGGCTGGGCGAAGGCTTGTGGAGCGCGCACCTGGGCGTCGCCCAAGGCATGGGCTCGTTTGGCGCCGATCAGCCAGCCCAGCGCGCGGATGCGCCGCGCCCCGACTTTCGCAAGTACCGCGCCAGCCTGCTGCGTCTGCGCCAGGGGCCGGCGAACTGGCCTTGGCGTTGGCAGAGTGAACTTGCCCTGCAGTACAGCAGCGATGTACTGCCCGCCGTCGAGCAACTGCTGGCCAGCGATGACTCGGCCGTGCGCGGTTTTCGCCAACGCACCTACGCCGGGGCCAGCGCCGCCGTCTGGCGCAACACCTTCAGCCAGCCACTGCCCATGGCCTGGGCCGCCCCCGTGCAGGTGCGGCCTTACCTGGGCGTGGACCTGGGCGGGGCTCGCGTGGCGCAAGGCAAGCCTGGCCAGCGCCTTGCCGGTGCAGCGGCAGGCGTGGAACTGAGCCTGCCCCATGGCCGCTTTCGCCTGGATTACCAACGCGCCCTCTACACCAACGACTTGCACCGCTCTGGCCTTGAACCCGGCTTCTGGGTGCTGGAGTGCGCCCTGAACATCTGATTCACCCACAACAAAGAGAACGAGAACATGCAGACACTCTCGCAGATAGCGTCTACTCGCCCCGATACCTTGCGCTGGAAGATGTTCCTAGCCCTGCTCGGCCCCTCTACCGCGCTGGCTCAGGGTGGCCTGGAAGCAGCCGCTGGCCCTGGGGGGACTCCCGTGATCAACAACGGCCACGGCGTGCCGGTAATCGACATCGTCGCCCCCAACCCCAGCGGGCTGTCGCACAACCAGTATCTCGACTACAACGTCGCCGGCGCCGGCGTGGTGCTGAACAACGCCGTGCAAGCCGGCCAGTCGCAACTGGCCGGCGCGCTTGCTGCCAATCCGCAGTTCCAGGGCCAGGCAGCCTCGACCATTCTCAACGAGGTGGTCAGCCGCAACGCATCGTTGATCGAAGGCCCGCAAGAGATCTTCGGCCGCCCCGCCGACTACATCCTGGCCAACCCCAACGGCATCACCCTCAACGGTGGCAGCTTCATCAATACCACCCGCGCAGGGTTCCTGGTGGGCACGCCGGAGCTGCAGGAGGAACAATTGAAAAACCTCAACACCTTGAACGCCAGCGGCACTTTGCAAGTGCTCCAAGGGGGCCAGAGCAATGCCGAAGGTGCGCTGGACCTGATCGCGCCGAAAATCGACAGCAAAGGTTTGCTGCTGGCCAGGCAAGACCTCAACGTCACCGTTGGCCGGAACCGCATAAGCTACAGCGACGGGCAGGTTATCGAGCATCTGCCCGGTACCCCTTCGAGCATCGACGCCAACCTGTTCGGCGCCATGCGCGCGGGGCGTATCCGTGTGGTCAGCACCGCCGAGGGTGCCGGGGTGCGGGTGGGGCCGGTGCAGGTCAAAGCCGATCAAGGCATCACCATTCAGTCGGCCGGTACACTAGAGGTCAGTGGCAGGGCCGACCAGGCGGGCGAGTTGATCAGCGAGCACGGCACAATGCTGCTGACAGCCGCCGAGGACCTGACGCTGAAGGCCGTCGACGGTCGCGCCGAACACATCGAAATCAAGGCGGGCAAGAAGCTCACTCTGGATGCCGAAAGCCGCGAAAAAATCGCGCACGAGCGCGAGGACTGGAAAAAAAAGTTCCTGTTCGTCACCCGCGAGACCTACAGCCGCGAGCGCACCACCACCGACAGCCATCTGCGCGGGACTCAACTGAAAAGCGCTGACAGCACCCTGTTGCAGTCCGGCGCGGACATGCGCCTGGTAGCGGCCGACGTCAATGCCGGTGGCGACCTGGCCATCGACAGCGGCGCCAACCTGGACATCGTCGCAGGCATCGAAAGCAAACGTACCAGTGAAGCAGTCCGTCACCGCAAAGACCTGTGGCGCGGCGACTCGGATACCACGCAGTACAACGAAACGGCCAAAGGCAGCATCCTCAATGCCGGGCGCATGACGATCAAGGCCAACGACACGCTCACTGTCAGTGGCAGCAAGCTGCACAGCACAGGCGACATGGACATGAACGCCGAACACATTGAAATAGGCACGACGGGGCTGCAGGGCCAGGGCACCAGCCGCAACTACCGTGGCGACCTGGTCTCCGGCACGTTCTTCGGTGACCGCAAAGGCAACGACACGCAAGGCCAAAGCCTTGCCGGCAGCAGCGTTACGGCAGATGGCCTGCTCAACATGACCGCCGACCAGGTGAGCATCAAAGGCAGTACCGTTCACGGCACGCAAGACGCGGTGCTCTACAGCGAAAAAGGCGCGCTGGCGATCGAAGCGGGCCACGGCAGCACGACCTCCACCGAGCGGGGCAGCAACAGCAAGCTGTTTGGCTTGATCGGCAGCCAACAGGAACGCACGGACCGCACCCAGCAAGTGCTGGTCAGCGACGTGAGCTCATCCAGCAACCTGCGCCTGGCCAGCGCCGAGGAAATGCGCATCCGCGGTTCCAAAGTCGAGGCTGGCGCGCATCTGCAGGTCGAGGCCAAGGGCGACCTGATCATCGACAGCGGGCAATCGGTCAGTGACAGCGAAACACGTAGCCAACAGCGTAATTTCAAGGCCAGCGCCAAGCAGACCCAGGCAGCCGAGGACGGCAAACCCGAGTCGCGGCAATACGCTGCTGGCGTGGCCTACGACGTTGTCACCACCACGGGTAAAGCGCACAAGGTTACTCAAGAGGCCAGTGAGCTGAAGGGCGCAACCGTTGGCCTGGACAGTGGTGCCCACCTGCAGGTCAACGGGTCCAAGGTCCAGGCCTCCGCGGGTGATTTGAACGTCCAGGCCAGGCAGGTGACCCTGGGCGCGACCCGCAACGAAAACCAATCGTCCAGCAGCACTGCCCGCAGCGGCGGCGGCCTGACCGTCACGGGCGGCATCGATCGGCTGGGCAGCCTGTTCGAAGGCCATCACAACGTCGAGGCGGTCACCGAGCGCGACAGCAAGGCGCAACGCAGCGAGCTACAGGCCAGCGGGGGTCTGAACATCAGCGCCGACGAACTGGTCACCGAAGCCGCGCGGGTCAAGGCTGGCAATACCCTCAAGGTCACCGCCAGACACATCGAAAACCGGGCCGTGATGGACACCCACGAACGTGAGGAGCAGCGCAACGACTGGTTGGGTAGCATCGGTGCCAGCCTGGAGTATCGCGACCTGACCCGGCCGATCGAACGCCTGGTGCTGGGCGAGGAAGCCGCACGCTTCCAGCAGGCGTCCCCTGAAGATGCGATGGCGGCGCCCAGCGTTGGCGGCGACATGACCATCGACCACCTCAAGCGCCTGGAAAACCAGCGCCGTGGCGTCGCCCAGGTGAGCGAGCTGGCCGGGGCTGCGGTGGAGGTAAAGGCCGATACCATCGATGACCACGGCACTGCCTGGCGCGCCAATGCCGGTGAGCTGAAGATCGAGGCGGAACAACATCACGTGCGCGCCGCCCAGAACACCGAGGACGCTACGCTGCAGCGCCTTGCCTACGGTGGCGAGTTGCGCGTGGACACCAGCACCGGCCAGGATTTGAACATCCGCGCTTCCGGCAAGGGCGGCTCGCTGGACACGCAGAAAACCGCCAGCACCGCCGTGCCAGGCAGCCTGTACGGGCAACAGGGCATTCAGGTGCAGCTGGGAAGCGATGGCCGCTACGAAGGCACGCACATCGATGGGGGTGACGGCGACGTGGTCGTCCAGAGCGCCGGCACGCTGTCGATGACCCAGGCCAGCGATCATGCTCAGCAGGTATCGCGCCAGCTCGACGGCAACGCCTGGGCCAAGGTGGGCAACCGGCCTGGCAGCACCGGCGTCGACGGCCGTGGCTACCTCGACCATAGTCAGCAACAGGCCATGCAGACCACGGCGCACGTGGCACAGGTCGATACCAAGGGTGGCTTGCGCCTGATCAGCGAGGGTGAACTGCTGCTCGAAGGCACCCGCATTGGCAGCCGCGAGGCGAAGGTCGGCGATACATTCGTGGAAAGTGGCGGTGGGCTGCAAATAAAAGCGGCCAACAGTACCCAGCAAGCCAATGGCGCAAGCCTCGGTGGCGGCATGGAGTTGGCCGTCAAGGCTGGCAGCACCCAGGGCGGGGCCATTGGTGGCCACTTCAACCACGGCAAGCAGAACGAAGACGCCCGCCAGGCGGTCGACGCGCACATCGAGAGCACCGGCAAACTGACCCTCGGCAGCCGTGCTCGCGAAGAGATCGCCGTGCACCTGGCAGGCCTGCAGGCATCGGCGCAGCAAATCGACATTCAGGCCGCCAACGGCGGCGTGCTGGTCGAGGCGTCGTCCAACCTCGAGCGCCGCGACAACCTCGACATCACCGCCGGTGCCGGTTTCAACTTGTCCAAAGGCGCGACCGACACCCGCGGGCTGCATGGCCGTGCGCAGGTCGACCTGGACAAGCGCGACAACCACACCTCGAACGCCGGCAACCTGCGCGCCGAACACATCGACCTGCAAAGCCGCGGTGACACGCGCATCGAAGGCGTCAGCCTGGAGGCCGGGCGCATCAGCGGCGCAATCGACGGCGACCTGCACATGGCCAGCCGCATGGACAAGGTCGATACCCTCACCGTCAAGGGTGATGCACGCCTGAGCCAGGAGAAGAACCCGCAGGGCTACGCCAACGCCGCCAGCTCCGTTACCACCCCGCTGGGCAGCAAGGTGAGCGACAAGGCCGGCTCGGCCGCAAGCAAGGTAGACCCCGGCTTCTCGCCAACCTTCAGCCTGGATGTATCGCATGAGCAGCGCAACAGCGTGGCCCAGCAGGCGGTACTCAAGGGCAGCAACGGAATTGACCTGACTGTCGGTGGTGATGCTCACCTGGTGGCTGCAAAGTTGCAGTCGGCGAAGGGTGACGTCGCCCTCAAGGCCAACGCGGTAACCCAAACCTCACTGAGTGGCAATGACTACCGCCGGGATGTGTCGATCAATGCCTCCAATTCGCCGGTAGACCTGGGCAGCGCGATAGCCCAGGTGGCCAAAAACAAAGGTGCGGCGGATGGGGAAAATGCACTGGACCTGGGGCTGCTGCGTACCAGCGGGCATAGCCGCAGTGAGCAGTGGGCTTCGCGTATACAGGGCAAGGCGGACTGAAACGACGCCCTTACCAGCGCACATCCCGTTGCCCGCTGACAGCCTGCGGCCCCAACCATTGAGCGCCACGCAGTAAAGGCGTCAGCGCAGCGTCCGGCTGAAGCTCAAAGGCCACCTGCGCCCGGCGCCCCAGCAGGTCGGCATCGACCGTGAGTCGATGTTGCCCTTGCTGGGCCAACTGGCCATGCAGGCGCCAGCCGTCGCGGCAGTCCATTTCTACCCACCCTTGGCCCAGGCCCAGCGACCAGGGCTCGCTCAATGCCAAGTCGGCGACGCTGATACGCCCGTCGCTGGCGCGGCACCGGCGCCCTGAGCCCTGCATCCGCAGCGTCCCCTGCCATTGCCCGGCCAGCCGGTAATCGGTAGGCGCTGTTGCCTGGGCATTCAACGCCGCAACTTCAAGGCGCCAGCGCCATGGCCAACCTTCGGCGCGAAGCTGCCAACCCTGCCCTTGCCAACCCAGCTGCGCACTGGCTTGCAAACGCCAGGGCTGCACAGTCCAGTGCACTGGCCCTGCCGGGCCGAACTGGCGGGCCTGGCCTTGCCACAGGCTGCCGCGGACATCGTGCGTGGGCAGGCCCAGGCCTCGCGATACCCAGGACGCCGGCAGCTCCACCAGCAATGTCATGGCAAAAACCCCGCAAGCCCACAGCAAGCCTCTGCGGTTCATGGCCGCACCACCAGGTCGAAACGCAGCCCTTTGGCGTCCTGCTCCAGCCCCCATTGCAACAACTGGGCGCCCTCCGCCCGCAAGGCTTGCATCCAGCCCTGCAGCACACGCTCATCGGCCACCTGGCCGCGCAGTTGCCAGTTATTGCCTTGCGCTTCTACCTCCGCCAGCTCGATGCGCCGTGCCTGGGCTGACTGGCGCAGGCGCTCCAGGCTTACGCCTGACGTGCCTTGCAACGCGGCAGCCTGCTCTGCCAGAACGCGCCACTGGCTGAGCTCGCGCCACTGCGAGAGGCCTTCGCGCAGCGCCACGAACGCCAGTAATGCGCCAATCAAGCACCAGGCAAGCGGCAGGCGATAGCGCTGAATCCAGTCTCGGCTCATGTTGCCGCCCCCAGATCGAACACCACCTGGGTCACCGCTGCCGCGCTCTGCACCTGCACTGCCGCACCTGCGTCACCGGCCATCTGTTGCCATGGCGGCGCGCTTCCTTCGCCGTCCAGGCGCAGGTGCCAGCGCTGGCCGTCAAAGCGCACTGCTTGCAGACGCCAGCCTGGGTGGTCCTGCAGCCAGGCGTGCAGACGTGCCTGCAAGGCGTCCAGCTGGCGCATGCGCAGTTGCTGGTGCACATCGGCCTCGCTCAGGCGCTTGAGGGCCTGCGCCGCGTGCCTGGGCGTGGCCTGGGCGCCGGTCACCGCCAGCACTTGCCCTCGCCATGTCTGAACCTGGCGCCATTGCTGGCTTGACCACAACGCGCCCCACACCGAAGCCAGTACCATGCAAAGCACGATCAAGCGCCGCTGGGGCGCTGGCACGCCAGGTAACGCGCGCACCGAACGTGAGCGTTCGAACAGGCTTGGCAGGTTGTCCAGCGGCGCCAGCGCTAACGGCCAGCGACCGGCCAAGACTACTGTGCGCAGCGCGCTCCAAGGCTGCTGCGGCAAATCACCCAGTGCGTCCGGCCACGCCAGCCAATGTTCATGGCTATCCTCACTGAGCCCACGGTAGAGGCTCAGGCCAGGCGCCCGCTGCCACTGCCAGGCCGCGCCCGGTTCAGTTGTGCGCAGCAACTGGAACTCGGCCCAGCAGCGTTCCACCTGAAGCCCCCATTCGGCGCATTGCCCACGCCAGTCATCCAGGTGCTGCCGTGCTACCGCCAACAGGCGCAGCTGCCCCGCCTGACGAGACAGGCAGGCGCATTGCACCTCCTGTGCCCCCTGCAGCAAATGGTCTTCCAGCAGCAATGGCCACTCGTCACGCTTGAGGCCAGGCGGTGCCGCTAGCTGAAACTGGCTGCACAGCGGGCCCGGGATGATCAGCGCTACCCGTGCCTGCAGGTTCGCGGGCGGCTCACCCTGCCCTTCACGCCGTGCCACCCCATCTTCGACCAGCACCCAGTCCCAGATTTCGCCCGGGCGCACCAACAGCCACGGCCGGGTGGGCGTATGTCGCCGCCATTCAAGCTTCATGAACGCCCCCACGGGAGGATGAAGGTGCAGACATAAGGTGCTCCATCACGCTGCAGTTCCACACGCACGCCACGGCCGGGGTGCGCAGGTTGATCGGAGGGCCAGGGCAGCCAGCGGCCACCCTGGTGATAAAGAACAGTGAAGGCACTGACCTGCTGCAATTGCTCCCGCAAGACCCAACGCGGCTCGCTGGCGGCATACAGGTCTGCCGAGGTTTCCAGCAGCAGGCGTTGCTCGCGGGCGTCGAAGCGCAGGCGCTGGCGCTGCAGCCGCGAACCGCCCTCGGCTTCGGGCAACGCTGTGGCAGCCACCCACAGCAACTGCTGACGGTCGGCCTGCCAGTCGAGCCAGCGGCTGGCCAGTGGCAGGCGCTGCTCGTACACCCGGCGCAGTGCCGGGCTGTCGAAGCGCCGCTCCAACGCCAGGCAGAACTCCAGCACGCGGGTTTCCTGTTGGGTGCTCTGCAACCGTTCGCGGACCTTCAGCCAGCCATTGACCAAGGCGGTAAGCATCACCCCAAGCAAGGCCGTCAGCGCCATCGCCACCATCAGTTCGATCAGGGTCAAGCCGGCCTGGCGCTGCTTCATGGGCGCTCCAGAAAGACCGTGTACTGGCCAAGCGGCAGGCGCTGGTCGCGGTCGGCGTACAGCTGCATCTCGCCACGGCGCAGGTCGCGCACGCCGGTGCGGCGCAGTTGCAGTAGCCAGTGGCAGGCCTGGCCACCCTGGAGCAACACGCCACTGGCCTGGCTGCTCGCCGGCCAGAACTGCTCGACGGCAAAACGCGCTTGCAGTTCGCGGGCGCACAGCACGCCCAGGCGATGCTGTTGCACGCTGTCCTGTACCGCCAGGCGCTGGCGCAGGACCTGGCTGGTGATCACCGCCAGCACTGCGGCGATCGCCAGCGCCACGGTCACTTCCAACAGCGTGAAGCCCTGCTGCCGGCGCTTCATGGTGCCAGCCCGACGCGCAACTGACCGTCGCGGCCCCACGCCCACTGCTGGCTGCCTTCGGCCCAGCGCCAGTGCACTGTACCCGGCTGCGCCCAACCCTGTGGCGTGAACAGCAAACGTGGCTGGCTGCTGGCTGGCCAGTCCGGGCGCAGGCCCTTCGGCCAGCCACCCAGGCTGACCGCTTCGACCACCCAACCGTCTCGTTCACGGCGCACGAACTCCGGGTGCTGGCCGGTCCAGCGCAGCCCGCGCAACTGGCCGGCATGCCTGGCCAATGCAGCCTGCGCCTGGACGTGCGCGGCCAACCGCTGCAGCGCCTGGTCGACACTGGCCTTGCCGCTGTCGAGCCAGGCCACGGCGAGCCCGGTCATGAGCCCGGCGATCGCCAGCACCACCAGCAACTCGAGCAGGCTGAAACCTTGTTGGCCGCGCATCGATCACAGCGCCCAATTGCCCAGGTCGGCATCCTGGCCTTCACCGCCCGGCACCCCGTCTGCGCCCAGCGAATACACATCGAGCCGGCCATGCTCGCCCGGCATGCGGTACTGGTAAGGCGTGCCCCACGGGTCTTCGGGCAGGCGGCGCACATAGCCGTCGCTGCGCCAGGCACGCGGCAGCGGCTGCTGGGTCGGTTTTTTCACCAGTGCGGCCAGGCCTTGCTCATTGCTGGGGAAGCGCAGGTTGTCCAGCCGGTACATGTCCAGCGCCTGTTCGAGCGTGGCCAGGTCGGCCATGACCTTCTGCCGCATGGCCTTGTCCTGGTTACCAAGCACACTGGGCGCGACCACCGCGATCAGCAGGCCGATGATGAAGATCACCACCATGATTTCCATCAGGGTGAAGCCGCGCTGGCGGTTACGACGATGCTGCATGGGAAAACTCCTTGTCATCTACAGTTGCAGGCCCTGGTTGAGTTGCATGATCGGCAACAGCACCGCCAGCACGATGAACAGCACCACGGCGCCCATCACCAGGATCATCAGGGGTTCGAAAAGCGCCATGGCGGTGTCCACCTGGCGGGCAAAACCGCGCTCCTGGTCATCGGCCACGCGTTCGAGCATGTCGGCCAGGGTGCCGCTGGCCTCACCGCTGCCGACCATGTTCACCAGCAGTGGCGGGAACTGTTGGCAAGCGTCCAGCGCCCGGTGCAGGCTGGTGCCGCCCTGCACCTGCTGGCGCACCTGCTCCATGGCCAGGCGGATGCGCCGGTTGCCGACGGTTTCGGTGGCCACCTGCAAGGCTTCGAGCAGGGCCACACCGCTGCTGGTGAGAATTGCCAGGCTGCGTGCCAGGCGGGCACTCTCCAGCACCTGCAACAACCCGCCAATGCGGGGCAGGCGCAGCAGCAGGTCATCGCGGCGCAGGCACCAGTGCGGTTTACGCAGCAGCCAGCTGGCCAGCAGCGTGGCGAGAACTGCCAGGCCCAGAACCCAAGGCCCGGCGTGCACAAGGCCCTGGCTGAAGCCGATCAGCAATGAAGTGATCAGCGGCAGGCTCTGGCCCGCATGGGCAAACTGTTCCGTGAGCTTGGGCACGACAAAGGTCATCAGGCCGATCACCACCGCCAGGGACACGCCCATCAGCACGCAGGGGTAGATCAACGCGGTGCGTGCCTTGTGCTGCTGGCGCTGCACCTGCTCCAGGTGGTCGGCCAGCCGTGTCAGCACCTGGGCCAAGCGGCCCGAGCGCTCGCCCGCCTCGACCAGCGCACAATACAAACCGGTGAACGGCGCGCCCTGGCGCGCCAGGCTGGGCGCCAGCCCCAGGCCTTCGGCGAGCGAGCCACGCAAGGCCACCAGCACCCCGTGCAGGGCGGGCTGGCGCAGCTGGCGTTCCAGCGTGGCCAGGGCATCGACCAGGGCAATGCCGGCACCGGTCAAGGTCGCCAGTTGACGGGTCAGCTCGCACAATTGCGCCCGGCTCAGGCGCTGGCGGCGCGGTTGCCGGGTGCTGGCGTCATGGCGCTGTAATTGCCGGGCAAACAGCCCCTGCTCGCGCAGCAGCTGGCGCGCATGGCGTTCGGTGTCGGCCTGCAGGCTGGCCTTGTGGGTCTTGCCGGCAAGGTCGACGGCCTGGTAGCGAAAGGTCGGCATAGGTCAGCCCTGCACCACGCGCAGCACTTCGGCCAGGCTGGTCTCGCCGCGGGCCAGGCAGTCACTGGCCATCGTCACCAGGCTCTGGCGGCGCTCGGCCAGGTAGTCCTGCATCGCCAGCTCGCTGGCGCCGTCGTACAGCAGCGCGATCAGGCCCGCGTCCAGCTCGATAAATTCGTAGAGGCCCAGGCGCCCGATATAACCGCTACCCTGGCACTGTTCGCAGCCCACCGCGTGGTAGCTGCTGCCCAGCGCTGCAAGCTCCGGCCACAGCGCGCGCTCGGCTGCCTGCAGCGGCTGCGCCACGGCGCAACTGCACAGGCGCCGCACCAGGCGCTGGGCCAGCACGCCGCGCAGGCACGAGGCGATCAGAAACGGCTCGATGCCCATGTCGCGCAGGCGGGTAACCGCGCCCACCGCGCTGTTGGTGTGCAGCGTCGACAGCACCAGGTGCCCGGTGAGGCTGGCCTGCACGGCGATCTGCGCGGTTTCCTGGTCACGGATTTCGCCGAGCATGATCACGTCCGGGTCCTGGCGCAGAATGGCGCGCAGGCCGCTGGCGAAGGTCAGCCCGGCGCGCGGGTTGATGGCGGTCTGGCCGATGCCGGCGATGGCGTATTCCACCGGGTCCTCGACGGTGAGGATGTTACGGCTGCCGTCATTCAGGCTGTTGAGGCTGGCGTACAACGTGGTGGTCTTGCCCGAGCCGGTCGGACCGGTGGACAGGACGATGCCGTTGGGCCGCGCCAGGCAGCTGCGCAGGCCCTGCAGCACTGCTGCCGGCATGCCCAGGTTGGTCAGCGACAGCAGGCTGGCCTGCTTGTCGAGCACGCGCATCACCACGCGCTCGCCGTGGATGCCCGGCAGGGTCGAGACGCGCACATCCACCTCGCGCCCGGCAGCGCGCAAGGTAATGCGGCCGTCCTGCGGCTGACGCTTTTCGGCGATGTCGAGCCGCGCCATGACCTTGATCCGTGACACCAGCATCGCCGACAGCGCACGCGGCGGGCGCAGCACTTCGCGCAGGTGCCCGTCGACGCGCAGGCGCACCACCAGGCTCTGTTCGAAGGTCTCGATATGAATGTCCGAAGCGCGCAGGCGCAGGGCCTGGCCGAACAGGCCGTTGATCAGGCGGATCACCGGCGCTTCATCGTCGCTTTCAAGCAAATCCTCGATGCGCGGCATTTCGCTCATCAGGCTGTTCAGGTCGACCTGGTCGCCGATGCCCTCGATCAGCGCTGCGGTGGCGGCATCGCCAGCCTGGTACAGCTGGCCAAGACATTCGTCGAAGGCAGCAGGCTCCAGGTACTCCAGCGCAACAGGGCGGCCATGCACACGCAGCAGTTCCTGCAGCTGAGCGCTGTCGGCATCGCGGCGTAGCCACAACTGCCAGCCGGCTTCTGCCGGGGCCATGGCCAGCCCGGCCTGGCGCGCCAGGCGATAGGGCAGCATCACCAGTCACCGCCTTCGAGGCGTGCACGGCTGGCGGGGAACACGCGCTGAAGCTGGCCGTCCTGTGCCAGGTCGGGCAGCTTCAGCGGCGTGGTCTGCTGCAGGGTGCGGTACTTGTCTTCGCTCAAACCGGCCAGGCTCGGCCCGTCACGCAGGATGCGCGGGCGGATGAACACCATCAGGTTCTGCTTGGTGTTCTTGCTGGCGTCGGAGCGGAACAGCCGGCCCAGGCCCGGGATATCACCGAGGAACGGCACGCGCTGGTCGCTGGTGCTCAGCTCGTCGCTGATCAGCCCGCCGAGGATCACCAGGCCATTGTCCTCGACCATGACCTTGGTCTTGATCTCGCGCTTGTTGGTGATCACGTCGCTGGCAGCGCTGGAGTCGGCGATCGACGAAACCTCCTGGACGATATCCAGGCGCACGCTGTTGTCGATGTTGATCTGCGGCTTGATGCGCAGCTTGACCCCGACTTCCTTGCGCTCGATGGTCTGGTACGGGTTGGCGTTGTTCTGGGTGACGGACCCTGTGACGAAGGGCACTTCCTGCCCCACCAGGATCGACGCCTCGGCGTTGTCCAGGGTCAACAAGGTGGGCGTGGACAGCAGGTTGAAGCCGCTCTTGCCTTTGAGTGCGTTGACCAGCATGGCGAAGTTGAAGCCACCGCCGATGTGGCCGATGCCGACGGTGGCACCGGTGGTAGCCGACAGCAGGTCTCCGAGCCCTTCGTTGTCACCACTGGCGGCGGCGCCAGCGATGTTGGCGATGTTCACCCCGTTGCTGCCGAAGTTGACGATGCCGGCACCGAACTTCTCATCGGCAAACAGCCACTGCACGCCAAGCTCCTGGGCGCTGCTGTCGGACACTTCGGCGATGATCGCCTCGACCACCACCTGGGCGCGGCGGATGTCCAGTTGCTCGACGATGGAACGGTAGGCGGCCAGTTGGCTGTCGGGGCCTACCATGACCACGGCGTTGGTGCCTTCCTCGTACTCCAGGCGGATGCCCGAATCACTGGCGGCGGCCATCACCGGTTTGTCCTTGCCTTCGCCTTCGCTTGCACCTTCGCTGGGCGCTGCGCCTTCCTGGCTCAAGCCGCGTAGCACCTTGACCACTTCGCCGGCATTGGCGTGACGCAGGTAGATCACCTGGGTGTTGCTGTTCTGGCGGTTTTCGCTGGGCTGGTCGAGCTGGCGCAACAACGCCTTGACGCGGTCGGTGCTGCCACGGACCAGCAAGGCATTGCTGCGCGGGTCGGCGACCACCTGGGTGCTGTCGGCGCCCTGCTCGCGGGCCAGCAGGCGGGTCAGCAACTGCGCGGTGTCGGCAGCGCTGGCGTGGCGCAGCGGCATGACCTGCAGCGGCTCGTCGCTCACCTGGTCGAGCTGGCGCAACAGGCTATCGATGCGTTCCAGGTTGCTGCGCCAGTCGGTGACCACCAGCAGGTTGGCGGCAGGGTACGGGGTGATTACGCCGACGCGCGGGTCGATCAATGGCTTGAGGATGCCGAGCATCTGCTCGCTGGCGGCGTTGCGCACATTGAATACCCGGGTAGCCACGCCGTCACTGCCTGCGGACTGCTTGCCAGCAGGCTCCACCGGTACCGGCTCCAGCCGCGCAGCCTGGTCGGGGACAATCTTTACACTGCCATTGGGCAAGTCCACTGCGGCGTAGCCCTGGGCGCGCAACTGGGCGAGGAAGATGTCGTAGATGGCATCGGCATCGTGGCGGTCGACGGTACGCACGGTGACTTTGCCTTTTACCCGGGGGTCGACAATGAACGTGGTACCGGTGATCCGCGACACGCTGTCGATGAATTCGCCCAGCTCGGTATCGACGAAATTCACTTCGTACAGCGGCGTGCCATCGTCATCGAAGGTTTCCGGTTCTTCTGCCCAGGCCATCGTCAGGGCCAGGCTCAAGGCAGCGGCCACGCAATATCTCACCAGCATCGTTCATCCTTGCCGCTTGAAGCCGGTCACGGCGGGGCGTGGCGGCCAGGGCAGGCGTTCACGCCGCCCCTGGTTGTCGAAAATCAGGCCATCGGCGTCGATGTCCTGTAACACGATACCCGGCGCCAGCCGCTGGCCACGGCCGAGGGTGCGCACCTGCTGGCCGTAGCGCAGCACCACCACGCTGGCCGACAGCGGCTGGGCCTTGAGGCCGCCGAGGTATTGCAATGGCAACCGGGTGAGCGTGATTGCGCCGTCGCCGCGTGGGGCCAGCCAGTGGCCGACTAATAAACCTGGCAATGGTGCATCGGCGGCGGCGGGAGGGCTGGCCGGGTGCGGCTGGCGGCCCAGTTGCAGCACACATTGGGCGGCCAGCCAGCCGGCCAGGGTCAGCAGGCCACCGGTGAACAGGCGCGAGGCAAGGCTCACGAAACCACCTGCCGTGGGTGCCAGCCCGGGTGGCCTTGCACGTAGCGCACCTCGGGCAGTTGCAGGGCCGCCAGTTGCCAGCCCGGTTGCTGGCGGCCGAGCCAGGCCTCGACCCGCTGCCACAGCGGCTCACCGGCCTGGGTTTCGAACTGCAGGCCGAAGGTGCGACACAGCCCCTGTACCGGGTCCAGGCCAGTGATGCGCTTGCCTTGCGGGCTGTAACTGACGCCCCAGGCCTGGCCCTGCCAACGCGGCAGGTCCTGGCTGTTGTCCAGCAGCAGCGGGTCGCCGAACAGTTGCTCAGCGGCGTTTTCCAGCACCTGTTCGACCTGCCGGGCCGGGGCCTCGACCACCGGTGCCGGGTAGCCGCCGGTCAGGCTGATCAGGTGTTCGCGGGTGATGGGCTCACCGGCGGCCAAGGGGTAGTCGTAACGCAGGCCCGGCAACAACACCGGCAGGCTGCTGTCACCCGCCAAGGCTTGATGCAGCAGGCGGTCCCAGCTACCGCCGCGGGTGTCGCGACGCCACAGCGCCTGCGGGGCGCGGGCGAGCGGTTGGTCGAGCCACGCGGCATGGCCGGCGCGCTGCTGGCGCAACTGGGCCTGCAACTGGCTGGCGCGTAACTGCGCGGCAGGTGAGAGCTGCTGGCTAAAGGCGGGGAAGAAGCGCCCATCGAATTGCCACTGCCCCGCCACTTGCTGGCAGCGCAGGCGAAATGCACCGCTGCCACGGCAGCCGGCAAACAGCACGGGAATGCGCCGGCCACTGGCCTGGGTCGCCTGCACGGGGGTCGGCCACAGGTCCTGGCCGCGTGCGCAGAGCAGTACATCGATTTCTGCAACCCGTTCGGCCAGCCACAGGCCCGGCCCGGTGCCGACATCGGCCAGCGCCACCACCAGGTCCGCCTCCCGACGCGCTTGCTCGAAGGTGGGCAACAGCGCCTGATACCACTGTTTGAGTGAGGCTTTCTGGTCCTGCGCGTAAGGGTCGGTGACGCCAACCACGGCGATGCGTGCGCCGCCTCGCTCGAATACGTGCAGCGGCTCCAGCCCCAGGGCTTTACGCTGTTGGTCAGCAAGGCCGGCGCCGAGCGTGACTGCAGAAGACTGGCGGTAAAGGGCCGCGCTGCGCTGCGGCCAAAGTACGCGCTCATCGCTGCTGACCCGCGCTTCACTGCCCAGCAGCTGGCTGCCCTGCGGGCCGCTCTCGCCTTGGGTCAGGTAAGCCAGGCCGCTGCCATTCCAACCCTGGCCATTCTCCAGGGTCAGGCTGTTGTTCTGGCCAGCCTCCCCACGCAACTGCTCCAGCAACGCCGCGAGCACCGCATAACCGCCCACTTGCAGCGTTGACGCCTGGTTGGCATCGAGCAACGGCGCAAGGTGTGGGTGCGCCAGGCTGGCGCTGGTGCCGGTCATCCACGGCGCACGGCCCAGGTGGCTGACCGGACCCAGGCGGGTCGCCGGCACCACGGGCAAGCCGGGCTGGCGCGCATCGAGCGTGTCGGCGACATAGAGCAGGTCCACGCTGGCATTGCCGCCACCCTGGCCTGGGAATGCAGAACAGGCGCCGAGCAACGGTGCCAAGGCACCGATTCCCATCCAGCTGATCACGTCGCGCCTGCGCAGACTGCTTGCCATCGGGCCCGCCATCCTTATCCAGTTCTCTTTGGGCTCCGGATGTTGCGGCGTTGGCATTACAGTTTGATGGCAGAAATCCGACAGCCATTCCAAATTGATCTGTCGGCCACATAAGTAAGAACTGACAGTTTTAAAGCCCCGTTAACATTTCTGCCAAGGAATCATCACACTAGCGCTCTAAAGTCGCGGTTTCTTTCAACTCAGCTACTACAAGGACACCCTGATGAGTCGAGAATCCGGCGACAACGTTGACCGCAACGCTAGCGGCAACCTGCCCATGGCCAGCGTCATGGACGCTTACCTGAGCCGTCGCAGCGTGATGCGCGGCAGCCTTGGCGCCGCTATCGCCATGATTGCAGGTACCGGCCTGACCGGCTGCTTCGACAGTGGCGGTTCTGACAACGACGACCCGGTAACCGAGCCGCCTGTGACCGAGCCACCGGTAACCGAGCCGGAACCGGAACCGAAAATGGCCTTGGGCTTCCAGTCCATCCCGGGTTCACGCACCGACGCCTGTGTCGTCGCAGCCGGCTACAGCGCCTACGTGCTGGCACCGTGGGGCACGCCGCTCAACAGCAACGCCAACCCGTGGAAATCGGACGGCAGCAACACTTCCACCGACCAGGCCAATGCCATGGGCATGCACCATGACGGCATGCACTTCTTCCCCATCAATGGCAGCTCGGAAGACGGCCTGCTGGCGATCAACTTCGAATACATCGACGCAGCCGCCCTGCACCCCAACGGCCCCACCACCGATGTCAGCGGCAAGCGCCCGGCCGAGGAAGTGCGCAAGGAAATCAACGCCCACGGTGCCGGCGTGGTGCGGCTGCAGAAGCTCAACGGGCGCTGGCAAGTGGTCGACAACGATCCGCTCAACCGCCGTTTCACCACCGCATCGCGCATGGAAATCACCGGCCCGCTGCGCGGTACCGACCACGTCAAGACCAAGTACTCGGCGGCCGGCACTCACTGCCGCGGCACCAACAACAACTGCGGTAACGGCTACACCCCATGGGGCACCTACCTGACCTGCGAAGAGAACTGGCCAGGCATCTTCGTCAACAAGGGCACACGCCCTGAAGACCAGCGCCGCATCGGTGTCGGCACCTCCAGCGGCCAGTACAAGTGGGAAAGCGCTGCCGGTGACAGCACCGAAGTCAGCGACGAATTTGCGCGCTTCGACGTGACCGTCAAAGGCGCCAGCGCCACCGACGACTACCGCAACGAAGCCAGCACGTATGGCTACATCGTCGAGATCGACCCGTACAACAGCAGCACCCTGGCCACCAAGCGCACCGCCCTGGGGCGCTTCCGCCACGAAGGTTGCTGCCCGGGCCTGCCGGTGGTGGGCAAGCCGCTGGTCTGGTACATGGGTGACGACTCCAACAACGAGTACCTGTACAAATTCGTCTCCACCGCCGTGTGGGATGCTGCCGACGCCAGCCCGGCCGACCGCCTGGCCACCGGTGCCAAGTACATGGACCAGGGCAAGCTTTACGTGGCCCGCTTCAATGCCGACGGCTCGGGCGTGTGGCTGTTGCTCGACGTGGCCACCCCAACCGCGGCCGGCAGTACCCTCGGCGCGCTGTACGGTGACCTGCCCGGCATCATCCTCAACACCCGGGGTGCGGGTGATGCGGTGGGTGCAACGCCGATGGACCGCCCAGAGTGGACCGCAGTGAACCCGCTCAATGGCGATGTGTACCTGACCCTGACCAACAACAGCGCGCGCACCCCGGAGAAAGTCGACGCAGCCAACCCGCGCGGCCCGAACCGCCACGGCCACATCATCCGCTGGCACGACAGCGACGATCAGTTGAGCTTCACCTGGGATATCTTCGTGTTCGGCGCCAACGCCGCAGGCACGGCCGACATCAACCGCTCGGGCCTCACCGAACTCAACCAGTTCGCCAGCCCAGACGGCATGAGCTTCGATAGCCGTGGTGTGTTGTGGTTCGAGACCGATAACGGTGAGAGCACCCTGACCGACTACACCAACGACCAGCTGCTGGCAGTGATTCCTACCGACCTGGTGGATGGCACCGGCAAGCAGGTGCCGATCAATGCCCAGAACCAGGTTGACCTGCGCCGCTTCTTCGTCGGGCCGAATGGTTGCGAGGTGACCGGGATTGCCTTCAGCCCGGACAACAAGTCGATGTTCGTGAACATTCAGCACCCGGAGAACTGGCCGTATACCGACAAGGCCACCGATGCTACCCCGGCGGGGGCCACGGTGCGGCCGCGGGCTTCGACGGTGGTGATCCAGCGGGATGATGGCGGAGAGATCGGGACAGTCTGATCCTGCTCGCATCAGGGCCGCTGTGCGGCCCAATCGCCGGCTAAGCCGGCTCCAACAGACTGGACTGCCCCCAAGAAGCTGGACACCAATCCACCCCTTGGGGGCAGTCCAGAAACCCCGCAGTGCTGAATATCAGCGGGGTACTGTGGGAGCCGGCTTGCCGGCGGTTGGGCTGCACAGCAGCCCCCCTTACAAGGCAATATCCTGTCCGCATCAGGGCCGCTGTGCGGCCCAATCGCCGGCAAGCCGGCTCCCACAGACTGGACCTGCCCCCAAGAAGCTGGGCACCAATCCATCCCTTGGGGGCAGTCCAGACACCCCGCAGTGCTGAATATCAGCGGGGTACTGTGGGAGCCGGCTTGCCGGCGATTGGGCTGCACAGCAGCCCCCCTTACCAGGCAATATCCTGT
>Ga0160462_100223_pt1 | contig 20838 bp, 16 predicted proteins | sample HID1975K_E6MG_FD_108219 | JGI IMG/M metagenome (GOLD analysis project Ga0160462, IMG submission 108219) | Enriched soil microbial communities from UW Madison campus, WI, USA - HID1975K_E6 MG | ecosystem: Environmental > Terrestrial > Soil > Unclassified | place: USA: Madison, Wisconsin... | reverse complement strand
GGTGGTTGCCCATGTCGGCCACCTGGAAAACGAAGAAGAATGCCGCCAGCTGGTCGAGCTGGCCATCAGCCATTTCGGTGCGCTGGACATCCTCATCCACAACGCCGGCTGGGTCGATTACCAGGGCATCGAGACCCAGGAGCAGGCGTTTCTCGAACGCGCCCTGGGTATCAGCGTGCACGCCCCGGTATGGTTGGCCAAGCACGCCTGGAAGCACCTCAAGGCCTCCGAAGCGCCGCGTATCGTGCTGACCACCTCGGACCGCGCCATGTACCAGCGCTACGCCCAGCCGGGCCTGGTCGCCTACTCGGCGGGCAAGATGGCCCAGGTGGGCATCATGAATGCACTGAGCATGGAAGGGCTGGAGCACGGCATCCTGGTCAACGCGATCTCGCCGGTGGCCAAGACCCGCATGTGGGGCGTGACCCAGCCGCCAGAAGAGCTCAAGCCAGAATGGGTGACACCAGGCGTGCTGTACCTGGCCAGCCCGCTGTGCCGGGACACCGGCTACATCCTGCGCGCCAGCAATGGCCAGTTCACCGCTACGCGTTTCAGCGAGAACAGCGGGGTCAGCTACCCGCGTGACCTGGCGCGGGTTGAAGCGTCCAGCCTGGCCGAAGTGGCCGAGCGCTGGAGCCGCATCAAGGAATGCCACTACGTGCCGATCAAGGTCGCCAACACCCGCGCCGACCTGGGCGAGAGCCCGGTGTGGGATGCACGCACGGGCGCGCTGTATTTCGTCGATATCACCGGCGGGCGTATCCACCGGCTGCTGCCCGATGGTGAGGTCGAAAAACTGTATGAATCGGCTGCGCGCATCGGCGCCCTGGCGCTGACCGACCAAGGCAACCTGATCTTCACCGAGGACGCCAGCGTTGCCATCCTCGATATGGCGCCGGGCAAGGTGCGCCAGTACTCGATGCCGGTGCACCACCGCCCGAGCTACCGCTTCAACGATGGCGCCTGCGACCCACAAGGGCGCTTCGTCACCGGCCTGATGGACGAGGGCCCAAGCGGCAAGACCGGTGCCTTGTTCCGCTTCGACGGCGAGCTGCACGATGAGGTGATCCACGACGGTTTGTCGTTGCCTAACGGCATTACCTGGTCGGCCGACGGCCAGACGGTATTCTTCGTCGATTCCGTTGCCCGCGCGATCTACCGCGCCGAATACCTGCCCGAAGGCCGACTGGAGCAGGTCAGCCTGTTCGCCGAAACGCCGGCCGAACTGGGGCGCCCGGACGGTATTGCGCTGGATCGTGAAGGCGGGCTGTGGGTGTGCCAGTTCAATGGCAGCTGCCTGTTGCGCTATGACCGCCATGGGCACCTGACCGACCAGGTGGTGATGCCCGTGCCGCGCCCGACCAGCGTCTGCTTTGGTGGCGATGGCATGGACACGCTGTTCATTACCACGGCTCGCGTCGGCATGTCGCCGGCAGAGCTGCGCCACTACCCGGACGCCGGCGACCTGTATGCGATCCGCCCGGAAGTGGGCGGCATCGCGCGCTTCACCTTCAAGGAATAAGCGCTTGCACCTGGCTGGCCGGTAACACGGCCAGTTCGCCAAAGCGCTGGGCCGAGTCGATGTAGCGCAAGGCCGACTTGGCGTCCTTCCAGCCCACGTAACTCATCAGCGACTTCAACTCCCAGCCGTTGGCCGTGGCCCAGGTGGCAAAGCCGCGGCGCAGGGAGTGGCCGGTGTACAGCGCGGCGGGCACGCCGCCGCGTTCGAGCATGCGCCGCAGCAGGCCGACCAGGCTGTTGCTGTTGAGCGGCATGTCGCTCAGGTTGCCCCAACGGTCGAGCTTGCGAAACACCGGGCCGTGGGCGATGCCGGCGACTTCCAGCCATTGCAGGTAGGCCGTGACCGGGCACAGCGCCTTGAGCGCCGGGGTGCGGTGCTGCACGCCGAGGGCTTCACGGTCGCCCTTGCTGCGTGGCAGGAACAGTGTGATGCCGACGCCGGCCTCGGCCTGGATATGCTCGACGCGCAGGCGCGCCAGTTCATCGCCGCGAAAGCCCCGCCAGAACCCCAGCAACAGGAGTGCGGTATCGCGCCTGGCGCGGCGCAACGCCGGCAGGTCGTGGTGCTCGCGGGCCTGCCGGGCTTCTTCTGCAAAATGTTCGACGGCAGTTTGCAGGTGCTGCAACAGCAGCGGCGCGGCCTGCTTGGGCGGCGTCGGGTGCAAGGTGCGGATGCCGCGCAGCACCTGACGTACCAGCGGCGCCTTGGTCGGGTCGGGGAAGCCTTGGCTGATGTGCCACTGGCTTAGCGCTGCCAGGCGTTGGCGCAGGGTGCTGACCGCATGCTGTTCGGCATGGTCGGCCAGGTAGCGGGCAATGCTGTCGGCCGTGGCCGGCAGAAAGCCGCCCCAGTGCGCCTCGAAGTGTTCGATGGCGGCCTGGTAGCTGCGGCGCGTGTTGTCGCGGGTGGCGGCGCGTACGTAGCGCTCGATGTCGGTCATGGTCGGCGGTGTAGTGATAGACAGTGACACGATAAAGCTTATTGGTCTGCCTGTCCCGGCCCTTTCGCGGGCCAAGCCCGCTCTCATGGAACACTCGCTAACTGACTGATTTGGCGGGGATCCTGTAGGAGCGGCTTCAGCCGCGAACACCGGCGAAGCCGGTGCCATCCATTGCGGCGCCTGCTTCGCGGCTGAAGCCGCTCCCACAGGGTATGCGGCGCGCTCGCGGGCTTTGTTCTCTGCGCGACAGCGCAGCTCGAAGGGCTGGGTCATCTCCCACAGGCATCGGCAGGTGCGTGGCTGGCGGCCAATAGCTTCTACGGTCTTCCTCTGTCTGCCAGCGGCGCCTGCAGCCGTGTTGTTTCTTCTTCCAGGTAGCTGAGCAGCGCGGCGACCTCGGCATCGCCCAGGCGCAGGTTAGGCATAGCCAGGCGGTTGTACTGTTCATACAGGAGCGTGGCCAGCGGGTCTTGTTCGGCAAGCATCTGGTCCGGCTCTTTCAGCCAGCGGGCCAGCCAGCGCGCGTCGCGCTGGCGGGTGACGCCGAGCAGGTCCGGGCCGATGCCGGGCTGGCCAGGCTCGGTGTTGCCCACCGCATGGCAGGATGAGCACCGCGTGCGGAAGATCTGTTCACCGCTGCTGGGTGGGCGTATCTGCGGGGCGCTGGCGTAATCGTTGGCCATGGCCGTGGCCTGCTTCCAGTTGTGCAGGCTGTTGCCCAGCCGGTCGGCGAGGATGTACGGGCTTTCGAAGGGCGACGCCTTCATCCAGCGGCCTGTGGCCTGGTTGCCGATGATCAGGCTCAGGTTGTGGTCCTTCGAGCGGCCGTTCTCCAGCCCTTCTATATATAGGCCCAGGCTGCGGCGCAGCTGTTCGATGTCGTCGGGCTCGCCGGTCAGCAGGGTCCAGCCGGGGCCGATGCCGAACTTTTGCGCATAGCGCTTGAGGGCGGCCGGGGTGTCGTTGTAGGGGTCGATGCTGATGGAGTAGAGGAAAATGTCCTTGCCGACGCGGTCGCCGAGGATCTTCTGGACCTGGCGCAGGCGCGCGGTTTCCACCGGGCAGGAGTCGGAGCAGCCGGTGAAGATGAAGTTGATCGCGACGACCTTGTCCTTGATCAGGTCGTCGAAGAAGTGCACCTGCTGGCCGTCCTGGGTGAGCAGCGGGGTATTGGGGAAGTAATCGGCGCCCCAGGGAGTATTGGCCTGGGCCTTGATAGGGATTTGCGCCTGGGCCTGAAGGGCTGGCTTGATCGGCCAGTAGTGGGTGCTGGCGGCGAACAGGGAAAGTGCGAGCAGAACACGCCATGAGCCGGTCATGAGGGCAATCCTCGGTTGTTCATTCAATCTCTGCAGTTGGGGCTGCCTTGCAGCCCATTCCCGACACAAGACCGCCCCCACAGGCACAGCAGGCCCTCTGTGGGAGCGGCCTTGTGTCGCGAAAGGGCCACAAAGCGGCCCCCTCTGTTACCTGATGCTGACGGGTGCGGTCACGCTCTGCCCCAGCGCCGATTTCACGGCCACCGTCGCCGGTGTGGCCGGGCCGCTACCGGTGGTGGTCACCGACAATCGCCAGCGCGCACCGCCGGTCGCGGCCGTCAGCGTGGCGGCGCCCAGGCTCAGCGGCCCGCTGGTTGTGGCGGCAGTCACCGTGATGCTGTTGCCCGCGGCCACCGACGTGGTACCGGACAACTCCCAGGTGTAGCGGTTGTTGCTGCGCACCTGCACCGAGGCGCTGCTGACCTGGACCTCGTCCATGGCCACCGCCGGGCCGACCGCGATGTTCACCGTGGCCGGCGCCACCGATTCGGCGCCTTTGGCATCAAGCGCCGAGTAGTTGAAGCTGGCGGTGAAGGGGGTGGGCACCGTGGTTGGTGGCGTATAGGTCACGCTGGTGCCATCGGTGCTCACCGAACCTTGGCCGGAATCCGGTTGGCTCAAGCCCTTGACGGTAAGTGGCAGGTTGCCCTCCGGATCGGTGTCGTTGGCCAGCACATTGAGCACGATCGGTTTGCCCGCAGTGGTCGCGGCACTGTCGTTAACGGCCACCGGTGGCTTGTTGCTGGTGTCGTCACCACCCCCGGTGCCACTGGAACTGCGGAAGGTCGGCAGGCCCACCGAGGCCACATATTGCACGCCATCCCAACCCGGCAGCGGCGTCGGCATGACCTGGAACTGGCCCGGGTGCTCGATGTCCCAGCGCAACAGCATCGAGGAGTCTTCGTGCTGGGTGTTGTGGCAATGCTCCATGTAGGTGCCGGCGAACTCGCGGAAGCGAATGGCCATCTCCACCTCTTCTGATGAATCGATGCCTGGGCCGATGCGATACACGTCCTTGCGCGCCCATTTTTCCCATTCAGGCGGCGCCTTGCCGTCGCGGCTCAGCACCACACCTTCCTCGAAGTGCACGTGCACCGGGTGGCTCCAGCCGTTGCCGCCGTTCTTGATCTTCCACACTTCCAGGGTGCCGTCGCCGCTGAAGCCGCCGTCAGTGGCTTCGCTGGTCAGTTGCGCGGCAGCGGTAATGCGCCGTGGGTCCATGCTGTAGCCGAAACCACCGTCGGTCTTGATGGTCCAGGGCGCGGTGTCGGTACCGTCGGAGCGGCCGAAGATGAACTCGCGGTGGCGGGCGACCTTGACCTTGTCCTGGTCGGCCTGGGCAGTGCGGTCGATGGTCAGCGGGATCATCTTCAGGCCTTCGGCCTTGCCGGGCTTGGCCGGTTCATAGGCGGTCGGGTCCATGCTCAGGTCCTGGCCGCTGTAGGGCTGCACCAGCAACTGCATGAACTTGCCCACCACCGGGTCGCCTTTGTCCCATTCCGGGCCCTTGCTGGTCTGCTTGATGACTGCCTTGTATTTGTCCGACATTACGTCAGCCAGCGAGATGGCCTGTTTCGGGCCTTTACCGGTGTCGTGCTCCATCAGGTTGACGAAGTACAGCTTGTCGCCTGCCTTGATGCCGTGCTTGGCGAAGTTGATGATGATGTCGTAGCGCTCGGCGATGCCCTGCAGCGGCAGAATGCCGTTGTTGTCCTGCAGGTCGCCATCGCCGTTGAGGTCCAGGCTGCCGTCGAACGGCACGGCGTGTTCCATGATGTTGCCGTCGTTGGCGATCATGTGGAACGGCACCCGGGCGTAGGACACATTGGAGCCGCTGGGGCCTTTGAACTCGCCACTGTTGCCCGCGATTTCACGCACCACGGCAAATTTGAAGTAGCGCGACACCGAGCCATTGAGAATGCGGAAGCGGTAGCTGCGCGCGCGCACCTTGAGCTTGGGCTGGTACTGCCAGTTGACCAGGATCTGGTCACCCAGGAAGCCGTCGGTGTTGAACGGGTTGAACCACAACTGGCCGTTCTGATCCCAGGCCTTGTCGGCGATCACCAGGTTGACGTCGTAGTCACGGTTGCCCCACGCCATGCCGCTGCCGCTGGGCAAGCGCAGGTTGACGCCGTCCTGCAGCGCTTCGTTGCCGCGGTCCAGGGCGCTGTAGTAGTTCATCATCACGGCATTGCCTTTGTAGACGTTCTGCGCCGTGAAATCCATCATGTGGTCGTGGAACCAGTGGGTGCTCATGGTTTCGCGCCAGTCGCCGCGAATCTTGATGCTGCCGTTCTGGCAGGTTTTCAGGCCGGGGGAAGCATCGTTGACGTACAGCGTTTCGCCTGGGGAGCAGGGGAACGCCGCCCGTGGGTCCTGGGCGCGGGTGTTGATGGTGTCGTAACCGGCGAGCTGTATCGGCCAGCGGTAGTCGTAATACTGCCCGGGGAAGAAGTAGGCATTGGCGAAACCATCGCTCTCGGCCGGGGAATGGCCGTTGTGCTCGTGTGTTGAAATGGTATGCAGGCCGAAGCCTGCGTTGGCCGCGGGGTCGATCGGCAGCGCGTTGTAGTGACGCATGAGCACCGGCTGGCCATAGCGGACCATCAGCAGCTTGACCGGGAACGTGCCGTCGAATGTCCATAACGACTTGTGGTTCTGCAGCGGCATGTTCGGGTGAAAGCGCGTGTCGATGCCTTTGGTGGTGCCCAGCGTGGTAGGGATGTCGGAGGTCTGGTAGTACAGCCCGCCCGGTGCGAACTCGCCAACGGCATAGTTGTGCAGCTGCTTGCGGTCACGCAGCCCCTGGTTGATGCGCGCACCCGCCTGTGCGGTCTTGAATGCGGCCTGGGGGTAGAACTCGTTCCAGCGCTGGTGCGACCAGCCTTTTCCTGGCGGCCGGCCCTCGGCGGGCGAGCCGACCGAGTTGCGGTTGAGGAACATCTCGATCTGCGCCTTCCACGGGTTACGATCCAGCACGTTGGAGTACTGGGTGGGGAACGGGTACAGCCCGGGTTGCTTGAGGAAGGCTTCCAACGCATTGCCGTTGGGGCTGCTGCGGGCGACGATGTCCGGGTCCTGCGCCGGTGCGGCGCCCAGCGTGGGGACCGGGAAAGTCAGGCTGGGCGGCGGCAGGCTGGGGTCGAGTTTTTCCGGCCCGAATTCTTCGAACAGCAGCAGCTGCTGGGTGAAGGGTTGCGCGCCGAACAGCGGGCTGGGCTTGCCGTTGGTAGGGTAATTGCGTGACGTCTGCAGCGCAGGTGGCAACACGTTATCGGCGCGGTTGCTCGAGCGGTCGCCATAGGCCCCGTCCTTGAGTTCCAGCGAGCCTTCGTTGGCCTCAGGCAGGTTGAACAGGTTGAGCAGCGCCGGGTTCGGGTCGTCAGGCTGGTCGTCGAAGTGCGACGGGTCCGTTGGCGGCGGTTGGCTTACGTCATCCAGTGAAGAAGCCTGAGCGCTGAACTGGCCAATGGTTAGCATCAGCGCGCTAATGGCAGTGAGTTTGAATACGTGGCGGCTGGGGTGGATCACGGCAGGGGTTTTCATCGCCTTATGCCTCGGTCGCAGCTGAATGGCTTGGGGCCATCAATGGCGTATTGCCTCGTTTCAATGGCGCGAGCAACGGCTGTGCCAAGTAATATTCTGTAAAACAAAACCTTGTCAGGCCTGACTTGGGCTAAAGGGTCGCGCGTCAAGGAATGGGTAAAGGCCCCCAGAACCGGGTATGGCCTGGCCCGGTTCTGGTGATTGGGCCCGTGACAATGCCCGTGCAAGTGCTGTATACCTGCACCCCACCAAGGGGAGTCCGGCAACGGGCTGAGAGACCGCTGGCATTGCAGCGCGGTGACCCTTAGAACCTGATCCGGATCATGCCGGCGAAGGGATGGGACTGCCGACCTGCCTTTTTGCCGGCCTCACTGCGAGGCCGCTCCATGCACCAGCGCAACGGTCTCGCTGTCACCCCCATGGAGGACAGCACCATGACCGAACGCTTCACCGAAACCCTGCGTCGCCAGAACGAGCCAACCTGGTCGGCTGCCGTTGGCCACCGCTTCGTCCGCGAACTCTGCGCCGGCACCGTGGCGGACCCGATCATGGTTCGCTACCTGGTCCAGGACCATCGCTTTCTCGACAGCTTCCTGACTTTGCTGGGCGCTGCCATCGCCAGCGCCGACACCTTCGAGGCGCGCCTGCGTTTCGGCCGCTTCGCCGGGATGATCTCCAGCGACGAAAACACATACTTCCTGCGTGCTTTCGAGGCGCTGGACGTCAGCCCCGTGCAGCGCACCGAACCCAAGGACACGGTACCTACCGCAGGCTTCAAGGCAATCATGCGCGAGGCTGCCGCCACCCGTTGCTACGCAGCGGCGCTGGCGGTGCTGAACGTTGCCGAAGGCCTGTACCTGGACTGGGCGACCAAGGCAGCCAAACCACTACCCGGCAACTTCGTGCATGCCGAATGGATCACCCTGCACGACAACCCGGCGTTCGCCGAATTCGTCGGCTTCCTGCAAGCCGAACTCGACCGGGTAGGGCCGCAACAGGCTGCACTGAGCAGCGACTTCTTTGCGCGCACCGTGGCACTGGAGCTTGCCTTCTTCGACGCGATCTACGACGAGGAGGCCTGACCATGGATATCTTTGCGCGCCTGAAAGCTGCCACCGCACCGCAGTGGTCCAGTTACGTGGACCATGATTTCGTGCGGCAGATGGGTGAGGGCACCTTGAGTGAGGAAGCCTTCCGGACATACCTGGTACAGGACTACCTGTTCCTCATCCAGTTCGCCCGCGCCTGGGCCCTGGCCGCCTACAAGAGTCGCCTGCCGGCCGACATCCGCGCCGCCCAGGCGGGCCTGGCGGCAATCCTCGATGAAACCGAACTGCACCTGCGCCTGTGCGCCCGCTGGGGGCTGTCGCAGGCCGATATCGAGGCGGCGCCGGAGCACCAGGCGACGGTGGCTTACACCCGTTATGTGCTTGACTGCGGCGCGGCCGGTGACCTGTTGGAGCTGCACGTAGCGTTGGCGCCGTGTGTGATTGGCTACGCCGAGATCGGTCGCACGCTGGCGGCGCAGATCGGTGACCTGAGCAACCACCCTTACCGGGAGTGGATTGGTGAATACGCGGGCGACGGGTATCAGGGGGTGGCGGCCAATGCACGCAAGCACCTCGATGAGCTGGCGGCACGCAGCATGACCGAGCAGCGCTTTGTCGAACTGGCAGGGATCTTTGGCCAGGCTTCGCGGCTGGAGGCGGATTTCTGGCAGATGGGGTTGGATAGCGCAGCTTGAATGCTGCGCCATTTTTGTGGGAGTGGCAGGTCGTTGATTGGACGTGCCACGACGGTCCTGGAATAGGGGCCGTTATTTCGGGCACTGGATAATCACGGGGCCTCCCCTGTGGCCGACCCCGGTTCTAGCGCAGGCATCGCTCGCAACTAAAACAACAAAAGCCTGCAGCAAACCGAAAAGGGCCCATCGATGGCAACGCAAGAGAACGTTGAAACACCGGCGCTCGGCGTCACCGACCCGTCCAAGACTGCCGAAGCCAGGCAGGACCGTCACCTTGAAGGCAAGCTCGACTGGGTGGTATTCGGCTTCACCAGCCTCCTGGCCATCGCTTTCATCCTCTGGGGTTTCGTCAATCAGGCAAGCCTCGCCGCCAGCGCATCCACGGCGCAGTCCTGGGTCATCGTCAATTTTGGCTGGTTCTTCGTCCTCACCTCGACCTTCTTCGTGATCTTCGTGCTGTGGCTGGCCGCCAGCCGTTACGGCCGAATTCCGCTGGGGCGTGATGGCGAAGCGCCGGAATTTCGCACCGTGTCCTGGGTTGCCATGATGTTCAGCGCGGGCATGGGCATCGGCCTGATGTTCTTCGGCGTGGCCGAGCCGCTGTCGCACTACGTATCACCGCCGCCGGGCACTGCCGCCGGGCAATCCGACGAGGCGCTACAGGTGGCGATGGCCACCACGCTGTTCCATTGGTCGCTGCACCCCTGGGCGATGTACGCCATCGTTGGCCTGGCAATCGCCTATGGCACCTTTCGCCGCGGGCGCTCACAGCTGATTTCCACCGCGTTCCGGCCCTTGATAGGCAAACATGCCAATGGCCCCATCGGCCGGGTGATCGACATGATGGCGATCTTCGCCACCCTGTTCGGTTCGGCGGCGTCGCTGGGGCTCGGTGCGCTGCAGATCGCCGGCGGCCTGGAATACAACGGCTGGATCGAAAACCCCGGCAAGCTGTTCTACATCGGCCTCATCACCTTGCTGACCATCGCTTTCGTTGCCTCGGCGGTGTCGGGCATCGGCAAGGGCATCCAGTGGCTGTCCAACACCAACATGGTGCTGGCACTGGCGCTGGCAGTGTTCGTATTCCTGGTCGGGCCGACGCTGTTGATGCTCAACCTGCTGCCAACCTCGATCGGCGTCTATATAAAGTTGCTGCCCGAGATGATGGCGCGCACCAGCGCCAGTGGCGGCGATGCGATGGACAGCTGGCTGGCCAGCTGGACGGTGTTCTACTGGGCCTGGTGGATTTCCTGGACGCCCTTCGTCGGCATGTTCATCGCCCGTATCAGCCGTGGGCGCAGCATCCGCCAGTTCGTCAGCGGCGTGCTGCTGGTGCCAGGCCTGGTCAGCCTGGTGTGGTTCAGCATTTTCGGCGGTGCCGGCATCGATGCGCTGCGTGAGGGCACCTTCGTGCTGATCGACGGTGCCGTGAACAGCAACCATGCGCTGTATCAGCTACTCGACAGCTACCCGTTTGCAGCGGCGACTTCAGTACTGGTGATGATCCTCGTGGCGATCTTCTTCGTCTCTGGCGCCGATGCGGCCTCGCTGGTGATGGGGACCTTGTCCGAACACGGCACCACGGAGCCCTCGCGGCGCACCGTGATTTTCTGGGGCGCACTGACCGGCACCGTGGCCGCCATCATGCTGGCCATTGGTAACTCGGGTAACCCGGGTGAAGCGCTTACCGGCCTTCAGAACCTCACCATTGTGGTGGCGCTGCCCTTTGTGGTGGTGATGGTGCTGCTGTGCCTGGCGCTTTACCGCGACTTGCGCAAGGACCCGATGATGCTGCGCCACCTGCGCGGCAGCGAATTGATCGAAAAGGCGGTGCTGTACGGCGCGGTCAAGCACGGGGAGGAGTTCTACATCGTGGTGCAGGAGAAAAAGGCCTCGCCCAAGGCATCTCGGGCGGAGGCTGAAGTTTCGCAATCGTAGCGCGCTCACATACCCAGTGAGGCCAGCGCACAGCTTGAGATCTGGGCGTCCTGCACGGCCACGCCAGTCAGGTCGGCCAGGGTGATCTGCTGATCGTTGTCACGGCCTGGCACGCGGCCTTCGAGCAGTGCGCCAAGCTCTGCAAGCTGGTGCTCGCCGATCAGGCCGGCGTTCAGTGCATGGGAGGCTTCACCGTAGTGGCTGCATTGGTAAATGGAGTCGACAATGATGCGGTCTGCCCGTGCGACCAGTGCCCGGTCGAGCTCTTGCTTGCCCGGTGCGTCTGCGCCTACGGCGGTAATATGCGTGCCAGGTTGCACCCAGTCGCTGTGCAGCAACGGTGCGCGTGAAGGTGTTGCACAGACGATAAGGTTGGCGTTGCGTGCCACCACTTCAGCGCTGCGCGTGACCTCGGTTTCATAGCCCAGACCCTTGGCGAATGCACTGTAATCAGCCAACGCGGCCTCGTTGCGCCCCCACACGACCACCTTGCGACAAGGGGTGACGGCGGCCAACTGCTCCAGCTGCATGCGCGCCTGCGTGCCAGTGCCGAGAATGCCGATGGCGTTGACCTTCGAGGGGGCCAGCAAGCGGGCGGCGATGCGGCCGGCCAGCGCGGTGCGGATACAGGTCAGCCAACCCTCGTCCTGCAGCAAGGCAATGGGCTGCCCGGTGGTGGCCGAGATCACCATCATCAAGCCGTCGTTGCTGGGCAGGCCTTTGGCTGGGTTGTCATAGAAGCCAGTCGACACCTTCACCGTGAAGGTGTCGCTGCCTTCGACATGCGCAGATTTGATGCAGCAGTCGCCGTTCGCCTGGGGGAACGCGAATGCCTGCACCGGCGGCACCTGCGCCTTGCCTTGCGAGAAGGCGATGAAACCTTGCTCAAGGTGCTGCACCGCCAGGTTCAGGTCGAGCCGGGCAATGATCTGTTCTTTATTGAAGACTTTCATTGGACCGCCTCGAGGAATTTCTCCAGCACGATGTTGCGGCCGCAAATCACAGCGGCTACACGCTTGCCACGGTAGTCCTCGGCCAGCTTCTGCATGCCGGCCACCGCAACACCTGCCGCACCCTCGATGATCCAGCGCTCAGCGCTGGCGACTTCACGCATCGCTGCCTTGATTTCTGCTTCGCTGACCAGCACGGTGCGGGTCAGCAGTGCTTGGCACAGCGGGAAGGTGATGGCGCCGGGCTCGACACCGCCGGCTGTGCCGTCGGAGATCGTGTCGCCTTCTTCCACCTCGATGATTTCCCCGGCTTCGAGTGAACGCTGCAGCGCGGGCGCGTTTGCCGGCCAGCAACCGATGATGTCGATGCCTGGGTTGAGTGCACGCAGCGCGGCGCCGATGCCCGCGATCATGCCGCCACCGCCAACTGCGACGAACACTGCGTCCAGGTCCGGGGCCTGTTCGAACAGCTCCATGCCGATGGTGCCTTGGCCGGCGATGACCTGCGGGTCGTTGTAGGGCGAGACAAAGGGCTTGCCCTGGAGCGCGGCCTGCCGTGCGGCCTCCAGCTCGACGCCCAGCGGGTCCAGGTCGAGGCTGACCACCTCGGCGCCGAGCGCCCGAATGGCACCGAGCTTGTAGGCGGACGCCGATGTGGTGGTGTAAACGGTGACCGGCACGCCCAGCACCTTGCCCGCCAGAGCGAGCGCTTGCCCGTGGTTGCCCGACGAGGCGGTGATGACGCCCAGCTTGCGTTGCGCGGCCGGCAGCAGGCGCAGCTTGTTGCTGGCGCCACGGAATTTGAACGAGCCGGTGTGTTGCAGGTGTTCGCATTTCAGATAAACGCTGCACCCGGTCAATGCCGACAGCTGGGCGCTGTAGGTGAGCGGGGTGACACTCACCTCGGGGCGCAGGGCCCGGTGTGCTTCAGCGATGGCATGGTGCAGGGAGGCGAGGTATTGGGCATCGACAGGCATGAGAACACGGTCCGCTTATGGAATTCGAATCCACAATAGACTCAATATCCACAATGGACAAGTGCTGGACACATTTTCAGACGGGCTGATCCCGCAGCTCCTTCAGGTACTTGTAAACGGTCGCCCGGCCCATGTTCAGCACATTGGCCACGTAGTCGGCCCCGCTGCGGCCTTCGAATGCGCCTTCGGCATGCAGCGCCTCCACCAGGGCGCGCTTCTCTTTCATCTTTAGTGTGCGCAGCGACAGGTTGCGCGCCTGGAGCCAGGCGTGGAGGAAGGTATTGATGCGCTCCTGCCAGTCATCCTTGAACAGTGCGTCCGGTTGCGGCACCAGGCGGCTGATCTGGAAGAACGCATCGAGTGCTTCGCGGGCCTGCTCCAGCACCGAGAAATTCAGGTTGATGCACAACAGGTGCTCAGCTTCGCCGTTCGGGCTGTACAGCACGGTGGTAATGGAGCGGATCTTCTGCCCGTCCCAGTTGAGCTTCTCGTAAGGCCCGAGCTTGGCGGCATTGCGAAAGTCGCCCAGTTCAAGGTCCAGCGCCGAGTCGTCACCCAGTGCACGCTTGGAGAAGTTATTGGCGATGTGGACCACTGTCTGGCTCTTCACCTCGTGAACGATGACCTCAGCGTGAGGGAAGAGCAGCAGCGCGATGCTGTCGGCGATTGCCTTGTAGTTTTCGATGTTCATCTTGGGCCAAGGGGTAGGGGCTTGATTGGGCGTATAGCCATTTTGTCCATGGTGGACTCAAGCGCCACCCAACTTCAAGGCGCCTGCAAACCCACTTTTCAGCGCCTTTCGTACTGCCACCGCTACCTCAGCCCACCTGAAACTCGCTTTTCACACCTTCTCATGCGATAAGCCGTGATTATTAAGCCTTAGGAAGCGCTTGTATTAATGCCTGCAAAAAGACAAAATTGGTATGTAAATACATAGTACGTACCACAACACGAAATCGTAGGAGTAAACATGGCCCGGGGCGGCATCAACAAGGCGGTAGTGCAGCAGGCAAGGCAGGTGCTGATCGCCCGGGGTGAGTACCCCAGTATCGATGCGGTACGCATCGAGCTGGGCAACACCGGCTCGAAGACCACCATTCACCGCTACCTCAAGGAGCTGGAAGGGGTTAAGCCTGCGGCGCTGCAGGGCACACCTGCGTTGAGCGACACGCTGGCAAAACTGGTGGCGCAGCTGGCAGAGCAACTGCAAGAAGAGGCGGACGCGCGGGTCGAGCAGGCTGAAGCCAGCTTCAATGAACAGCGCGAACAACTTGAAGCTCAGTTGCAACTGGCTCAGCAGGCGCTGGCCGCTGCGCACCAGCAACAGCAGATCCAGGCAGCCGCCCTGGCCGCCGAGTCGGAGCGCTTGAGCGCTACGCAAAGCACCCTGCAAGCCGAGCAGCTGCGCGGCGCCAGCCTCAACCAGGCACTTGGCGAGCTGCAGGTACGCCTGGCTGACAAGGAGGAGCAGGTGCGTTCGCTGGAGGAGAAGCACCGGCATGCGCGCGATGCATTGGAGCATTACCGCAGCGCCAGCCGTGAACAGCGCGAGCAGGATCAGCGCCGCCACGAAGCGCAGGTGCAACAGCTACAGGTCGAAATGCGCCAGCTGCAGCAGGGGATGATTGTCAAACAGGATGAACTGACAAGGCTGCACCGGGACAACGAGCGCCTGCTTGGCGAGCACCGTCAGGCGAGCAGCGAACGTAAGGTCCTGGATGACTTGCTCGAGCAGCGCGATACACAGATCCAGGGCTTGCGCACGATCCTGGCCCAGGCGCAGGGCGCCAGCGATGAAATGCGCCGGCAGCTGCAGGCGCAAAACCAGAGCCTGGAGGAAAAACGCGCGCTGTGTGCAGAGCAGGGCAGGCAGTTGCAGTTTCTGGAAGACCAATTGCTCAAGCGCGATGAAGCACTCAAAGCACACCCAACCATCACCGAGCTTGAGCCCAAGTAATTTTGTGGGAGATTACCCAGCCCTTCGGGCTGCGCCGTCGCGCGGAGAATAAAGCCTGCGAGCGCGCCTCATACCGTGTAGGAGCGGCTTCAGCCGCGAAGCAGGCGCCGCGGTGGATGGCACCGGCTTTGCCGGTGTTCGCGGCTGAAGCCGCTCCTACAGGATCCGCGCCAAATCAGTAAGTTAGCGTTTGTTCTGTGGGAGCGGGCTTGCCCCGCGAACACCGGTCATGCCGGTGCCATTCACCGCCGCGTTTGTATCGTCGGCAAACCCGCTCCCACAAAGCCTTGCCAGGCGGGTTTAACCCTCAACCTGCTTTGCCGCCTCAACGCCGGCCGCAGACAGTTTGATCGGGTAACTGATGCTCAACGGCTGATCATTGTCACTAACCACGCTGCCGTCCTGGATCAACCCGTGCTGCTGCAAGGTATTGAGCACATCAGCGACCGCCTTCTCGCCGCGGTAGTTGTCGAGCACTTCCTTGCCCAGCCCGTGCGGGTGGGCATGCAGCAACCGAGTGAGGATTTCGCTGCGCAAGCTATCGTTAGTCATCTGGGTCCTCCAATTACTTGCCGTGGGTGGCCTGAAGCGCCTTGGCTTGCTCCAGGTGGTGCTCCAGGGTAGGCAGCGTTTCACTGGCGAAAGCCTTCAGCTCAGCCTTGTCGGATGAGGCGGCTTCCTTCTTGAACAGCTCCACGGCTTTCTCGTGGGCATCGACCTGATTGTTGACGTAGGACTTGTCGAACGACTCCTCGCGCCATTCGAGGATCATCTTCTTGACCTTGTCGGTCAGTGCAGCTTCGTCTGGCACGCTGATATCGAGTTTTCGGGCGATGTCGCCAAGTTTCTGGTTGGCCTTGGTGTGGTCGGTGACCATCTGCTGGGCGAAGGTCTTGATCTCGGCGTTCTGGCTTTTCTCCAGGGCCAGGTTGCCGGTGACCACCTCGGCGATCCCGGCCTCGGTGGCCGCGTCGACGAAATCATCGGAGGACGCCGCCAGTGCCTGCCACGACGCCATGCCCAGCACCAGCGACAAACCTGCGCGCTTGATGAACAGATTGCTCATGTTTCACTCCTTGCTATCGGTGGCGCGACCTCAGTGTCGCTAACGGTTGAGCCGCGCGCAGGGCCATAGGTTTAATTTTTTTTGCGGCCAGGGCGACCACCACGGCATTGCGGTTGAACGATGCCCGGCAGCTAAGCTCACACATTCAAAGGTTGCCGCAAAGGAGCAGAGGATGAGCATCGAACGCAGCATTCCCGAGCTTGAAGCCTGGTACGCGCAGTACGACGATGACAGTTACCGGCGCGAATCACCGGACGCCTATCACCATGAACTGGTGCGCACGGCCGAAGCGCTGCGCGACGATGGCGCCATCGACTGGGACGACTGGCTGGCACTCAAGGCACTGGCGGATGAAGCCCACCAGGGCGCGCTGCAAGCGGCAGTGCAGGCCCATGTGGAAGACCCGGACGCATGAAAGCGCTGCGCATCGCCACCTTCAATATCAACGGCATCCGTAGCCGCCTGCCGGCCCTTCTGGCGTGGCTGGAAAGGGAACAGCCCGATATCGCTTGCTTGCAGGAACTCAAGGCAGCCGATGCCCAGTTTCCGGGCGAAGCCTTCGAGGCGGCGGGTTATGGCTACCTGCATCACGGCCAGCCGTCGTGGAACGGGGTGGCGATCCTGGCGCGCGACAGCCAGCCGCTGGAAGTACGCCGCGGGCTGCCAGGCATGGAAGACGACGACCAGAGCCGTTACCTGGAGGCCGCAGTGCACGGCGTGCTGGTTGGCTGCCTCTACCTGCCCAACGGCAACCCGCAGCCGGGGCCGAAATTCGACTACAAACTGCGCTGGTTCGAATGCCTTAACGCCCATGCACACGGCTTGCTGAGCAGTGGCCACCCAACGGTTCTGGCGGGCGACTTCAATGTGGTGCCGACCGATTTCGACATCTATGACCCGAAATCCTGGCGCAAGGATGCCTTGCTCCAGCCCGCGTCCCGCGATTGCTACCAGTCGCTACTGGCGCAAGGCTGGACCGACGCCATCCGCGCGCTGTACCCCGAAGAGCGCATCTATACCTTCTGGGATTATTTTCGTAACCACTGGGCACGCAACGCCGGGCTGCGTATCGACCATCTGTTGCTCAACCCGCAGCTTGCGCCGTACCTCAAGGCGGGCGGGGTCGATGCCTGGGTACGCAACGAACCCAAGGCCAGCGACCATGCGCCGACGTGGATCGAGCTGGGCACGCGCAAGCAGCGCTGAACTATAGTGGTAAGCGGCGAACGCTTGAGGGCAAGGACTTCCATGAGTGCGGCCAACAACCAGGACGAAGACGGGCTGTTCGGGGTACCCGGGGAGGGGCGTGCCGTTGCGCTGTTTCGCCTGGTATTGACGTTCATGGCCGTGGTGATGATGACCTTCGTATTGATCGAAGGTTGGCGCATCTGGCGCGACTACCGGCACGCCTTCACCAATGCCGAGAACATGGTCAGCAACCTGGCCAGGGCCACCGCCCAACATGCAGAGGACGCCATCCGCCAGGTCGACGCCATTACCGCAGCACTGGCCGAGCGCCTGGAAGGCGATGGCTTCAGCCACCTCGATCGGCCGCGCCTGCACGCCTTGCTGGCGCAACAGAAGGCAATCATTCCGCAGTTGCAAGGTTTGTTCGTGTACGGGGCTGATGGCAGCTGGATCGTCACCGACCAGGCTGCGATTCCGCCCAAGGCCAATAATGGCGACCGTGATTACTTTGTATTCCACCGCACCCATACCGACCGCAACGTGCGCATCGGCTCGGTGGTGCGCAGCCGCTCCAGCGGCGACCTGATCATCCCCATCTCGCGCAGGCTGGACAACCCGGACGGCAGTTTTGCCGGGGTATTGCTGGGGACCATCAAGGTGGATTGGTTCGTGCGCTACTACGGTGACTTCAGGATCGACGAACGCGGCGCGCTGGTGCTGGCCAAGCGCGATGGCACCATTCTGGTCCGCCGGCCATTCGTCGAGCAGGTGGTAGGCCGCAGCCTGGCCAAAAGCGAAATATTTCGCGATCACTTGCCCTATGCCAGCGAGGGGCTGGCCGAGGCGGTGGCGGTAGTGGACGGAACACCGCGCTTGTACGCTTATCGGGCACTGACGAGTTACCCGTTGGTGGTGGAGGCAGGCTTGTCCCGTGAGTCGATCATCGCGCCCTGGCGGCATGATGTGTTCAAGTCGGTGGCGGTTTTGCTGTTATTGCTGGTGGGGTTGGGCGCGTTTGGCTGGGTGGTACTGCGCCAGTTGCGCGAGCGGATTGCCATCGAACGGGCGCTGCACCAGGCGCATCAGACCCTCAGGTCGCTGGCCCTGACCGACAGCCTGACCGGCCTGGGCAACCGCCGCAGGCTGGACGCGGTGTTCGAGGCAGAGATACGGCGGGCGAGGCGCCACGGGTATGCGCTGGCGCTGGTGATGCTCGACCTGGACTACTTCAAATTGTACAACGACCGTTATGGCCACCCGGCGGGTGATCAGTGCCTGCGGCGGTTCGCCGAGGTGTTGCAGCAGGCGTTGAAGCGGCCGGCGGACCTCGCCGTGCGCTATGGCGGTGAAGAATTCACCGTGTTGCTGCCGGACACCGACGTGCAGGGAGCGGAACTGGTTGTAGAAGACATCATGCAGTTGCTGCGCCGCCAGGTGATCGAGCATGCCGCTAGCCCGCTGGGGCGAGTGTCGGCCAGCGCCGGGATTGCCGTTGGCCACCCGGCACTGGATGCGAGCACCCCGGAAAACCTGATGGCGGCAGCCGACAGGGCGTTGTACCAGGCCAAGCAGCAGGGGCGCGACGGGTACACTGTCGCAGGCAGCATGGCGATGAGCGCCGGGTAGCGCTGGGCAGTGTACTCAACCAACGAGCAGACGCATCGCACATCTGCCCGTCAGGCCGTGCGCGTGCTCGCTGGCCAGCAGGCTGCGTAGCCGTTCACCCAGGTCTTGCTCGGCAATTACCGTAAAACCGTATCGCGCATAGAACGGCGAATTCCAAGGCACGTCGATGAACGTCGTCAAGGTCACTTCATGGATGGCACGCTGGCGGGCGGCGCGCACCACCTGATCAAGCAGTTGCCGCCCTATACCTTGGCCTTGGGCCTCTCGCAGCACCGACAACTCCTCGATGTGCAGTGTCAGATTCTGCAGGCTTGCGCAGACAAACCCTGATAGTTGCCCCTGGGCACTTTCTGCAACCCAACTGCACCCCATGGCCAGACAAGACCAATGCACTGCATCGTCCAGGGCATCGCCATTGGCCAACCAGGCCAAGCCAGGCAGCTGTAGAAAGGCCTGTGCAGCCGATCGCTCAATGCCGGCCAGGGCAGCAATATCATCGGGTCGAGTAACACGTACCAACATCAGGCGCTCCTTAGTCCGTCGCCAATACCTGCGCTTGCAGCTGCCAGCGCACCGAACTGACACCTTTCTCCAGGCTCACGCGGCTGACCAGCCGCTCCAGCTGCGCCGGTGCCTGCGGGTTGCCCAGCAGCTCGGCGCGAACTTCCAGGCGCGCGGGGTTGGCCAGGTCTTCGCTGTGCAGCGACTGCAGGCGCAGCTCCGGGTCACCCAGGCTGTGCAGCATCAGGCTGCGCACCTGGATTTCATCCTCGGCGCGGCATACTACGCGCACTTCGTAGCGTTGTTCGACCTCGCTGGCCGGCAGGACCTCCTGCCGGTCCAGGCGTTGCGCGATATCACGCAGCAGAATGTTGGCACACAGCACCACCAGGCTACCCAGCGCGGCTTCAAGCAGCAGGCCCAGGCTGCACAGCACCCCGACCGCCGCCGTGCACCACAGGGTGGCCGCGGTGTTCAGGCCGCGCACGGTCAAACCGTCGCGCATGATTACACCGCCCCCCAGAAAACCGATGCCCGACACCACATAGGCCGCAACCCGTGAGGCATCGGTGGGCGCCATGCCCGGCACCGCCTGGGTCATCAGTACGAACAGGCAGGCGCCGGTGCTGACCAGCGCATTGGTGCGCAGCCCGGTAAGGCGTTGACGCAATTGGCGCTCGGCGCCGATCAGGGCACCCAGCAGCAAGGCGATGCTGACACGCAGCAGAAATACTTTCCAATCCATAGCGAACCTCTTGCGCGGGCACGTGCCCGCTCTGACGCCACGTCAGGTGGCGCGGTTGAATAACCAGAAATGCGCAGGACCACGAAGAGGAAGAAGAGAGGAGGGGCTCGAGCCTTGATTGGCTGGAGCAATCCACCGTCTAGCCGGTAGCGAGACAGTGGCAGGAAGCTGCCGGACTAGCTCGCCGAGTGGGCCTGTCGCAAGCGACTGGGGCTACTGTCCAAAGCGGGGCTCCTGTTGAGGGATGCAAAATTGCGGGGTGGACCTTACGCCCCGGTTCACGCAGGGTCAAGGGTAAAAACATGACAATGGCTTCATAAGGAAATGCCCTACAGCCGGTCACTCCCACATGGAAAAAAACGCCGCTAATCGGTACCCTTGCGCCATTCTTCGTCTTCCCCCGGACCGTTACATGCTGTTCAACTTCGTCGTGCTGATCGGCACCCTGGTGGCCATGGAAGGTGTCGGTACACTGGCGCACAAATACATCATGCATGGCTGGGGCTGGTGGCTGCACCGCTCGCACCACGAGCCGCACCTGGGCATGCTCGAAACCAACGACCTGTACCTGGTGGCCCTGGGCCTGATCGCCGCCGCGCTGATGGCGCTGGGCAAGGCTGGCCATGCCCCGTTGCAGTGGGTCGGCGGCGGGATGGCGGGTTATGGATTGCTGTATGTGCTGGCGCACGATGGCTTTTTCCATCGGCACTGGCCACGCAAGCCGCGCCCGATCAACCGTTACCTCAAACGCCTGCACCGCGCCCACCGCCTGCACCATGCAGTCAAAGGGCGTACGGGCAGTGTGTCGTTTGGGTTCTT
>Ga0160462_100216_pt1 | contig 20992 bp, 12 predicted proteins | sample HID1975K_E6MG_FD_108219 | JGI IMG/M metagenome (GOLD analysis project Ga0160462, IMG submission 108219) | Enriched soil microbial communities from UW Madison campus, WI, USA - HID1975K_E6 MG | ecosystem: Environmental > Terrestrial > Soil > Unclassified | place: USA: Madison, Wisconsin... | reverse complement strand
CCGCGAGCGCGCCGCATACCCTGTGGGAGCGGCTTCAGCCGCGAAGCAGGCGCCGCGGTGGATGGCACCGGCTTCGCCGGTGTTCGCGGCTGAAGCCGCTCCTACAGGATCCCCGCCAAATCAGTAAGTTAGCGTTTGTTCTATAGCAGGCTCGCCCCGCGAGGAGGCGAGCACAGGCCCTAAGCAGCCAAACGGCCGCTGGCAATCGCCTCCGACGCCGCCAGCATCGCCCGCAGCAACACCGCGCAGCCCGCCGCCAGGTCCTCGGGGGTAGCGTTCTCGATCTCGTTATGGCTGATGCCATTCTCGCAGGGCACGAAGATCATCCCCGCCGGCCCCAGTTCGGCCAGGAAGATCGCGTCATGCCCTGCCCCGCTGACGATATCCATGTGCGGCAACCCAAGGGCCTGCGCCGAATCGCGCACGGCATCGACGCAACCACGGTCGAAATACAGCGCGGGGAAGTCGGCCGTCGGGGTCAGTTCGTGGCTCAGGCCGTGCTTGGCACAGGTGGCGTCGATCACCGCACGCACGTCGGCGATCATCGAGTCGAGCTGCTCGCCTTGGAGATGACGCAAGTCCAGGGTCATGCGCACTTCGCCCGGGATCACGTTGCGTGAGCCAGGGTAGGCCTGCAGGCAACCGACCGTGCCGCAAGCATGCGGTTGATGGCCAAGGGCTGCGCGGTTGACCGCCTCGACCACCGCTGCGGCGCCGACCAAAGCGTCCTTGCGCAGGTGCATCGGCGTAGGGCCGGCGTGCGCTTCGACCCCGCGCAAGGTCAGGTCGAACCACTTCTGCCCCAGGGCGCCGAGCACCACGCCGATGGTCTTGGCCTGGTCTTCAAGAATCGGCCCCTGCTCGATGTGCGCTTCGAAGTATGCGCCCACCGGGTGGCCAAGCACTGCCCGCTGGCCGGCATAGCCAATGGCGTTCAACGCCTCGCCCACCGTCACGCCCTGGGCGTCACGCTTGGCCAAGGTATCCTCCAGGGTGAACTTGCCGGCAAATACCCCCGAGCCCATCATGCACGGCGGGAAGCGCGAACCTTCTTCGTTGGTCCACACCACCACTTCCAGCGGTGCCTCGGTTTCGATGCCGAGGTCGTTGAGGGTGCGGATGACCTCCAGGCCCGCCATCACCCCGAAGCAGCCATCGAACTTGCCGCCGGTGGGCTGGGTGTCGATATGGCTGCCGGTCATCACCGGTGGCAGCTTGGGGTTGCGGCCGGGGCGCCGGGCGAAGATATTGCCGACGCCGTCGACACTGACGCTGCAGCCAGCAGCCTCGCACCATTCAACGAACAGGTCGCGGGCCTGGCGGTCGAGGTCGGTCAATGCCAGGCGGCAGACACCGCCCTTGGACGTGGCCCCCAGGCGCGCGAGCGCCATCAGGGATTGCCACAAGCGCTCACTGCTGACGTGGCGTTCGGTGGATTGCAGCACATGCTGGGCTGGGGTCATGGGTCGTGTCTCCTCAGGCGTTTTTGTTATCGGCATTCATCACAGGCTGCACTGGCCCACGCACCGCCACTGCACCAAGCGCGTAGTACAGCGCCCCGCCAAGCAGCGAACCGGTAAACCAGCCATAGTCGTAGAACCAGCTGAAACTGCTGTTGCCGATAGCCATCACGGTCAGCGCCACCGGCAGCGCGAAGGCGGCAAAGCCTGCCCAGTTCCAGGCCGGGTAGACGTCGTCGCGGTACAGCCCTGCCAGGTCCAGCTTCTGCCGGCGGATCAGGAAGTAGTCCACCACCATGATCCCGGCAATCGGCCCGAGGAGGCTGGAGTAGCCCAGCAACCAGTTGGAATAGACGCTCTCCAGGCTCAGGTCGGAAACGATCCAGCCGAGCTTCTTCAGCAGCTCATGGCCCATCAGCGCCAGGCCGATGAAACCGGTCAGCCATACGGCGCGGCTGCGCCCGATCAGGCGCGGGGCGATGTTCTGGAAGTCGTTGGTCGGCGAGACGATATTGGCCGCCGTGTTGGTCGACAGCGTGGCAATCACGATCAGCGCCATGGCCAGGGCCACCCAACCCGGGCTGTGGATCTTGCCGATCAAACTCACCGGGTCGGACACCGTTTCACCCACCAGCGACGCCGAAGCGGCGGTCAGCACTACGCCCAGCGACGCAAACAGGAACATGGTCAGCGGCAGGCCGAAGATCTGCCCCAGAATCTGGTCCTTCTGGCTCTTGGCGTAACGGCTGAAGTCCGGAATGTTCAGCGACAGCGTGGCCCAGAAACCAACCATCGCCGTGAGCCCCGCGCAGAAGTAGCTGACCACGCTGGCCCCTTCCGGTCGCTTGGGTGGCTGGGCCAGCAGCTCGGTCATCGACATGTGTGGCAACGCCCAGAACAACAGGCCGACGCCCACTGCCACCAGCAGCGGCGCTGACAAGGTCTCGAGCCACTTGATCGACTCCGCACCGCGCAACACCACCCACAGGTTGAGCGCCCAGAACACCATGAAACCGATGACTTCACCGGTGCCGCCCAAGGCCTTCCACTCAGGGAAGACCGAGCCCAGGAACAGGTGAATGGCCAAGCCACCGAACATCGTCTGGATACCGAACCAGCCGCAGGCAACCACCGCGCGGATCAGGCACGGCACGTTGGAGCCGAGAATGCCGAACGATGAGCGCAGCAATACCGGAAACGGAATGCCGTACTTGGTGCCGGGGAATGCGTTGAGGGTGAGCGGGATCAGCACGATCAGGTTGGCCAACAGAATCGCCAGCAAGGCCTCGCCCACGCTCAGGCCGAAATAGGCCGTGAGCACGCCGCCGAGGGTGTAAGTGGGTACGCAGATGGACATGCCCACCCACAGCGCGGTGATGTGCCACTTGTTCCAGGTGCGCTGGTGCACCTTGGTCGGTGCGATGTCGTGGTTGTAGCGCGGGCTGTCGAGGACGTCATTGCCTGCGGACAGCTCGAACAGGCCAGCCTGCTCGACCACTTCGGATCTGCTCTGTTGCATGGGGCCTTCTCCAGTTTTTCTAATTGTTTGCTCATCGGGCTAATGCGATGGCCGGAGTACACACACCACCAGTACTGCTCCTCCGGTCCGGCCTGGCGGTTGTGGCCGTACTCAAATTGCGTGCCGGGCAGGCCTGCGCCTGCCCGACCGGCCGCCGCCGACCGGAGGTAATCAACTGATCTGCAAGGCATATATCCACTTCAACCGAAGGCACGGGTATTCCATCGGCTGTCGCTCACTGCGCTATGGGCCGGCCCTGGCCCCCAGCAGCAGGATTCAAACTGGTGCAACCTGGTTTTTCACAAGCGCGTCCGGCGCTTCGAAGCCAGGTTTCAAGCAGCTGATTTTGCATGGAAAATCTTGACCAATTTGGCTTCTTGTCAAGTGCGTCAAAATGGTGAACAGGCTCACCATTTTGGTGAACTTAACAATAAATCGTTAAATATCAATTGTTTATTAAAGTTATAAGCTCATAAATTATTTTCTTGAACAATCCAAATTCAGCATCTAGATTTCAATCTTGTCAGGCCTGACAGGATTAACCAGCCCTCAGCCACTGGCACATAAAAACTCAAGAACCGGCCCAGACCGGTCAGCCTGCGAGGAAGACGGCATGTCCCTGTTGATCCGTGGCGCCACCGTGGTAACGCACGAAGAGAGCTACCCCGCCGATGTGCTTTGCGTCGATGGCCAGATCCGTGCCATCGGCAAAGACCTTGAAGCCCCCACCGACTGCGAGATCCTCGACGGCAGCGGCAGGTACCTGATGCCCGGGGGCATCGACCCGCACACTCACATGCAGCTGCCCTTCATGGGCACCGTGGCCAGTGAAGACTTTTTCAGCGGCACCGCTGCAGGGCTGGCGGGCGGTACCACGTCGATCATCGATTTCGTCATCCCCAACCCCCAGCAGTCGCTGCTGGAGGCCTTCCACACCTGGCGTGGCTGGGCGCAGAAAAGCGCCTGCGACTATGGCTTCCATGTCGCCATTACCTGGTGGAGCGAGCAGGTTGCCGAAGAAATGGGCGAGCTGGTCAACCACCATGGGGTGAATAGCTTCAAGCACTTCATGGCCTACAAGAACGCCATCATGGCCGCCGACGACACGCTGGTGGCCAGCTTCGAACGCTGCCTGCAGCTGGGCGCGGTACCTACGGTGCACGCCGAAAACGGCGAGCTGGTTTACCACCTGCAGAAAAAACTGCTCGCCCAGGGGCTGACCGGCCCGGAAGCACACCCGCTGTCGCGCCCCTCGCAGGTTGAAGGTGAAGCCGCCAGCCGCGCCATCCGCATCGCTGAAACCATTGGTACACCGTTGTACGTGGTACACATCTCCAGCCGCGAAGCGCTGGACGAAATCACCTATGCCCGGGCCAAAGGCCAGCCGGTATACGGTGAAGTGCTGCCCGGCCACCTGCTGATCGATGACAGCGTCTACCGCAACCCGGACTGGGCCACTGCCGCCGGCTACGTGATGAGCCCCCCGTTCCGCCCGCGCGAGCACCAGGAGGCGCTGTGGCGCGGCCTGCAGTCGGGCAACCTGCACACCACCGCTACCGACCACTGCTGCTTCTGCGCCGAACAGAAAGCCATGGGCCGCAACGACTTCAGCCGCATCCCCAACGGCACTGCCGGCATCGAAGACCGCATGGCGGTGTTGTGGGACGCTGGGGTCAACAGTGGCCGCCTGTCGATGCATGAGTTCGTCGCGCTGACCTCCACCAACACCGCGAAGATCTTCAACCTGTTCCCGCGCAAGGGCGCCATCCGCGTCGGCGCCGATGCCGACCTGGTGCTGTGGGACCCACAGGGCACGCGCACCATCTCGGCACAGACGCACCACCAGCGCGTCGATTTCAACATCTTCGAAGGCCGCACCGTGCGCGGCATCCCCAGCCACACCATCAGCCAGGGCCGCTTGACCTGGGCCGATGGCGACCTGCGCGCAGAAGCTGGCGCCGGTCGTTACGTGGAGCGCCCGGCCTATCCCTCGGTGTACGAGGTACTGGGCCGCCGCGCCGAGCAGCAGCGCCCGACCCCCGTTCAGCGCTGAGCCACCCCGCAATGCCGTACCGGCCCCCAGAGGCCGGGCGGCGCCGTATTGCCGTTGACTGCCAAAACCAAAAAAGAAAAGAGAGGCTACAACCGTGATCGATGCCCTGAACCACTTGCCGCGCCCCCGGGCCGGCGCCGACCAGCTGGCCGAGCAATTCACCGACCTCGCGCCGCCGCTCACCGCCCGCCAGGCCGCCGTAGAGAGCGCACGTTGCCTCTACTGCTACGACGCCCCGTGCGTGAACGCCTGCCCGAGCGAAATCGACATCCCCTCGTTCATCCACCGCATCAGCGACGACAACCTGCAAGGGGCCGCCGAGCGCATTCTCTCGGCCAACATTCTGGGTGGCAGCTGTGCCCGTGTGTGCCCCACCGAAATCCTCTGCCAGCAGGCCTGCGTGCGCAACAACGCTCAGGAATGCGCGCCGGTACTGATTGGCCAGCTGCAGCGCTATGCCTTGGACAATGCCGGCTTCAGCGAACACCCGTTCAAGCGCTCACCGGCAACGGGCAAACGCATCGCCGTGGTGGGTGCCGGGCCGGCCGGGTTGTCCTGCGCCCATCGCCTGGCCCTGCACGGCCATGATGTGGTGGTGTTCGAAGCCTGTGAAAAAGCCGGCGGCCTGAACGAGTACGGTATCGCCCGCTACAAGCTGGTGGACGACTACGCCCAGCGCGAAGTGGAGTTCCTGCTCGGCATCGGTGGCATCGAAATCCGTCACGGCCAGCGCCTGGGCGCCAACCTGAGCCTGACCGAACTGCGCGATCAGTACGACGCCGTGTTTCTCGGCCTCGGCCTGAACGCGGTGCGCCATCTCGGCCTGGCCGACGAAGAGGCACCCGGCCTGCTGGCCGCTACTGCGTATATTCGTGAACTGCGCCAGGCTGACGACCTGTCGCTCCTGCCACTGGCGCAGCGTTGCCTGGTCATCGGCGCGGGCAACACCGCCATCGACATGGCCGTGCAGATGAGCCGCCTCGGCGCCCGCGACGTCAACCTGGTGTACCGCCGCGGCCACGCCGACATGGGCGCCACCGGCCATGAACAGGACATTGCCAAGGCCAACCAGGTGCGCCTGCACACCTGGGCCCGCCCCGACGCCGTGCTGCTGGACGATGACGGCCGCGTACGCGGCATGCGCTTCGCCCGTACCGAATTGGCAGATGGCCGCCTGCGCGATACCGGTGAAAACTTCGAGTTGGCAGCCGACGCCATCTTCAAGGCCATCGGCCAACGCTTCGACGAACAAAGCCTGAGCGACCCACTGGCCGCCCAACTGGCCCGCGACGGCGAACGCATCCGCGTCGACGAGGGCATGCGCACCAGCCTGCCGGGCGTTTACGCCGGCGGCGACTGTACCGCCCTGGGCCAGGACCTCACCGTCCAGGCCGTGCAACACGGCAAGCTGGCGGCTGAAGCCATCCATGCCCAACTCATGCTCAACGTGGAGGCTGCATAAATGGCCGATCTGTCTATCGTGTTCGCCGGCATCAAGGCCCCCAACCCGTTCTGGCTGGCTTCCGCGCCACCGACCGACAAAGCCTACAACGTGGTCCGCGCCTTCGAGGCCGGCTGGGGCGGCGTGGTCTGGAAAACCTTGGGCGAGGACCCGGCAGCGGTCAACGTGTCATCGCGCTATTCGGCGCATTTTGGCGCCAACCGCCAGGTGCAGGGCATCAACAACATCGAGCTGATCACCGACCGTTCGCTGGAGATCAACCTGCGTGAAATCACCCAGGTGAAAAAGGACTGGCCCGACCGGGCGTTGATCGTGTCGCTGATGGTGCCGTGCGTGGAAGAGTCGTGGAAGTTCATCCTGCCGCTGGTGGAAGCCACCGGCGCCGACGGCATCGAACTCAACTTCGGCTGCCCGCACGGCATGCCCGAGCGCGGCATGGGCGCGGCAGTCGGCCAGGTGCCAGAGTACGTGGAGATGGTTACCCGCTGGTGCAAGACGTACTGCTCGTTGCCGGTGATCGTCAAGCTCACGCCCAATATCACCGACATCCGTCAGTCGGCCCGTGCGGCCCATCGCGGCGGCGCCGATGCCGTGTCGCTGATCAACACCATCAACTCGATCACCAGTGTCGACCTGGACCGCATGGTCGCCCACCCGATCGTCGGTGACCAGAGCACCCACGGCGGCTACTGCGGCTCGGCAGTCAAACCCATTGCGCTGAACATGGTGGCTGAAATCGCCCGCGACCCGCAAACCCGCGGCTTGCCGATCTGCGGTATCGGCGGCATCGGCAACTGGCGCGATGCCGCCGAGTTCGTTGCCCTGGGCAGTGGCGCGGTGCAGGTGTGCACCGCAGCAATGCTGCATGGCTTTCGCATTGTCGAGGACATGAAGGACGGCCTGGCGCGCTGGATGGACCAGCACGGGCACGCCAACCTGGAGGCATTCCGCGGCCAGGCCGTGGGGCACACCACCGACTGGAAGTACCTGGACATCAACTACAAGTCGGTGGCGCACATCGACCAGGCTGCCTGCATCGGTTGTGGGCGCTGCCATATCGCTTGCGAAGACACTTCACACCAGGCCATTGCCAGCACGTTGAAGGCTGACGGGACGCATGCCTATAGCGTGATCGAGGACGAGTGCGTGGGGTGCAACCTGTGCCAGATCACCTGCCCGGTGGAAAGCTGCATCGACATGGTCGCGCAGGACACCGGCAAGCCGTACCTGAACTGGACCCAGGACCCGCGCAACCCCTACCGCGAAGCGAGCTGAGCCAATTGGGGCCGCTGCGCGCCCCATTCGCTGGCAAGCCAGCTCCCACAGGTAGGGACTGCCCCAAGAAGTTGGAGACCCATCCAACCCTTGGGGCAGTCCAGGTACTGCATAGCTATCCAGAGCAGCATCTTACCTGTGGGAGCCGGCTTGCCGGCGAACGGGTCGCGCAGCGGCCCCGACAGTTCAAGGCTCCAACCCAATGCCACGCAGGATTACACACGTCACCGTCTGCACCGCACTCTCGAACGCCATGTCCGACAGCGGTTCACCCCCATTGAGCACCGCAACCTGGTATCCAAAGTCTGCATAGTGCTGGGTCGATGCCCAGATCATGTACAGCAGTGCCGAAGGCTCCACCGGCAGAATGCGCCCTTCTTCCACCCAACGGCGGATCTTGTCTTCCTTCAACTTCGCCCAGGGCACCAGGCTGTCTTCCAAGCTCACCCCGAGCAGCGGCGCGCCATGCAGCATCTCTTCGGCCCAGATCTTCGACCCCAGCGGCCGCGAGCGCGAATGGCCCATTTTCGCCCGGATGTAGCTGGTCAGCACCACCCGTGGGTCGTCGAAGTTCTCGAAGCACAGCGCGTCCTGCTTCCACACATCCAGCAGGTCTTGCAGCACCGCGCGAAACAGATCGTCCTTGGTGCTGAAGTAGTAATGCAGGTTGGAGCGCGGCAGCTCGGCCTGTTCGGCGATATCGCCCATGGAGGTGGCGCCGTAGCCCTTCTCGGCGAACACCTTTTCAGCGGCGACGAGGATTTTTTCGATGTTGCGTCGGCGAATTTCGATCTTGTGGTTGGCCATGCCGTTCCTAGTACCCATGCACCCTTCGTAGGCGCTGGTTTGCCTGCGATGGGCCGCCGCAACGGCCCTCATTCTGCTCGCCCTTTGGTATCAGGCGCCCCGGCACTACCCACACCTCGCCCGATCCCGTACCGGGCACTGCGCCCGGTGCAGGTTCAACGCCGTATTGATGATGCCGATATGGCTGAAGGCCTGGGGGAAGTTGCCGAGCATGCGCTTGCCGGTCGGGTCGTACTGTTCGGCCAGCAGGCCCACGTCATTGCACAGCCCGGTCAGGTGCTCGTACAGCGCCTGCGCTTCATCCTGGCGCCCCAACAGCACATACACGTCGGCCAACCAGAATGAACAGACCAGGAACGTGCCCTCCCCTGGTGTCAGGCCGTCGCTGCAGCGGTCGCTGTCATAGCGCATCAGCAAACCGTTCTTCAGCAGGCGCTGCTCGATCTGCTCCAAGGTGCGCAGAAACCGCTCATCCTCCACTGGCAGAAAACCGGTCAGGGCAATCTGCAGCAGGCTGGCGTCAATTTCGGTCGAGCCGTAGGCCTGGACGAAGTGCTGGCCGTGGGCATCCAGCCCGCGCTCGCACACTTCACGGCGGATCTCGTCTGCCACCTGCCGGTAATGCCGGCTACGCTCACGCCCCTCTTCGGCGGTGTCGGCAAGGCCCGCCGCACGGTCGAAGGCGACCCAGGCCATCACCTTGGAATGCACGAAATGCTGCCTGCCGCCGCGCACTTCCCAGATGCCTTCGTCCGGCTCGCGCCAGATGCGCTCGACGTACGGCAAGATCAAACGGGAGATCGCCGCGCTGCGCGGGTGCCGGGGCAGCCCGCCGTTGATCGCCTGGGCCATGGCGTCGGCCAGCTCGCCGTAGATATCCAGCTGCATCTGCTGCGCAGCGGCATTGCCCACGCGCACGGGCTGGGAGTGCTCGTACCCGGCCAGCCAGGGCAAGGTGTATTCCTGCAGGTCGCGCTCGCCGGCCAGGCCGTACATGATCTGCATCTGCTCGGGGTTGCCGGCCACCGAGCGCAGCAGCCATTCGCGCCAGGCCTGGGCTTCGTCGAAATAGCCAAGGTTCATGAAGGCCAGCAGGGTCATGGTCGCATCACGCAACCAGCAGAAGCGGTAATCCCAGTTGCGCTCATGACCGATGCTTTCGGGCAGCGAGGTGGTGACGGCGGCAACGATGCCGCCCGTGGGTGCGTAGGTCATGGCCTTGAGGGTGAGCAACGAGCGGCGCACCTTGGCGCTGTACGGGCCGACCTCTGGGCAACGGGCGGCAAAGGCCTGCCAATGACCGATGGTGTGTTCAAGGGCCTGTTCGATGTCACAGTCGGGCTGCACCGGCAGGTGCGAAGGCTGGTGGCGCAGGCTGAACACCTGGCGCTCACCGGCGCAAACCCGAAACCGCGCGACGGTGTGGTGGTCGCGGGCGTGCGAGGGCACGGTGCTGCACAGGATCAGCCGGTCAGGGCCGGCGACCGCGCTGAGGGTCAGCGGGTCGAGCTTTTCCACCCACGGCACGCTGCGGCCGTAGTCGAAGCGCATCACCAGGTCCATTTCGAAATTGATTTCGCCGGAAACACCCTCGACGATGCGCACCACCGAGTTGACATCGTTCAAGGGCATGAAGTCGAGTACGCGGGCGCGGCCGCTGGCGGTCACCCACGTGGTTTCCATGACCAGGGTGTCTTCCAGGTACGTGCGGCTGGTGTGTTCGATGGGGTCGCAGGGTGCCAGGCGCCAGCGCCCGTTTTCTTCGTTGCCCAGCAGGGCGGCGAACACGGCGGGGGCGTCGAAGCGGGGCAGGCACAGCCAGTCGATGGAGCCGTCACGGCTGACCAGGGCGGCGCTGCGGCAGTTGCCGAGCAGGGCGTAGTCTTCGATGTGGGCGGGCATGCGGTCTCCTGTGGTTTCTGAACTTGAAGGTGACAGCGTCGGCCTGATCGCGGGCATGCCCGCGATCAGGCCAGCTCAGTCACCCCAACCTGTGCCACTCACGCTTGTCGCGGGTCAGCAATTCATTGCCAGCCTCAGGCCCATCCTCACCGGCCGGGTACTCATGCACCTCGCCGTCCTGGGCCCACGCATCAAGAAACGGCTGCACTGCACGCCAGCCGTTCTCGATGTTGTCGGCCCGCTGGAACAAGGTCTGGTCGCCGGTCAGGCAGTCATAGATCAACGTCTCGTAACCGGTCGCCGGGGTCATCTTGAAGAAGTCCCTGTAGGCAAAACCCAGCTCGACGTTTTCCATCACCAGCTCCGGCCCCGGGCGCTTGGCCTGCAGGTCGAACCACATGCCTTCATTGGGCTGGATCTGGATCTTCAGGTAGTTAGGCTTGGGCCGCTCCAGCTCGGACTCGCGAAACTGCGCATACGGCGCGGGCTTGAAGCAGATGGCGATTTCGGTGTCGCGCACGCTCATGCGCTTGCCGGTGCGCAGGTAGAACGGCACGCCGGCCCAGCGCCAGTTGTCGATCATCACCTTGAGGGCCACGTAGGTTTCGGTCTGGCTGTCGGCCGCCACCCGCTCCTCCTGGCGATACCCGGCCAGGTGCTTGCGGCCCTGCTTGCCAGCGGTGTACTGCCCACGCACGGAGTTTTTCAGGGCCATCTTCGCCGACCAGGGGCGAATGGCACCGATGACCTTGGCCTTCTCGCCCCGTACGGCATCGGCGCCAAAGGCTGCAGGCGGCTCCATGGCGACCATCGCCAGCAGCTGGAACAGGTGGTTGGGCACCATGTCGCGCAGGGCGCCAGTGGTGTCGTAGAAACCACCGCGGGTCTCGACACCGACCGTCTCGGCGGCGGTGATCTGCACATGGTCGATGTAGTGGTTGTTCCAGAACGACTCGAACAGGCCATTGGAGAACCGGCTGACCAGGATGTTCTGCACGGTTTCCTTGCCCAGGTAATGGTCGATGCGGTAGATCTGCCGCTCGCTCATCACCTTCAGCAGACAGGCGTTGAGCGCCTCGGCGCTGGCCAGGTCGGTGCCGAATGGCTTCTCCACCACGACCCGGCGAAAGCCCCCGCCAGACTCATCCAGCAAGCCTGCCTCGCCCAAGCGCTGCGCCACTTCAGGGAAGAAGCGCGGCGAGGTGGCCAGGTAGAAGATGGCGTTGCCGTGGCTGGTCTTGTCGATGCGCTTGGCCAGCGCCGCGTAGGTGGCCGGGTCGAGAAAATCGCCCGTCTGGTAGTCCAGGCGCTTGGCCAGGCGTGCCCAGAGTTTTTCGTCCAGGCCCTTGGCCGCGCCCTCGCCGCCCTTGTCACGCTCACGCATGAAGTCGTGCAGGCGCTGGGCGAACGCCTCGGCGGTGGCAGCGTTATGGTCGACGCCGACGATGCGCAGGTTGCGATCAAGCAGGCCATCGCGGCTGAGGTTGTACAGCGCCGGCATCAGCAGGCGCTTGACCAGGTCACCGTTGGCGCCGAACAGGAACAATGTGCAAGGCGGAGCAGCAGGTATGGTCTTTTGGGTCATTGGCCTTTTTTCTCGACATGGCCACCGAAGCCCAGGCGCATGGCCGAGAGCACTTTGTCGCCGTAGGTGCCCTGCTGCTGACGCGAGCGGAAACGCGCGAACAGCGCACTGGACAGCACCGGCACCGGCACCGCCTGTTCGACGGCCGCGTCGATGGTCCAGCGGCCCTCGCCACTGTCGGACACCGAGCCGCTGAACTGCGCCAGTTGCGGGTCGGCCACCAAGGCATCGGCGGTAAGGTCGAGCAACCAGGACGTCACCACGCTGCCCCGGCGCCACACTTCGGCGATCTCGGCAACATTCAGGTCGAAGCGCTGTTCTTCGGGCAGCTCGTTGCCCCCCTTGCTGCGCAGCAGGTCGAAGCCCTCGGCATAGGCCTGCATCAGGCCGTACTCGATGCCGTTGTGCACCATCTTCACGTAGTGCCCGGCACCGGGGGGGCCTGCGTGGATGTAGCCGTGCTCGGCACGGTCGTGCTCACCTTCGCGGCCCTGGGTCCGCGGAATGTCGCCCACGCCCGGCGCCAAGGCCTTGAACAGTGGCTCCAGGCGCTCGAACACGTCTTTCTCGCCGCCGATCATCATGCAGTAGCCACGGTCCAGGCCCCACACACCGCCGGAGGTGCCAACGTCCAGGTAATGCAGCCCGCGCTTGGCCAGTTCGGCGGCGCGGCGCATGTCGTCCTTGTAGAAGGTATTGCCGCCGTCGATGATCGCATCGCCCGGCTCCAGCAGTTCGGCCAGCTGCGCGATGGTCTGCTCGGTCGGCTCGCCCGCCGGCAGCATCACCCACACCGCGCGCGGCGCTTTCAGTTTTTGCACCAGCGCGCCCAGGTCGTGGGCGCCTTGGGCGCCCTCGCCTTCCAACGCGGTGATGGCTTCACGGTTGCGGTCGTTGACCACCGTGCGGTGACCGGCGCGCATCAGGCGCCTTGCAATATTGCCGCCCATGCGGCCCAGCCCGACGATTCCCAGTTGCATGAGCCGATGCTCCCCTTGATAAATGAATGACAACTCAGTCCAGCGATTCAGATTAGTCCAGCGCAGCGCCCGAGGGTTCAGCGACGAACGGCAAGACAACGTTAAACAAAAAAGTTCCCATGGTCGCAGAAAGAATTCAGAATGCGCGCCGCGTGAAGCGTCTACGCTTTAACTGTCACCAGCCAAAACTGCGAGGTGTATACATGGGTACCTTGATGCCTGCCACCCCCACCCAGACCCTCTATGTCTCCGTACGCCGTGATGAACTGCGTAAACTGAAGGACGAGCGTGAACAGCTGCTACAACAAGTAGCGCGTCTAACCCTGATGCTCAAGCAAGCCAACAGCGGTGAAAAATCCGTTAGCTGCTGAACGATTTGCCCACTCGTTGACGCGCGGCGCCCTCTTTACCTTGGAGCGCGCCGCAGGCCCATCCCGGTGCCTGCATCCACGGATGCCAGCATGTTCCCCCGAAAATACCTCATCACAGCAGCGCTACTCGCGGTTGGCGTGTCTGCGCAGGCAGCTACGCCGCAACACTGTCGAATGTTGAGCGAGGCCGACGCGCTCGGGTTGTTCGAGCAGTGGAATGCCAGCCTCAAGACCGGCGACCCGCTGCAGGTGGCCAAGCTGTATCAGCACGACGCCGTACTGTTGCCTACGGTGTCGAACTCGCCTCGGCTAACCCAGGCTGAGCGGGTCGACTATTTCAGCCATTTTCTGGCGGATCGCCCTAGCGGCAGGCTTAACAGCCATCACCTCAAGCTTGGTTGCGACACGGCCACCCTAGCCGGCCTGTACACCTTCGATTTCGCTTCCACCGGTCGACAGGTAGCGGCGAGGTACACTTTCATCTACCGCTGGGATGGCCAAGCCTGGTTGATCGACCACCATCACTCCTCTTTGCTGCCTCAATCCTAGGTACACATCGCCAGGGTGACCGGCATGTGCCGTCACCCGCCTGCTCAGGCGCCCCATAACGGTGCAGGCGACGCCCTCTGCCACAAAAATGCGCACGGTCAAGTCGCCCTCGATCCTTGCTTGAAGACCCCATTCACATTCCGTCACACACGCCAACGTTTGCGTCTAACTCGCGTCATAACGAAAGTGACCAATGGGTCACCTTTTTATCTCCCTCTCTCCTACACTCAGCTTTCGGCCCGGCATTTGCTCATAGCAAGAGCGACGTAAAAAAGTCGAACTTTTGCAAATGGGGGCGGGTCAGCAACTAAGTAGGCCAATCGCATCGGGGCATCCCACGCCACGGCCTGCCACCCCAACCAGTCCAATCGCTTTCGGCCGGAATGCCGATCGCGCCGTGCATGTGCGCACGACCTTGGGGCAAGGACCGCAACAAGACGACAAGCAATAGAGATAACCAGAACGATATAGAACAACGGGTGCCAGCACCCGGCATAGGATAGGGACGGAGAGAAGTATGATCAGTGCCGCTGTCGAACCTCACGTAGATTCATTCAAACCGGAAAACCGCGAACCGCTCACCCCGGAGTTCGCCACGACAGGCAAGGCACCCGGCGCCCAGCGCCAGCACAACCCGAACAAACGCAAGATCCTCTTCGTTACCTCGGAGATCGCCGACCTGGTCAAGACCGGCGGCCTGGGCGATGTATCCGCGGCGCTGCCACGGGCGCTGGCGCACCTGCACGATGTGCGTGTGCTGATCCCTGGCTACCGCCAGGTGATGGAAAGCGACAACCCCATCCATATCGTTGGCGAACTCGGTGGCCACGCCGCCCTGCCGCCGTGCAAGATCGGCCGCATGGACATGGCTGACGGCCTGGTCATTTATGTACTGATCTGCCCCGAACTGTACCAGCGCGACGGCTCTCCCTATGGCGCCAACAACGGTCGCGACTGGCCCGACAACCACATCCGCTTCGCCCGCCTGGGCCTGGCTGCTGCCGAGATCGCCGCTGGCGAAGGCAAGATCCACTGGAAGCCCGAAGTGGTGCACGCACATGACTGGCCTGCAGGCCTTGCCCCGGCGTACATGCACTGGCGCGGGCTGAACACGCCGACCTTGTTCACCATTCACAACCTGGCTTACCAGGGCGTGTACAGCCGTGCCTGCAGCCCGGAACTGGCGATCCCCGACCATGCCATGCAGCAGGAAGGCATGGAGTTCTACGGCAAGCTGTCGTTCCTCAAGGCCGGCCTGGCGTACTCCAGCCACATCACTACCGTCAGCGCCACTTACGCCCGCGAAATCACCACGCCGGAATTCGGCTGTGGCCTGGATGGCTTCCTCGCCAGCAAGGCCCAGCAAGGCCTGCTCGGTGGCATCCCCAACGGCATCGACGAGAGCTGGGATTCGGCCACCGACCAGCACCTGCAGCACAATTTCAGCATCAACGACTGGGACGGCAAGGCACGCAACGCCGAAGAAGTGCGCCGCCTGTTCGAGCTGGAACCCTCCGAAGGGCCGCTGTTCGCCGTAGTTTCTCGCCTTGTGTTCCAGAAGGGCCTGGACCTGACGCTGGGTGTGGCCGACTACATCGTCGAACAGGGCGGGCAGATCGCGATCATCGGCCGTGGCGAACCCGAAGAAGAGCAGGCCATGAGTGAACTGGCCGTGCGCCACCCGGGCCGCATCGGTGTGCGTATCGGCTTCAACGAGACCGACGCCCGGCGCATGTTCGCCGGTAGCGACTTCCTGCTGATGCCGTCGCGCTACGAGCCCTGCGGCCTGAGCCAGATGTACGCGCAGCGTTTCGGTTCGCTCCCCGTGGCACGCAACACCGGCGGGCTGGCCGACACCATCGAGAACGGTGTAACCGGCTTCCTGTTCGATGAGTCCACGGTGGAAAGTTACCGCGAAGCGCTGGGCCGTGCCTTCTATGTCTACGGCAAGAAGAACCTGCTCAACGCCATGCGCTGCCTGTCGATGACCCAGCCGTTCAACTGGTGCCAGGCAGTAGAACCCTACGCCCGCCTCTACGAGGACCTGGTCAAGCAGACACAACTCAGCCACTACTGAGCAGGGGGTGGAAGATGCACAGGCATGGCGCACACTTAATGGACGCCACGTCGGCGCGCTTCGCCCTGTGGGCGCCGGATGCGCGCAACGTGAGCTTGGAATTGGAAGGGCAGCCGCCTGTCGAGCTGCTGCCTGAAGGCGATGGCTGGTATATGGCGGTTGCCCCGTGCCAGGCCGGCGCCCGTTATCACTATCGCATCGACGGTGAGCTGCAGGTGGCCGACCCGGCCTCGCGCTTCCAACCCGAGGGCGTACAGGGCCCAAGCCAGGTGGTAGATACCCAGGCCTATGCCTGGCAACACCCCTGGCAGGGCCGCCCCTGGCACGAAGCGGTGATTCAGGAGCTGCACGTCGGCGTGCTCGAAGGCTACCCCGGCGTTGCCCGGCACCTGCCACGGCTGGCCGAGCTGGGCATCAGTGCCATCGAGCTGATGCCTCTGGGGCAGTTCCCCGGCGAACGCAACTGGGGCTACGACGGTGTGCTGCCCTATGCGCCGCAACATACCTACGGCAGCCCGGAGCAGCTGTGCGCACTGGTCGACAGTGCCCACGGTGAGGGCCTGATGGTGCTGGTGGATGTGGTGTACAACCACTTCGGCCCGGACGGCAATTACCTGCACCAGTACGCCAGCCCGTTCTTTCGCGAAGACCGGCAGACGCCCTGGGGCGCTGCCATCGATTTTCGCCGCCCCGAGGTGCGCGAGTTCTTCATCCAGAACGCCCTGATGTGGCTGTGCGACTACCGCTGCGACGGCCTGCGCCTGGACGCCGTGCACGCTATCGACCAGCCCGATTTTCTGGTCGAGCTGGCGCAGCGTGTGCGCGCTGCAGTGGCGCCTGGCCGGCAGATATGGCTGGTACTGGAAAACGAGCACAACCAGGCCTCGTTGCTGGGCAAGGGTTTCGATGCCCAGTGGAACGACGATGGCCACAACGCCCTGCACGTATTGCTCACCGGCGAAACCGAAGGGTATTACGCCGACTACAAAGAACAGCCGATCGCCCAGCTGGCCCGGTGCTTGTCCGAAGGCTTCGTCTTCCAGGGCGAGCCCAACCGCCACGGCACGCCACGCGGCGAACCCAGCGGGCATCTGGAGCCCAGTTCATTCGTGTTGTTCCTGCAGAACCATGACCAGATCGGCAACCGCGCGCTGGGCGAACGCCTGACCCGCCTGTGCCCGCCGGCGGCCCTGCGCGCAGCCACCGGCCTGTTGCTGTTGTCGCCAATGATCCCGCTGCTGTTCATGGGTGACGACGATGGCAGTTGCCGGCCGTTCCTGTTCTTTACCGATTTCCACGATGAACTGGCCGACGCCGTGCGCGAGGGCCGACGCGGCGAGTTTGCCCACTTCACGGCATTTGCCGACCCCGAGCAGCGTGAGCGCATCCCCGACCCCAACGCCGAGCAAACCTTCGAAGCCTCACGGCCGCAGCGCCAGGAAGTCATCGCCGGCTGGCACGGCCTTTATCAGCAATTGCTCCACCTGCGTCAGCGCCACGTCATCCCGCACCTGCCCGGCAGCCGTGCGCTGGGCGCCGAGGTGCTGGGCGACAAAGCGCTGACCGCACGCTGGCGCCTGGGCAACGGCAATACCCTGCGCATCGACCTGAACCTGGCCGCCACGCCACAGCCGGTCGAACTGCCCGCCGCCGAACGCCGCCTGTTCGACAGCAGCGACACCACGCACCCCGACACCGCGCTGTCCGCATACAGTTGCGTGGTCAGCCTGCTTGCACCTGGCCAGGAGAGCCCATGAGCGAAACCGCACTGCACCGTCTGGCCGCCCACGTCGGGCTTGCCCGCGACTGGGTCGACGCCAACAACCGGCCACAACAGGTGGCTGATGAAGTACTGCGCAAAGTGCTCGAAGGCCTCGGCCACCCGGCCAGTGACGACAACGCCATCGACAGCAGCCTGCGGGCGGTGGAAACCGCTGACGACAGCGAACACCTGCCACCGCTGCTGACGGCCGACCTTGGCCAGCCGCTGGCGCTGGGCCGCTACTTCAGCGCAGGTAGTACTGCGCATTGCACCCTTGAAGATGATACCCGGCAGGCCTTGACCCTCGACGCCCAGGCACGCCTGCCCGGCGAGCTGCCCATCGGCTACCACCAGGTTGAGGTCGACGGCCGTGCCTTCACCCTGGCCGTGGCCCCGCCGCGCTGCTACAGCCTGGACGATGCCGTCGAGCAACCGCCACCCCGCTGCTGGGGCCTTGCGGTGCAACTCTACAGCCTGCGCCGCCCCGGTGATGGCGGCTATGGCGACTGCCTGGCCCTGGAGCAACTGGCACGCACCGCCGCCGAACGTGGTGCCGATGCCCTGGCGATCAGCCCCATCCATGCCCTGTCGGCCATCGACCAGCAACACTACAGCCCCTACTCCCCGTCCAGCCGCCTGCTGCTCAATACCCTCTACGCCAGCCCCGCCGCCCTGCTCGGTGAGCGTGCCGTGCGCATCGCCATCGAGGCCGCGGGGCTTGAGCAGACGCTGGAAGACCTGGAGCAGCAGCCACTGGTCGATTGGCCCCGGGCCGCCGACGCCCGCCTGCGCCTGCTCGAAGCCCTGTACCAGGACTTCAGCCAGGGTGATCACCCGCTACGTACCGACTTCGACAGCTTTCGCGAAGCCGGCGGCCAGGCGCTGGAGCACCACTGCCGCTTCGAAGTGCTGCAGGCGCAAGCCGTGGACCATGGCCTGGGCGCCGACTGGCGCAACTGGCCGAGCGCCTGGCACGACCCTTACCACCCCGAAGTCGAAGCCTTCGCCAGCGCGTACCCGGCCAAGGTCGAGTTCCACGCTTTTTGCCAGTGGCTTGCTGACCGTAGCCTGCAACGTGCGCAAGAAGCTGCACGCAGCAATGGCATGGCGGTCGGCTTGATCGCCGACCTGGCAGTGGGCGCCGACGGTGCCGGCAGCCAGGCCTGGAGCCGCCAGGATGAGTTGCTGGCCAACCTCAAGGTCGGTGCCCCGCCCGACATCCTCAACCGCTCCGGGCAGGACTGGGGCATCTGCGCTTTCTCCCCCGAAGGCCTCAAGCGCAACGGCTACCGCGCCTTCATCGAGATGCTGCGGGCCAACCTTGCACATGCCGGCGGCCTGCGCATCGACCATGCCATGGGCCTGCGCAGGCTGTGGCTGATCCCTCGCGGCTGCAAACCCAGCGAAGGCGCCTACCTGCACTACCCGCTGGAAGACCTGTTGCGCCTGCTGGCCCTGGAATCGGTGCGGCACCAGGCGATCATCCTCGGCGAAGACCTTGGCACCGTGCCCGCAGGGCTGCGCGAACAACTGGCCGACAAGGCCGTGCTGGGCATGCGTGTGCTGCCGTTCGAGCAAACCCAGCCTGGCCATTTCACCCCCATCCTCGACTGGCCGGACAACGCCCTGGCCACCACCGGCACCCACGACCTGGCGCCGCTGGCCGGCTGGCTGCAAAGCCGCGACATCGACTGGAGCCACCGCCTGCAACTGATCGATGCCGACACTGAACAGCATTGGCGCCAAGCACGGCATACAGAAAGTGCCGGCCTGCGCCGCACCCTGCACGCCAGTTACGGCCCACAAAAGGACGACGAGCACGTGATCGACGCCGCTATCCGCTACATCGGCCACACCCGCGCACCGCTGGTGCTGATCCCGCTGGAAGACCTGCTCGGCAGCGACGAGCAACCCAACCTGCCGGGCACCACCGAAGGCCACCCCAACTGGCGCCGGCGCTTCGCCGCCCCGGTGCGCGACCTGCTCGACGATGAAGCCGCCGCGCGCCGCCTGGAGCTGCTGGCCCAGGCCCGTGAACAAGCCTGGGAGCGTGACCGATGAAGCCGTTGACCGCCACCCAGCGCCTGCAATTTCACAGCGATTTCACCCTCGACCATGCCCTGCCGCTGGTGCCCTACTTCGCCCAGCTGGGCATCAGCCACCTGTACGCCTCGCCGATCCTCAAGGCCCGTGCAGGTTCGCGCCACGGTTACGATGTAGTCGACCCGACCCAGGTCAACCCGGAACTCGGCGGTGAAGCAGCCCTGGAGCGGCTGGTGGCCGCGCTGCGCCAGCATGGCATGGGGCTGATCCTCGACACCGTGTCCAACCACATGGCCGTCGGCGGCGCCGACAACCCGTGGTGGCAAAGCCTGCTGGCGTGGGGGCGGCGTAGCCCGTACGCCGAATTCTTCGACATCCAGTGGCACTCCAGCGACCCGCTGCTGGCCGGCCAACTGTTGCTGCCCTTCCTCGGCAGCGACTATGGCGCGGCCTTGAAAAACGGCGACATTCCGCTGCAGTTCGACAAGCAGCACGGTGTGTTGCAGGTCGCTCATCACGAGCACCGCTTCCCGATCTGCCCGATCGATTACGGCTGGATTTTGTCCCTGAGCCCAGAGCCGGCGCTCAAATACCTGGCCGAGCATTTCACGGCGCTGGCCGATGCGGCCGAACCACTGGCCGCCGCCGTTGATCTGCAGCGTGAACTGGCGCGCCTGGTGCGCGACGGCGCGGACCTTGAATCCGCGCTGGTGGCCTTCGACAGCCGCAGTGAAAGCGGCCTGCAGCGCCTGCACCTGCTGCTCGAGCGCCAAACCTACCGCCTGGCCAGCTGGCGCACCGCCGCCGACGACATCAACTGGCGGCGCTTCTTCGACATCAACGAGCTGGGTGGCCTGCGCGTAGAGCGCGCGGTGGTGTTCGAGGCGACCCACGCCAAGCTGTTCGAGCTGATCGAGCGCGGGCTGGTGGATGGCCTGCGCATCGACCATATCGACGGCCTGGCCGATCCGCGTGGTTACTGCCGCAAGCTGCGCCGCAGGGTCGAGGGGTTGCTCGCCAGGCGCCCGCTGAATGCGGCGCTGGAACATTTCCCGATCTATGTCGAGAAGATCCTTGGCGTCGACGAACACCTGCACCGCGACTGGCTCACCGATGGCACCACCGGCTACGAGTTCATGAACCAGGT
>Ga0160462_100209_pt1 | contig 21960 bp, 14 predicted proteins | sample HID1975K_E6MG_FD_108219 | JGI IMG/M metagenome (GOLD analysis project Ga0160462, IMG submission 108219) | Enriched soil microbial communities from UW Madison campus, WI, USA - HID1975K_E6 MG | ecosystem: Environmental > Terrestrial > Soil > Unclassified | place: USA: Madison, Wisconsin... | reverse complement strand
CTGCCCCCACAGGTACTCCACCCGCCTTCAGAGCAGTGGTGTACCTGCCATCGCCGGCAAGCCGGCCCCCACAGGTACTCCACCCGCCTTCAGAGCAGTGGCGTACCTGCCATAGCCGGCAAACCTGCCCCCACAGGTACTCCACCCGCCTTCAGAGCAGTGGTGTACCTGCGATCGCCGGCAAGCCGGCCCCCACAGGTACTCCACTGCTTCGAAGGCTGGTGGAGGACCTGTGGGAGCCGGCTTGCCGGCGATGAGGCCCGAAAGCCCTACACAAGGCTCAAGTAATTTCCCGGTCCTTGGTCTCCGGCAGGAAGAAGATCCCCAGCACCGCCGTCATCACCGCGATCACGATCGGGTACCACAGCCCGTAGTAGATATCCCCGGTGGCCGCCACCATGGCAAACGCCACGGTCGGCAGAAAGCCGCCGAACCAGCCGTTGCCGATGTGGTACGGCAGCGACATCGAGGTGTAGCGGATGCGCGCCGGGAACAGCTCCACCAGCCAGGCCGCAATCGGCCCGTAGACCATGGTCACGTAGATCACCAGGATGGTCAGCAGCAACAGCACCATCGGGTAGTGGATTTTCGCAGGGTCGGCCTTTTCGGGGTAGCCGGCCTCTTTCAAGGCCCCGGTCAAGGTTGCGGTAAAGGCGTCGCCTTGGGTCTTAAGCTCGGCCGCCGGCAGGCGGCTGCCATCGAAGCTTGGGATCACCCGTTCGCCAATGCGGATCTGCGCCACACTGCCGGGCTCGGCCTTCACGTTCTGGTAAGGGATTGCACGCTTGGCCAGCAGGCTCTTGGCGATGTCGCAGGAGCTGGTGAATTTGGCCTTGCCCACCGGGTCGAACTGGAACGCGCACTGGTCAGGGTCGGCGACCACCACCACGGGGTTCTGCTCCTGGGCGACGAACACGTCCGGGTTGCCGTACTCGGTCAGCGCCTTGAAGATCGGGAAGTAGGTCAGCGCGGCGATGATGCAGCCTGCCATGATGATCTTCTTGCGCCCGATGCGGTCGGACAGGCTGCCGAAGAAGATGAAGAACGGCGTGCCGATCAGCAACGACCCCGCAATCAGCAAGTTGGCCGTCTGCGGGTCGATCTTCAGCGTCTGCAACAGGAAGAACAACGCATAGAACTGCCCGGTGTACCACACCACGGCCTGGCCGGCGGTGCCGCCGAGCAGCGCCATGATCACCACCTTGAGGTTCTCCCAGCGGGCAAACGACTCTGTCAGCGGCGCTTTCGACGCCTTGCCCTCGGCCTTCATCTTCAAGAACACCGGCGACTCGTTGAGCTGCAGGCGGATGTACACCGAGATCGCCAGCAGCAGGATCGACAGCAGGAACGGGATGCGCCAGCCCCAGGCTTCGAACGCCTCGGTGCCCATCGCTGTGCGGCAGGCCAGGATCACCAGCAACGACAGGAACAGCCCGAGGGTCGCAGTGGTCTGGATCCAGGCCGTGAAGAAGCCACGCCGGCCCTTGGGCGCATGCTCGGCGACATAGGTGGCCGCACCGCCATACTCGCCGCCCAATGCCAAGCCCTGCAGCAGCCGCAGGCTGATCAGGATCACCGGCGCGGCCACGCCGATCGTGGCATAGCTGGGCAGCAGCCCGACTATCGCCGTCGACAGGCCCATGATCACGATCGTGATCAGGAACGTGTGCTTGCGCCCGATCATGTCGCCCAGGCGGCCGAACACGATGGCGCCGAACGGCCGCACGGCAAACCCCGCGGCAAAGGCCAGCAGGGCAAAGATGAACGAGGTGGTTTCGTTGACGCCGGCGAAGAAGTGCTTGGCGATGATCGCCGCCAGTGAGCCGTAAAGGTAGAAGTCGTACCATTCGAACACGGTACCCAGCGAGGAGGCGAAGATGACCTTGCGCTCCTCCTTGGTGATACCCCGTTGGGGCGCGCTACTGCCCGTGGATGCGCTGTCGAGAACCGCCATGGGTTGCCTCCGGATTGTGGTTATCGCAGGCCGGAGTACCTCACACCCATTTCACCGTCGCACCCATGCCCTAGGGCTTGCTTTGGTTGCGCGAAGCACGACGAGGCGGGCCGCCTCGGATCGCAGCAAGGTATTTGAAGCATAATCGGCTTTGCCGGGATGTCCACTTGCCAGCACCTGCGAATGCCATTACCCCGGAAACTGCCGCCACCTCGGCCAACGGGCGCATCCCCTGATCCCGGTCATAAGCCCTGCGGCACTGGCCCTTTGAGTTCGACCTGGTTGCCATCCGGGTCGTAGCAATACAGCGACGGCCCCTCGCCCTCGGCGCCGTAGCGCTTTTCGGCAGGCTCCACGGCCACACCGTTTGCTTGCAGATACAGGGTCAGTGCCTGCTCATCGAACGGCTCGATACGCAGGCAGAAGTGATGCAGGTTGCGCCCCTGCGCCCCAGGCGCGGCGCCGCCTGGGCGGCCCAGCGGGCCATCGAGGGTGACCAGGTCGATCATTGCAGTACCGGTCGCCAGGTGGACCATCCCCAGGTCGTCGCGCACCCGGCTCACCGTGCACCCCAGCAAATCGCGGTAGAAGGCCACACTGCGTTGCAGGTCGCTGACCCGCAAGACGAGGTGGTCGATGTGCTTGATGGCGAACGGTCGCATGCCGAATCTCCTTGTGGCGCGGGTGGTGTGTCGCGAACCACCATAACGCATCGGCAGGCCGATCGAACATCACCCGTTATTCGTTGACCAGCCGCTGCAGCAGCCCACCCTCATGGCGCGCCAGCACGCGCAGGATCTGATCGACCAGCGCACGGTCCGGTGCCTCCAAGTGAAAATGGTGCCCGCCTGGGTGCCAGGAAACCCGCGCATTGGCGGGCAATGACGCCTCGCGCCGTTCGAACGCACCGGCGGTGAATGCGCCCTGCCGGCCGAACATCAGGTACAGCGGGCAGCGGATTTCCCGGAGCAAGTCACAGGCTTCCCGCTCGGTCAATGGCATGGGCTCTGGCAGCACCAGGCGCGGATCGTGGCGCCAGCAATAGCCGTCGGCCAGTTGCAGCAGGTCACGCTGGGCGAGTACACGGGCGGCCTCCTCCGACAATTCACCATCCAGGCGGCGGCGCCGTTGCTGCATCGCCGTTTCGAGGTTGTCGAAGCGGCTAGCATCCGGCTCGCCAAAACGCTGCAACTGGCTGCGCTGGAGCATGCGCTTGAGCCGGTAGGCGCGGGCCAGGTGCTCTACCCGGCTGCCTTCACTGACGGTGAACGGCGCGCCCATGCCGTCGAGGAAAATCATGCTGGCTATGCTGCTGGTCATGGCCGCCAGCAACGAAGCAATGCCGCTGCCCATGCCGTGGGCCAGCACATGGAATTGCGCCAGGCCCAGGCTGTCGGTGACCGCGAGCATGTCCTCGGCGTGCTCCCAGAGGTAATAGCCACTGTCGTGGCGGCGGTGGTCGGAGCGGCCGTGGCCGACCAGGTCGGGGGCGACCACGAAGCAGCCGTCGAGCAACGGTGCAAGCCGCTCGAACGACGCGGCATTGTCCAGCCAGCCGTGCAGGGCCAGCACAGGTATGCCGTCTTCCGGCCCCCAGGTGCGTACCGCTATTTCGATACCGTTGAGGTCAAGCAAATGATCCTTGGGGCTGCACGGTGAGCGCATCGTGATTCTCCTTGGCCCATGGCGTGCTTCACCCTCTCGCAGATGCGCCATGGCTGCTGGCCCGCTACCGACCCAGACGTGCGCGAGACCGACCTTCAAGCAGGCAGGCTGAGCCAAGTCACATTTGCCCTCACTGGCCGCGCAAGTCCTCGAAGAACACCTGCCGGCCATCCACCTGGCTGGAGGCCCGCGAAGCGCCCGGCGCCTCGCCCTGGGTAGCCTCGACATGCCAGTAACAGTGCCTGAGCGCGCGCGTCACCGCGACGTAGGCCAGGCGCTGCACCTCTTCCTTCTGCGCCGTGTCGAACGGTTGCGCGTCGCCCGAGCGGCCCAGCCCGGCCTGCCTATACACCTGGTTCTTGTACGGTGAACTGGTCAGGTACTGACAGTCGCCGAGCATGAACACGGCATCGGCCTGCAGCCCCTTGGCGCTGTGATACGTCAACTGGCGCAGGCGGCGCTGCTCTGCAGGCAACGCCGCTTCGGCCTGCAGCACACTGTGCAGGTGGTCGTTCATCAGGGCTTTGTCGCTGCCCTTGCGGTACAGCAACATCACCGACTCGCCGCGCTGGTAATGCTCGATGAGCGTCTCGCCCAGGGCGGCCTCGTCTCGGTCGAAGACCCTGACCGGCACGCCGGGCAACTCGGCGGCAGGCCCGCTGGCACGCGCCTTCTTGCCAGCAATGGCCGGGGTGCCCTTTACCAGGTGCTCGGCCGCATCGATCACCTGTTGTTGGCACCGGTAGTTGTCCACCAGCATCACCCGTGTGTTGGCCGGTGACGGGAACGCCTTGGTGAACTCCATGAAGTACTTGGGCGAACTGCCACGCCAGCCGTAGATCGACTGCCAGTCGTCACCCACGCACAGCAGTGAGGAATGCTGGGCGTTGCGGCCTGTGTGCAGGCTCGGGCCACGGCGGCGGATCTCGGCGAGGCTGGCGCGCAACCAGCTGACGATTTGCGGGGAGACGTCCTGGAACTCATCGATCATCAGGTGTGCCAACGGCCTTAGCAACGGGTCCGGCAGCAGTTGCAGGTTTTCCGGGTTGTTTTCCCCGAACAGGGCGAACATGCGGTTGTAGCTCATCACCGGTGGCGACTGGTTCAGCAGGTGCGCCTCGAGGGCCTTCCAGTACAGCGCCAGGGCCTCGAAGAACAGCGCATCGCTGTCACCGGACGGGAAGCTCATGGCCGCCACGGCGCTGTTTACCTCCAGGCCCAGGTTCTCGATAAAGCTTGCCGCACCTACGAAGGCATCAAGCAACGGCGCCGGGGCCAGTTCGCCTTTGACCTTGTACTCGAAGCCCGGCCCTGCCACCGCATCGCCCGCCAGCGAAGCGGCCAGGCGCCGGGCCATGGCGTAGTTTTCCAGCCAGATCAGCGGCTTGTCGCAGAACGCCTGCAGCAACGTGCGCTTGACCGCCCATTCCGCCCGCACTGCCAGCTTGGCGCCAGGGCGCTGGTATTGGGCGCTTTCCGACGGGTCGAAACCCAGCACCACCCAGGCATCCAGGCCCTCCAGGCGGCCATGCACGTGGAACCGGCTGCCGCGGATCTCGACCGTTTCGCGGCACGGCTCGATGCCTTTGATCGGCCACACGCCGGCAGCGAACCAAAGGTCCTCGATCACGTCGCACAGCTCTTCGTCGCGCTGGGCGGCCAGTTGGGTCACCTGCACGCGCTTCTGCACATCGGGGTGGTCCGGGTCCAGCGGTTTGAGTTGCAGGGCATCACGGCGCAGGTGCGCGACAATTTCGGTAAAGCGTGGGCTTTCGGCGAGCAGGTCGCGATAGCACAGGTTGAGCTGCTGACGCTGGGCGTCGTTCAGGCGCAAGTCGAATGGGTTGCTCTCGGCCTCAGCTTCCCGCCCCGCAGGCATTTCGTTACCCAGGGTCTCGAACGCGCGCACCTGGCCGAACCCCGGCAGGCTGCGCACCAGCGGCAGTATGCGCGAATGGAAGGTGCGGACGAGCTCGCGCGCGCGGGCGGGCGGCAGGTCGAGCTGCCAAAGCCCGAACACCTGCACCAGGCGCTTGATGAAGTCCTTGCGTGACTCACGGGTGAAGGTCACCACGGTCATCGCATCCAGCTCATAGCCCAGGTAATGGCGCAGCAGCAGAATGCGCAGCACCAGCGAGGTGGATTTGCCCGCCCCGGCCCCAGCCACCACGCAGGTGGACGGGGTGTCGCTGAAAATCAGCTTCCACTGGGCCGCGCTGGGCTGGGCTTGGGCAGGCAGGCGCTGGGCGACGTCGACCTTGAAGCGCTTTTTCAGCTCTGCAGACAGCGGCAGGCGCCAGTCGTCGAACAGATTATCGTCCTGGCCAGGCACAGCGGCGGTGGCCGGGCGCGCATCACGAATCACCAGCACTTGGCGCCCCGCCTCGTAACCTTCGACCCGCCCCTGCTCCAGGCCATCACGCAGGCCATCTGCATGGCCACTGCGCTGGCCGGTGGCGTGGCCAAGGAACCACGAATCGCGGTGTTGTGCCTGCAGGCGGCTGAGGCCACGACCCAACAGCCGCGCGGCAAGGCGCCGCAGCCAGGGCAATTGGGCGGGCGGGGTCAGTTCGGCTGGGGCCTGGGGTTGCTCGTGGGCCACGGTCACTCCGTTGAAAATCGAATCAGCCTGCATGTTCGCCGCATCGGCAAAAAATCGCCAGCGAATGCTTGCAGATCAGTGGATTAGGCGATGAATCGCACATTTTACATCGCCATATTCAATCTACTAATTCGATTGTATTTAGCCAATATTCACGCTTATTTTCGATCTTTATTTGCAGCATCATGGCGCCATTCCACTGATTAAAGGAGCCCGACCATGCTGCAACTGCGACCGTTCGAAGGCCTCGGCCACGCCAACCACGGCTGGCTCGACGCCCACCACCACTTCTCGTTTGCCGAATACCACGACCCGGCACGCATGCACTGGGGCAACCTGCGAGTATGGAACGACGACCTGATCGCGGCTGGCAGCGGCTTCCCGCCACACCCGCACCGCGACATGGAAATCATCACCTATGTACGTGAAGGCGCCATTACCCACCAGGACAGCCTGGGCAACAAGGGCCGTACCGAGGCCGGTGATGTGCAGGTGATGAGTGCCGGCAGCGGCATCGTGCACAGCGAGTACAACCTGGAAGAGGTCGATACGCGCATTTTCCAGATCTGGATTGTGCCGGAGCGGGTTGGCGATGCACCGTCGTGGGGTACCCAGCCGTTCCCCAAAGGTGAGCGCGGCGAAGGCTTCGTGACCTTGGCCAGCGGCCGGGCCGGTGATGAGGAAAGCTTGCAGATCCGCACCGATGCGCGCCTGGTGGCGGCTACCTTGCAGGCAGGTGAGACGGCTGAATACCGCTTCGATGCCGGGCGCCGGGGTTACCTGGTGCCGGCCAATGGGCTGGTGGAAGTCAACGGCTTGCGCGCCAAGGGCCGTGATGGCGTAGCGATCGAGGATGAGCAAGTGCTGCGTGTAACAGCTATCGAGAACAGCGAGATCGTGCTGGTCGATGTGGCTTGAGTGTCGGGGACCGCTGTGCGGCCCATCGCCGGCAAGCCGGCCCCTACAGGTTTAGCAGTGGCCCGCAGAGCGGTGCAATACCTGTAGGAGCCGGCTTGCCGGCGATGGGCTGCCAAGCAGCCCTCTTTCATCAGGTCAATCAAGCAATTGCGGCATCCACCAACACCTGCGCTTCTGCCACCAGGCGCTGCAAATGCGCCTCGTCGATAAAGCTCTCGGCGTAGATCTTGTAGATGTCTTCGGTCCCCGAAGGCCGCGCGGCGAACCAGCCGTTGGCGGTCATCACTTTCAAGCCACCGATGGCCTGCCCATTGCCCGGCGCATGGCTGAGGATCTGCTCGATCGGCTCGCCCGCCAACGCGGTCGACTTGACCTGCTCCGGCGCCAATTTGCTCAGCAGGGCTTTCTGGCGCGGATCTGCCTTGGCTTCCACACGGGTGGCGAATGGTTTGCCCAGCGACTCGGTGAGGTCGGCATAAGCCTGGCTCGGATTGCGACCCGTACGTGCAGTCATCTCCGCAGCCAGCAGGGCCGGAATCAGGCCGTCCTTGTCGGTCGCCCAGACCGAACCGTCCTTGCGCAGGAACGATGCACCGGCACTCTCTTCACCCCCGAAACCCAACGAACCGTCGAACAGGCCTTGAGCGAAGTACTTGAAGCCCACCGGCACTTCATACAGTTCACGACCCAGGCACTTGGTAACCCGGTCGATCAGGCCGCTGGACACCACCGTCTTGCCCACGGCAGCGTCGCTACGCCACTGCGGGCGGTTGCGGTACAGGTAGTCGATGGCCACGGCCAGGTAGTTGTTCGGCTGCAGCAGGCCATCGGCGGTGACGATGCCATGCCGATCGTGGTCCGGGTCGCAGGCGAACGCCACGTCGAAACGCTCGCGCAGGCCAATCAGGCCTTGCATGGCATAAGGCGAGGATGGGTCCATGCGGATCTGGCCGTCCCAGTCGACGGTCATGAAGCGGAAGGTCGGGTCGACCTCGGTGTTGACCACTTCCAGGTCCAGCTTGTAATGCTCGGCGATTGCCGACCAGTAGTGCACCCCTGCCCCGCCCAGCGGGTCGACGCCCAGGCGCAGCTTGGCGTTGCGGATGACGTCGAAGTCGATGACGTTTTCCAGATCGGCAACGTAGTTGCTTACGTAGTCATGGCGATGGGTCGTCGGTGCCTGCAGCGCCTGGGTGTGGTCCATGCGTTTGACGCCGGCAAGCCCCGCGGCGAGCAGTTCGTTGGCCTTGGCCTCGACCCACTTGGTCACGTCGCTGTCGGCCGGGCCGCCATTGGGTGGGTTGTACTTGAAGCCACCGCTCTGCGGCGGATTGTGCGACGGAGTGATGACGATGCCGTCGGCCAGGCCCTGTGTGCGGCCACGGTTATAGCAGAGGATCGCGTGGGACACCGCCGGCGTCGGGGTGTACTCATCGTCCTTGGACAGCATCACCTGCACGCCATTGGCGGCCAGCACTTCCAGCGCGCTGGCAGCGGCCGGTGTCGACAGCGCGTGGGTGTCGGCACCAATGAACAGCGGGCCATCGATGCCCTTTTCCTGGCGATACAGGCAGATGGCCTGGGTAATCGCCAGTACGTGGTCTTCGTTGAAGCTCAGGTCGAACGAGCTGCCCCGGTGCCCTGAAGTGCCGAAGGCCACGCGCTGGGCCGCCACGGACGCGTCAGGGCGGCCAGTGTAGTAAGCGGTGAGCAGGCGGGGAATATCGACCAGCACGCTGGCCGGAGCCGGCTTGCCTGCCAAAGGACTGAGCGTCATGCAAAAACCTCGAGTTCAACGAATGTTGGAGTTTGAACACGCAGTGTACTGGGAGTTGCAATGCCATGCGAAGGGCTTGCCTTGGATTATTCGCTGGCCGTCTGCCACCAGCTGGGGAACATCTGCTGCACCCGCGCCTCGGCGAAGCGCTCATCGATCAACACCAGCACCCCACGGTCCTGGTCGCCGCGGATGACGCGCCCTGCGGCCTGGATCACCTTGCGCACGCCTGGGTACAGGTAGGCATAGTCGAAACCAGCGCCGAATTGCCGCCCCAGGCGTTGCTTGAACTGTTCGTTGACCGGGTTGACCTGAGGCAGCCCGAGGGTGGCGACAAACGCACCGATCAGGCGAGTGCCGGGCAGGTCGACACCCTCGCCAAAGGCGCCGCCGAGCACAGCGAAGCCAACGCCCTGCCCATCCGGGGCAAAGCGCGCCAGAAATGCCCCACGCGCGGTTTCATCCATGCCTGGCGCTTGAGCCCAGGTCGGTATCGCCTGGTGCCGCTCGGCCAACAGCGCGTGGACCTGCTGCAGGTATTCGAAACTGCTGAAGAACGCCAGGTAGTTGCCCGGCTGGCGCTGGTACTGCTCGGCGATCAGCGCGACGATCGGCGCCAGCGATGCCTGGCGCTCGCGGTAACGGGTGGAGACCTGGCTGGCGATGCGCACTTCGAGCTGCTCGGCACGAAACGGTGCCGCCACTTCAAGCCAGGCGGTATCCGCCGGCATGCCCAGCAGGTCGGTGTAGAAATGCCGGGGGCTGAGGGTGGCCGAGAACAGTGTCACGCTGCGCGCCGCCTGCATGCGCGGGCCAAGCAGGCGTGCGGGGGTGACGTTACGCAGGCATAGGCTGGCCAGGCGCCGCTTGCGCGGGCCATCGCGCAGGCTCACATCGAACAGAAAGTGCTCATCGAACAGTTCGGCAACACGGCTGAACTGCAGCGCCTGGAAGAAAAACTGCAGCACCTGCGCATCCACTTCAGCGGGCGTTTCGTTCAGGCGCTCCTGAATCAGGCCGATGCACTGCTGCAGCGCACGCAGAAAGGCGTCCGGTAATTGCTCTGTGGCCTGGTAAGGCGCGCGTTGCTCCTTGTACAAGGCATTCCACTGGCGATTGAGCCGGTCCAGCGCGCTGACCAGTCCTTGCGGCTTGCTCTGGCGCAAGGCCATCAGCTGCCCCTGGTCAAGGCTGGCGCTGTACATGCTGCGGCCGCGCTCCACCAGGTTGTGCGCCTCGTCCACCAGCACCGCCACCCGCCACTGGTTGGCCTGGCTCAGGCTGAACAGCAAGGCGTGGGCGTCGAAGTAATAGTTGTAGTCGGCTACCAGCACATCCACCCAGCGGGCCATCTCCTGACCCAGGTAATAGGGGCAAACCTGATGCGCCAGGGCAACTTCGCGCAGGCGGGCGCGGTCCAGCATCGGCAGCTGGGCAGCTGCTTCACGCGCGGCGGGCAAACGGTCGTAGAAGCCTTTAGCCAACGGGCAGGATTCGCCATGGCAAGCTTTGTCCGGGTGTTCACAGGCCTTGTCGCGGGCGATCAGCTCCAGGGTTCGCAACGCAGGTTGCGGCGAGGCGTCGCTGACCTGCTGCAGGGCGTCCAGCGCCAGTGCCCGCCCAGGCGTCTTGGCGGTCAGAAAGAACAGCTTGTCGAGCTGTTGCGGCACCATGGCCTTGAGCAGCGGGAACAGCGTGCCGAGGGTCTTGCCGATGCCGGTACTGGCCTGGGCCATCAGGCAGCGGCCGGTGCTGACTGCCTTGTACAGGGTTTCGGCCAGTTGCCGCTGGCCCTGGCGAAACTGCGGGTAAGGAAACGCCAGCGCCTGCAGGCCCTGGTTACGCTCGGCGAGCCGCTGCTCCTGGCCATGGGCCCAGGCCAGAAAACGCTTGCACTGGGTTTCGAAGAAGGTTTGCAGCGTGCCGGCGCTGTAGTGTTCGCTGATCAGCGTCTGGCCGTCGTTGTCGACATGCAGGTACACCAGCGCCACCTCGATGGCCGGCAACTGCCGCGCCTGGCACATCAGCCAGGCGTAGACCTTGGCCTGGGCCCAGTGCAGTTGGCGGTGGTTGGCCGGCTGCCGGGCCAGGTCGCCACGGTAGGTCTTGATCTCTTCCAGACGGTTGGCAACCGGGTCATAGCCATCGGCGCGGCCACGTACCTGCAGGCCCTGGTAGCTACCTTCGAGGGCAACCTCCGCCTCATAACCGGCAGCACGCCGGGCCACTACCCGGCGATGCCCTTCGATACCCTCCTGGGCGGTGGGCGATGGGGTGAAGCGCAAGTCCAGGTCACCGACCTTGGCGCTGAACTCACACAAGGCACGCACTGCTACCCGGTAACTCACGCAGGCTCGCTCCAGCGCACATGGCACACCGCTACCGGCAGGCCGTGCTCGGCGCAGAATTCCAGCCAGCGCAATTGGTTGTCTTGCAGGCGGTCGCCCGGCCCCTTGACCTCGACCATGCGGTAAAGGCCCTGCTCCGGCCAGAACTGGATCAGGTCGGGCATGCCGGCGCGGTTGTTGCGGATGTCCTGCAGCAAGCGCAGGAAGCAGTGTTTGAGGTGCGCGGCCGGCAGGCAGGCCAATGCCTGCGAGAGCAAGGTATCGCTGAGCATTGGCCAGAACACGAACGGCGATTGCAGCCCGTGCTTGGCTGCGTAACAGTCGAGAATGGCCTGGTGATGGGTACCGTCATCGAGCCGCCCCAGGCAGGCGTCGAACTGAGCGGCGCGCCGTGCCTGGAAGTCGCAGTCGTGCAAATCCTGGGGCGCGGCCTGGAAGGGGTTGAAAAAGGCACCGGGCACCGGGGCGAAGATCGCGTCCCAGCACAACAGGCCGAACAGGCTGTTGAACAGCGTGTTCTCGACGTAATGAACCTCACCACCGGCTTGCGCCAGGTGTTGCCGTACCGCCTCTTCGACACCCAGCGCGGCGTGCTCGCGCGGCAGTTCCAGCTCGATCACCTGCGCGGGCGTAGCGCGCCGGCGTGGCTGCGCAGGCCCGCCAAGTTTGCGTGCCAGGCGTGGCAGCACGCGTTGCAGCGCTTGTACCTCCAGGGGGTTGGCCGGTGCTTCGGCCAGTTGCGCGGCCAGCGCGTGGGCCTGTTGCCAGCGCTCGCTGCGCTCCAGCACACGCACCTGGCGAATGCGCGCTTGCGCGTGGCTGCTCTGGGCATACACCACAAGGGCCAGCTCCCAGTCGCCGAGGCGTTCGCACTGCTGGCCGAGGGCAAACAGCAAGCGGCCGTGGCGCCGGGCCAGCCACGGGTTGTCACTGTGCCAGCCCGCCAACGCCTGGACAATCGACGCCGGCCCCTCCCCCTGTTCCAGGCGCTCGGCGCACTGGTGCAAGGCCATGGCCAGGTCCACTTCGCTGCGCTGCTGCAAGGCGCGCGAGCCAGGGCTGAACGGCACCTGCTCGAAGCGCAGCAGGCCAAGGTCGGCAAGGACGAACTCCGACCAATCCTGGTACAAGTTGCCGAAGAACAGCAAGCGCATGCGGTCGCACAGAGGCTGCAGGCACCATTGCACGATGCGCACCGGGGCCTGCGCAAACCATTCGGACAATGGCCTGGGCGCTGGCGCCAAGGCTTGAAGTTGCGCGAGCAGGTCGCTTTTGGCGGCGCGTGGGCGGCTCAGCAGCCCAGCGAAACCGCTGGCGACCTCGTCCTTGCGCAGCAGGGCAAACAGCTGCTCCAGGCTTAACTGTTCGGGTTCGCGAACCCAGCCCAACGCCTCCAACGATCGCAAGGCACTGCAGGTATCGCCGATTTCGGCGTACTCGAGGCGGTCACGGCGAAATAGCTCGCCCTTGCGCATCACCATGCGCACCAGCAGGGCCTGGGCCGGCGCGTCCAGCTCGGCAAATGCCTGCATGAAGGCCAGCTCGTGCGGGTCGAGCAGGTCGGCATAACGTTGTTCAACCCACAGCAGCACCTGGCGGAAGTTATGCAGGTAGTACAGCGGGTCATCGACAGAGTGGGCGATCACAGGGCAGGGTCAGGCAACGAGGACGAGTACTGTTTATACATACAGATAACCCGCCCTGGCAAGCGCCGTGGGTCGGGTCGGCAACCTGGCGACGGATGGCACTGCGAGCACTCAGAGCGACATGATCATCTCATGCCAGGCCATGCCGCCGTGGTCCGATGGCGATGGCTTCACATATTGGTAGCCCATCTTGCGGTAAAGCTCGACATGCTGCTCCTTGCACATCAGGTGGATGCTTTGCTTGCCGAGCGTTTTCATGTGCTGGATGAAGGCGTTCATCAGCACGGTCGCGTAGCCTTTGCCCTGATAGGCCGGGTCCACCACCACCGACATGATCACCACATTGGCCGCAGCCGGGTCATGCCCCACCAGTTCCTTGAATGCTTCATCCGACATCACCACGTCATGGGCGCAACCGCTGTTGATGAAACCCACGACCTTGCCCTCGACCTCAAGGATGAGAAAGCCCTCGGGGTATTCGCTGATACGGGTCTGGATTTTTTCGAGGGTCGCGGCTTCATCGCCCTCGTAGGCACCGATCTCGATCGCGTAACAGCGTTCGGCATCCTTTGGAACGGGGTGGCGCAAGTGCAGCTGGCTCATGGGCAGGCTCCTGATCAGGGGTTAACAATGCCGCCATGATACGTGAGACGCCAGGCGGGACGATCATGCTTCGCTTCCGACCTGCCGCCCGCAACGCAGCTCCAGCGCCTGGCTCAACCTGAAGATGGCTTCGCGTAGCGCTTCTGCCGGGCCAGCCGTCCAGGCCAGGGCCAGATAGTGCTGATAACGGCCCTGCACGCTGAACTGCGCCCCCGCCAGTACGTGCAATGCCGGGCCCGACAATCCGGCCACCACCCGATCGGGCGGCATGGGCTGCAGCAGTCGCAGCCACAGTACGTGCCCGCCGTCTGGCATTTCGTAGGCCACCTGCCCGCCCAGACAAACCTCGAGGTGCTGGCAGACCTGCTCCATGCGTAAACGCAGTTCCACCCGCCGCCGGCCCAGCTGTTCGTCAATCTCGCCCCTGCCGAGTAGCTGCGCCAACGCCTGCTGCCGCACTGGTGGGAGCTGGAAAGCACGCAGGGCAAAGACCTCGGCCAGTGCGCAATGCCGGCTCAGCACATAAGCATAAGGCGCCTCGGGGCCTACCAGTGCTTCCAGCGAGCCCAGTACCAGTAAACAGCGAGGGTCGACCCAATCGCGCAAACGGCAGCCCGGGGGTGCTGCGAAACAGTGCTCGCTGTCCAGGTCATTCTCCAGCAGCCACACCGGGTGACGGGCCAGCAAATGGGCAATCTCCCGCTGATCCTGCGGGGACATCAGCCGCCCCATGGGCATGCTCAGGCACGATGGCATGATCATCATGCGCACCGACTCACGCCCGAGCAGGCGCGCCAGGCGGCGCAAATCAGGGCCGCCATGGTTGTCCAGAGGCACTTCCAGTACCTGCATGCCGACACGCTGCAAAACCCTCAATACGCGCCAGCAGCAAGGGGATGCGACCAGTACCGTGCTGCCCTGCAGCGCCAACCCTGCCAGCAGTGTTTCCAGCAACGCCTGCAGATCAGGGCCCAGGTGTACATCCTCGGCGTGCCACGATTGCCGGGATGATCGGGTGTAGCGTTCTGCCAACACATGGCGCAGGCGAATCTCCCCCATGCCTTGCGCCACAGGCGAGGCTCTAGCCCCCTGCCGCGCCAGCCTTCGCTCATGCGCGAACAGCAGGCGCTCCATCGAGGGGTGCGCTGGCGCGGCCGCGTGGGATGGCGGCGTGACGGGTGCGCAGGCCTTGCCGTCAGCCTGCACGAAGTAACCGGACTTGGGCACTGACAGCACGCGCCCTTCATGCTCCAGCAAGCCATACGCAGCCTGCACGGTGGCCAGTGAAACGCGCAAGCGCCGTGACAAGGCGCGCAGCGAAGGCAAACGGCGCTGCCCTCCCCTTGTGGTTTCATCGATCAAGGTTTCCAGGTAGCGATACACCGTCTGATAGGCGAACTCACGCCTCATCAGAATTACGCCCCACCGCCAGCCGCGCCGACCCTGCCGGGCGGCCCAGTAGCGCCAGGTGCACATCGCGCCGTGCCAGGCTGGCCAGCAAGCGCCGCGCGCTGCGGTGCAAGCGCCCGTCATAGACCGCTCGCAACTGGGCAAGCGACAAGCCGCAGGTATTGACCAGCCAATCCTTTACCGCATCGGGGAAAGGTTTACCTTGCAAGGCGCGATGCAGGTAGGGCAATGCCACCAGCATGTCGGGGTGGCAAGATTGCAGAAAGTGCTCAAGCCCGCGCCCGTGGTCTGCGATCGGGCTGTACAACATGCACAGAAGTTGCGTTTGTTCGACACCGTAGCCGTTGGTGAAGCTGGCCTGCAGCATTGGCTGCGGGCCGACGGGGCGCAGTGCTTGGCTGCCGGGTGCAGGCACCCGGCAACGGGACCGCAGGTCATGCAACTGCGCCAGGGCCAGCGGGTCGAGGAAGGCCGCCAGTGACGTGGCCTCCTCTACCGGTTCGAAGCAGCATTGCATCATCGCATCCAGTTCCCCTTCGCCCAGCAGCTGGGGCAGCAGATCGTCGATGGCAATCAGCCGCGTGGGCAGCGCTGCCACCTGATCGCCCCCCAGCATGCAGGGTTCCAGGAGCGGCATGCCGGCAGCAGCGTGCAACTGGCTCATATGTGCAGCGAGGGTCGCCATGCACTGGTGCAGGATGGCCGCCCCGCCCCCCCCTGCCAGGCGCAGCGCCCTTCTGGCCCAGGCCAGGTAACGCCGCCGCTGGGGCAGAGGGATGGGGGTGACCCACGCGTCAACGTTCGGCTCACGCTCGAGCACCTGTTGCAAGGCGGCGGCAAGCTCAAGGTGCATGCGGCTACCCAGCAGTGCTTGCGGGCGCCCATCCACGAGGTGACCGAAGAGCAGCAAGGCATCGCGCGCCAACATCCAGGGCTTGCCCGCTGTCGCAGGCCGACGGCTGAACCCCACCACCTCGTCGGCGTCGACCATTTGCAACTGCACCCTGGGGTCGTCATGCATGAACAAGGCATTGAAGGTGCGTTCATGGTGTTCCAGCAACGCGCTGCTGGCTGCGGGCAGGCACACCACCACCACTCGCAGCTGGAAGGTGACCGGCGCACGCAGGGCGATACTCAATTGTGCGGCGCGCAAGATTGCCAGCAGGTGGGCGCTGCGGCGATCGCTGCCCTGCAGCACCAGCAACCTGAAGGTACCGATGTATTCCGGCCCACCTGCAGCCACCAGTAACCGCTGAATCAGCAACTGCAGTGAGGCACGCTGGGCCTGGGACATATGGTTCAACAAGCGCTCCAGCACCTGTTGGTGGATATAGTGCATCGCCTGGTCGTGAATATTGCTCACGTATCACCTCACAACTTCATTCATCCGACGCACTCCGTGCACACTTGCATCAAAAGCGATAAGACAAATCACGTTTGAAGAACTTTCCTACAAACATTTCGGAAACATTGAAGTGACAAACTACTGTCGCCAAGCCATTGAGCGCAGAGATCCCAGCCGCAGGTTCTCCGTCGCACCAAACCGTTGCCCACCAGGGGTTCCAACCTTCATTCCACGCTCCTTGCGTCAAGTATCATTGCGCCATTATCAAGCGTTGACAAACGATTAGAAGATACAGATGCCGGTAAAAAAACCATTCAGCAGAAGTGAAAACCACTGTGCACTTATCACCACTCCCATTCAAACCATAAGATTTTTCAAGGCATGTAAACGCACCCGCATGATTGGCATTAGTCAGGCAAGCTCATAGGTGAACTCATGTAAGACGCCGCTGATCAAAGCCATAAAAAAACCCGAGCCAGGCCCGGGTCTTTTTGCTGCAAACGTGCTTCAGTTCGGCTGCATGTCCAGCACCACCCTGCCGCCACAGGGGCACTCATCCATATACCGGTGGGCTGCTACCACCTGATCGAACGGGTACACCTTGATAATCTGCGGTGTCAGCAACTGATCGGCAGTGAACTGGTTGATATCGCGCAAGGCACGCTGCAATGCCACCTGGTCCTGGCTGATGCCCAGCTCGGGCTTGCCGGTGAAGTTGCCGATGCAATGCACGTAGAACTGGATGTTCTTCTGGAACGCCGCACAGGCCGGGAACGGCGTCTGGTTACCCCCTTGCAGGCCATACAGCACCAGGCTGCCACGCGGCGCGAGCACGTCACCGAGCAGCGACATCTGCGGGCCGCCCATGCCATCGAGGACCATGTCCACACCGCGGCCGTCGGTGTATTTGCCAACCTGCAGGAGCAAGTCCTGCTCTTCGGTGACGATCACCTTGTCAGCGCCCAGGCCCAGCAGGTACTCGCGCTGTTCCGGCTCCTTGGTCGCGGCAAACACCTTGAGGCCAAGGGCCTTGCCCAACTGCACGAAAGCAGGCCCGGCACAATGGCTGGCATCGGTCACCAGCGCGGTCTGCCCGGCCTTGGCTCGAGCCAGGTCGACATAGGCAAAGTAGGCGATCAGCAGCGGCGTGTAATGCACACTGGCTTCGATCGGCGAAAGAATGTCCGGGTAACGGGTGATGGCCGTGCGCGGCAGGACGATCACATCGCCATAAACCGGATGCTCGTTGGCGCTGGTGGCCGGGAAACTGGCGACGCGGTCACCCACTGCGATGTCATCGACGCCTTCGCCGACCGCCGTCACCACGCCAGCCATCTCGTGGCCAATGCCCGCCGGCAGGCGGGCCTGGGAGGGTGCCAGGTTCTGCCGCCAGAGCACGTCGTACCAACTCACGCCGATTGCCTCGACGCGAATCTGCACCTCGCCGACAGCCGGGGACGGTTCGGCCTGCTCCTCGCAGCGGAGCACATCGGCAGCGCCGAACTTATGGAACCGGATCATGCGGGACATCGCATACCTCGCCTTTGTGAATCTCGTATTACCACGGACTTTATCCGGGCTTTTGCCGTTAGACCATCAGTGGCTATTAATAGTCGACATGCCTGTCATCGATTGGGCACCTCACATTCCTGTGCATTGGCCCCCATAAATCGGTGCAGGGTAACAGCCTTTGGCCTTAAGATTCACCCCTGCCCCACTTTAGGCGAAGCGCACCGATGAATCGAAACGACCTGCGTCGTGTAGACCTCAACCTGCTGATCGTGTTCGAAACCCTCATGCATGAGCGTAGCGTGACCCGCGCCGCCGAGAAGCTGTTCCTCGGCCAGCCGGCCATCAGCGCGGCCCTGTCGCGCCTGCGCAACCTGTTCGATGACCCGCTGTTCGTGCGCACCGGCCGCAGCATGGAACCGTCGGCCCGCGCGCATGAGATCTTCGCCCTGCTGTCGCCGGCGCTGGACTCGATCTCCACCGCCGTCAGCCGCGCCGCCGAGTTCGACCCGGCCACCAGCAACGCGGTGTTCCGCATCGGCCTGTCGGACGACGCCGAATTCGCCCTGCTGCCGCAATTGCTCAAGCGCATCCGCGCCGAAGCGCCCGGCATCGTGCTGGTGGTGCGCCGGGTCAATTACCTGTTGATGCCTACGCTGTTGGCTTCAGGCGAAATCTCGGTGGGCGTGAGCTACACCAGCGATCTGCCTGCCAACGCCAAGCGCAAGGTGCTGCGCCGCAGCAAGCCAAAACTGCTGCGCGCCGACAGCGTGCCCGGCAGCATCACCCTCGACGACTTCTGTGCACGCCCGCACGCCCTGGTGTCGTTCGCCGGCGACCTGTCGGGTTTCATCGATGAAGCGCTGGAAGAAATCGGCCGCAAGCGCCATGTGGTGCTGGCGGTCCCGCAGTTCAACGGCCTGGGCAGCCTGCTCGGCGGCACCGACATCGTCGCCACCGTGCCGGACTACACCGCCGATGTGTTGACCGCCGCGGGCGGGCTCAGGGCTGAGGACCTGCCGATGGAGGTGCGCAGTTTCGAACTGCACATGGCCTGGCGCGGTGCGCAGGACAATGACCCGGCGGAGCGGTGGCTGCGGTCGCGGATTCAGATGTTCTTTGGCGATCCTGACAGTCTTTAGGGGCGTCGCGCATGCTTGTTAGCTGATCATTTCTGCCTTTTTCTAGCCCCGAATAGCTATTTACTTCCAGCTAATTGCTACATTTGGGGCATATCTGAGGGCAAGCTTTGGATGGTTTGAAAATGATGCCCCCAACCGAAGATGCTCAGCGCCCCAGACAAAAAACTCCCAAGTATTTGGGTCGCAGGGAAAGCTTGGCAAATAGCGAAGAGGGCTCAAGAATGGTCCCATCGATCACGGAAGGTCACTGAGGCAGAATTTTGGTAATTCACAACTCATCCTGGCCGGAAGCTTCAGCGGATCTGTTCCGCCACGCCACTGCGGAAAAAGCGGCCCTCTATCGTGCCATCATGGAGGTGTTCGCTGCTGCCAAGCGTCAGTACCGCCTGCAATTACGGCCCGACGAAGTATTAGCTGAAGCAAACTGGAGTCATCGGACGCCACCGGCTCAGGAAGAGGTTGCCGCTGCATTAGCTCAATTGGCGACCTGGGGCAATCTCGAATCGCAGCCGGACATGACGCGTGTATCCACGCTCAACGATTATTACCGGGCACGTTTTCTCTATAGGCTCTCGCGCGGTGGCGAGGCGGTAGAGGCCGGCCTGATAGCATTCGCGCAGAGCCTACGTCATCGTGCAGAACTGCAGACAGTCGCGCTGGAGGACATCGACAGCCGCTTACGGGCCTTGCAGCGATTGATGGCTGAGGCACAATCCGTCAACGACCTTGATACCGCCAAGGCACATGAGATTCTGCGCGACCTAGTGCGAGTGTTTGAGGGTCTTACTGAAAACGCCCAGGCGTTCATGGCTGGAGTGGCACGCAGTCTAGAGCTGCAGCAAGCCGACGCCACCGCATTGGTCGCTTACAAGCGACGGCTCATCGACTATCTCGAGCGCTTTATGGGTGATCTGATCCGCCGCTCCGATGCCATCGCCCGCACGCTGCATGAACTGTCCGCCGACATCGAGTATGTCTTACGCCAAGTCGCTGCACGTGAAGCGCGTGATGCCGCCCCCGACGGCACTGGCGAGCAGGCAGAGGAAACGCAGCGTCGCCAGGATATCTGGCGCGAGCGCTGGAAAGGATTGCGTGGCTGGTTTCTGCCCACCGGCAACGAACCGCCTCAAGCAGAACTACTGCGTGCCCGAGCGCGTTCGGCGATTCCGCAACTGCTTAGCGCCATCGCGGCAATTAATGAGCGACGCAGCGGGCGCAGCGACCGATCGGCCGATTTCCGAGTGCTGGCACAGTGGTTCGCTGCATGCGACAGCGACGACGATGCACACCGTCTCGCGCAAGCAGCGTTCGCGCTGCACCCAGCCCGCCACTTCTCACTAGAGGTTGCTGATGCGGACGACGTGCCAGCGAGCACCTCTTGGCTGGATGCACCTGCGCTGATCATCAATCCGCGCTTGCGCGAGTATGGTGAAGCCGCGCCGCGCGGCCCACTGGCGAAAGTGCGCGATCGTAGCCGGGATCGGGCGCTGATGGCTCAGCAATTGGCTGAGGAATCGCGCCAGGTCGAGGCCGCGCGCCGGCGATTAGCGACCGGCCGCCCGATACGCTTATCGGAACTGGGCGAGCTCGATGTGAATGCCTTCGGCCTCTTTCTAGGATTGCTTGGCGAAGCGCTGGCCGAACAACACGACCCGAGCAGTCCCATCGAGCGTCAAACGGGCGACGGTCTGCTGCATATTCGCCTGGAACCCCTAGCTGAAAAAAGCCGCGCCCAAATCTGCACGGCAGCCGGGGTGTTCTCCGGCCGGGATCATCTGCTGACGATCCAGCTCACCGAGGACGGATCATGAGCATACCCTCGTTCCGCCGTGGCGCCCGACATGTTGGAGAAACACAGAAGGTGCAGCAGCAAGACGAATTCCGCCGGGCTCTGCGCAGCCTGCTGATGTGCCCGCTCATGCCGCCAGGGCACGCGGATTTCCCCGCCGTACGTCGCCAAGCCGAGCGCCTGCGCGAGTGGTTCGCCCGGGAGACCGGCTGGCCGCTTCATGTGGATCGCGAGGGTGCCCGCCTGTTCAAGCGCCCGGCCGACCTATCCGCCCCGACCCGCGGCCTGCCGGACTATGACCGGCGGCGCTATGTACTGCTGTGTCTGGCTGCTGCAGTGCTGGAGCGAGCCGACCCGCAGATCACCCTGCGACAGATCGGCGAACGGATCGTACAACAAGCCGCCGACCCGGCATTGCAGACATTGGGTTTCGCCTTCACGTTGCACTGCGCTGCCGAAAGACGCGAGTTGGTCATGGTGTGCCGTACCCTCCTGGCTCATGGCGTTCTCGAACGTGTCGCTGGCGAGGAAGAAAGTTACGTACAGGACGGCAGCGGGCCACAGTCCGACGCGCTCTACGACATTCACCGACGCTTGCTGGCCGGCCTGCTGGCGGCGGTGCGCGGGCCCTCGACCTGGAGCACAGAGGAGACTCCGGGAAATACCGAGGCGCGGCTGCATGCGCTGGTGGCCGGCTTTACAGCGGACAGCGAGCAAGGCAGGCGCGACGCCATACGCCACCACTTGGCGCGACGCCTGCTCGACGATCCGGTGCTGTATACCGACAGCCTGGATGAAGAGATGCGCAGCTATTTCCTCAATCAGCGTGGTGTTCTCGCCAACCGCTTGTGTGAAGCCACCGGACTGGTCGCCGAGCAACGCGCCGAAGGCCTGGCCCTGATCGACGAGAGCGGGCAACTGACGGATGTAGCCATGCCCGCTGAGGGCACTGAGGCTCATGTAACGCTGCTGGTAGCGGAGTACCTGGCCCGGCGTCTGCGGGATAAACGTGCCGCATTGCGAGCGACAGAAAGCGAGATTGCCTTGTTCCTGCGCGAGGCCGCTGGGCGATATGGTCGCTACTGGCGCAAATCGGCGCGCGCGCCAGGCGCCGAACACGACCTGGCGGAAATCGCCATCGCTCGCCTATGTCGTCTGGGCCTGATGCTGCGTGATATGCATGGGGTACATCCGTTGCCCGCCATTGCCCGCTTCTCCCTCGGACAGACCGAGGTGCGCAACGCCCAAGGGG
>Ga0160462_100207_pt1 | contig 21977 bp, 17 predicted proteins | sample HID1975K_E6MG_FD_108219 | JGI IMG/M metagenome (GOLD analysis project Ga0160462, IMG submission 108219) | Enriched soil microbial communities from UW Madison campus, WI, USA - HID1975K_E6 MG | ecosystem: Environmental > Terrestrial > Soil > Unclassified | place: USA: Madison, Wisconsin... | reverse complement strand
CAGACCCACCAAGAAGAACACAACAGGGGATGGTCATGAGGGAGCGGGTGATGACGCAGGCCAGGCGTGGTGCCTGGCCGTTGGCGGCTGGCGCGGTGCTGGCGCTGGCATTGGGGATGTGGGCAGACAGCGCGCAAGCCGCTGCTGCCGACGAATACTCGACCGAATCGGCCAAGGCCAGCCAAAGCCTGCTGATCGATGCCACCCATGCCGGCAAACGCCTGGTGGTGGTAGGCGATCGCGGCCACATTCTGTTCTCCGATGACCAGGGCAACACCTGGACCCAGGCCCGGGTGCCCACCCGGCAACTGCTCACGGCGGTGTTCTTCCTCGACGAAAAACGCGGCTGGGCGGTCGGCCACGATGCACAGATCCTCGCCAGCAACGATGGCGGCGCGACCTGGAGCAAGCAGTTCGAAGATCTTTCCCGCGAAGCCCCGCTGCTCGATGTCACCTTCCTCGATGCCCAGCACGGTTTTGCCGTGGGTGCCTATGGCGCTCTGCTGGAAACCCGTGATGGCGGTCAGCACTGGCAGGACATTGCCGAACGCCTGGACAACGCCGACCAGTTGCACCTCAACGGCATTGCCGTGATCAAGGAGGCGGGCCTGTTCATTGTCGGCGAGCAGGGCAGCATGTTCCGCTCCAGCGACAACGGCCAGACCTGGGCCAAGGTCGAGGGCCCATACGAGGGCTCGCTGTTCGGCGTGATCGGCACCGCCAAGCCAGACACGTTGTTGGCCTATGGCCTGCGCGGCAATCTGTTCCGTTCCACCGACTTCGGTGGCAGCTGGCAACCGATCGAGCTCAAGGCTGCTCGCGGCAACCTCGAATTCGGCCTGGCAAGCGCTACGCTTCTCGATGATGGCAGCCTGGCATTGGTCGGCAATGGCGGCAGTGTGCTGCGCAGCGTCGATGACGGGCAGACCTTCAGCGTCTACAACCGTGCCGACCGCATTGCCCTGGCCGGTGTCAGTGGCCTGGCCAACGGTGGCCTGCTGCTGGTGGGGCAGGGTGGTGTGCACCTGGCCACCGCCGAGGGTGCTGACCAGACTGCCGAAGGGGCGCGCCCATGACCAGCCGAGAGAGCATTACCATGCACCCGCATCACCAGGACAAGGCTACGCTGCTGGAACGCCTGATCTTCAACAATCGCCCGGTGGTCATCGCCATCTGCGTGCTGGTGAGCATCTTCCTGTTCTGGCAGGCCACGCAGATCCGCCCTTCGACCAGTTTCGAGAAGATGATCCCGCTGGAGCATCCGTTCATCGAGCAGATGATGGAGCACCGCAACGACCTGGCCAACCTTGGCAACACCGTGCGCATTTCGGTCGAGGCGGTCAACGGCGACATCTTCGACAAGGACTACATGGAGACCCTGCGGCAGGTCCATGACGAGGTGTTCTACATCCCCGGCGTCGACCGCGCTGGCCTCAAGTCGCTGTGGAGCCCCAGTGTGCGCTGGAGCGAGGTCACCGAGGAGGGCTTCTCTGGCGGCGAGGTGATCCCCAACACCTACAACGGCTCGCAGGACAGCCTCGACACCCTGCGCGACAACGTGCTCAAGTCCGGCCAGGTCGGGCGCCTGGTGGGCAACAACTTCAAGTCCAGCATCGTCGATGTCCCGCTGCTGGAAAGCTACCCCGACCCGAACGACCCCGGCAAGCAGGTCAAACTCGACTACCAGCAGTTCTCGCACCTGCTGGAAGAAAAGATCCGCGACAAGTTCCAGGCACAGAACCCCAATGTGAAGGTGCACATCGTCGGCTTCGCCAAGAAGGTCGGTGACCTGATCGACGGCCTGGTAATGGTGGCGATGTTCTTCGGCGTGGCGCTGGTCATCACCTGGATCCTCTTGTACTGGTTCACCTGGTGTATCCGCAGCACCATCGCCGTGCTCATCACCACCCTGGTGGCGGTGGTCTGGCAGCTGGGCCTGATGCACGCGGTAGGCTTCGGGCTGGACCCGTACTCGATGCTGGTGCCGTTCCTGATCTTCGCCATCGGTATTTCCCATGGGGTGCAGAAGATCAACGGTATCGCCCTGCAGTCGAGCGACGCCGACAACGCCCTGACCGCTGCGCGGCGCACCTTCCGTCAGCTGTTCCTGCCGGGGATGATCGCCATCCTGGCCGATGCGGTGGGGTTCATCACCCTGCTGATCATCGACATCGGGGTGATTCGCGAGCTGGCCATCGGGGCTTCGATCGGCGTGGCGGTGATCGTATTCACCAACCTGATTCTGCTACCGGTGGCGATTTCCTACGTTGGGATCAGCAAGAAGGCCATCGAGCGCAGCAAGAAGGACGCAACCCGCGAGCACCCGTTCTGGCGCCTGCTGTCCAACTTCGCCAGCGCCAAGGTGGCGCCCGTTTCCATTGCCCTGGCGCTGATCGCCTTCGCCGGTGGCCTGTGGTACAGCCAGAACCTGAAGATCGGCGACCTTGACCAGGGCGCGCCGGAGCTGCGCCCGGACTCGCGCTACAACCAGGACAACAACTTCATCATCAGCAACTATTCCACCAGCTCGGACGTGCTGGTGATCATGGTCAAGACGCCGGCAGAGAGCTGCTCGATCCACTCGACCATGGCGCCGATCGACGAGCTGATGTGGACCATGCAGAACACCCCGGGCGTGCAGTCGGCGATTTCCCTGGTAACAGTGTCCAAGCAGGTGATCAAGGGCATGAACGAGGGGAGCCTGAAATGGGAAACCCTGTCGCGCAACCCGGACATCCTCAACAACTCCATCGCCCGTGCCGATGGGCTGTACAACGCCGACTGCTCGCTGGCGCCGGTGCTGGTGTTCCTCAACGACCACAAGGCCGAAACCCTGGAGCGCGTCACCAGCGCCGCCAAGGCGTTTGCCGACAGCCACAACAAGGACGGCCTGCAGTTTTTGCTGGCGGCGGGTAACGCCGGGATCGAGGCGGCCACCAACGAGGTGATCAAGTCGGCCGAACTGACTATCCTGGTGCTGGTGTACTTGTGCGTGGCGGTGATGTGCATGATCACCTTCCGCTCGTTTGCCGCCACCCTGTGTATCGTCCTGCCGCTGGTGCTGACGTCGGTGCTGGGCAATGCGCTGATGGCGTTCATGGGTATCGGCGTCAAGGTCGCCACCTTGCCGGTGGTGGCCCTGGGCGTGGGCATCGGCGTGGATTACGGCATCTACATCTACAGCCGCCTGGAAAGCTTCCTGCGCGCCGGGCTGCCGTTGCAGGAGGCCTATTACCAGACCCTGCGTTCGACCGGCAAGGCTGTGCTGTTCACCGGACTGTGCCTGGCGATCGGTGTGTGCACCTGGATCTTCTCGGCAATCAAGTTCCAGGCCGACATGGGCCTGATGCTGACCTTCATGCTGTTGTGGAACATGTTTGGGGCACTGTGGTTGCTGCCAGCGCTGGCGCGGTTCCTGATAAAACCCGAGAAGATGGTGGGCAAGGAGGGCGGGTCGATCTTCGCCCATTGATGGGGTGGGGCCGCTTTGCGGCCCATCGCCGGCAAGCCAGCTCCTGCAGGTACGGCGCAAGCATTCGGATTTGTAGGCGCTGGCTTGCCGGCGATGGGCTGCAAAGCAGCCCCAGGGCTATAATGCCGGCTCATTTCCAATTGGTACCCCCATGTCCCCCCTCGCCACCGCCCTCGCATCCTGCGACATGCTCCTGATCGACGGCCTGCACGCCTTCTACTGCACCTTCGATGAATCCGGCCTGATGGTCGAATGCATGGACGGCCGCCAGCTGCGCCGCTGGGCCTTCACCACCGACCAGGTCGCCGCGGCCACCGCAGCAGGTGATGAGTGGCAACTGGACGATGCCCAGGGCCAGCATCGTCTAGTCTGTATGAGTGCCTTTCGCGCCCCGGATGAAGAAAACGATGAACCGGACCTGGACGAGCCTGCTGACCGCTAGCCTCATGACGCTAACCCTCGATACCCAGGCTGCCACCCTTTTGGTGGGCAGCTACACCGATGGCGCGAGCCAAGGCATCTACCGCTACGCGTTCGACAGCGAGGCCGGCCGTATCAGCCCTGCGCCGCAGCAGGTGGTCAAGAACGTCAGCCCGTCGTGGCTGGTGCTCTCGGCCGATCAGCGGCAGTTGTTCGTGGTCAACGAAACGCCGCAGGGCCATGCCAGCAGTTTCAGCGTGAGCAGCAAAGGCGAGATTACCCCGCTCAACCAGGTGGCCACCCGCGGCGACGAGCCGACCCACGCCAGCCTGAGCCGCGACCAGCGTTACCTGTTCGTCGCCAACTACGCCGTCGCCCCCGACCCGGGCGGCAGCCTGGTGGTGATCCCGGTGGGCAAGGACGGCAAGCTCAAGGATGCGGTTCAGCAAGTGCGGCACAAGCCCAGTGGCGTCAACCCCGAGCGCCAGGCCGGTGCCCATGTGCATTCAGTGGTGCTGTCGCCCGATGGCAGCCACCTGTATGCCAGCGATCTGGGCGCCGACAAGGTGTTCATCTACCGCTACGACGGCGCCAGCGTCGTCCGCCCCCTCAGCGCGGCGATACCGGAATCCGTCGAGCTGCCACCCGGCAGCGGCCCGCGTCACCTGTTGTTCGATGCCAAGGGGCAGCATGCCTACCTGACGCTGGAAATGAGCGCAGAAGTGGTCATGTTCGATGTCGAGGACGATGCGTTGCACGAACGCCAGCGCCTGGCGCTGACCGAGCAGAAAGACGCCGCAGCCAAGGCGGCAGGCGCACTGCACTTGTCGGCGGACGGGCGCTTCCTGTACGTCAGCAACCGTGGCACGGCCAACGAGATGGTGGTGTTCAGCGTGGGCGAGGACGACGGCCAGCTGACGTTCCTGCAGCGGCGTTCGGTGGAGGGTGACCATCCACGGGAGTTCGCCATCGACCCCAGCGACAAGTACCTGCTGGTGGCCAACCAGAAGAGCAACCAGATCGTGGTCATGCGCCGTGACCCGCGCACGGGCAAGCTGGGGGAAACCGTGCAGACCTTGCCGCAGGACGCGCCTTCGGACCTGAAGTTTATCGAGTGACTATCGATAGGCGTGATAATGCCTACCACCGCAATGAATTTCTGTGGCTGACCTCAGCGGCGTAAGTTTGACCCAAGGCCCACACGGGCCACCGTCAAACCACCGCAGTCGAGGTCAGCCCACATGAACTTCAATCTCTTCCCGGTCATCGCCGCATCCGCCATTTCCGCCTCGGTCGTGCTGCCGACGCATGCCCATGCCGACACCAGCAGCAAGGCATCCGCTACCCACAGCTATACCGAGCAGTACCTGCGCCAGAGTGCCCATTTTCATGCCGCGTTGAGTGGCAAGAACAGCCACTGATCCAGATGTGAGCACTGAACTTGTGGGATCGCCGCACCGCCGCTCCCACAGGTTCCGGGCCACAGTTTTCGCGCCGAAGCTGATAGCTATCTTGCCATAACGGCTTTGAACAGCTCAGACGCCAGCCACCCCTCCAGCCAGCTCCGCACACGCGGATAAGCCGCCTCGGCGAACCACTGCGGTTCGACCCCGGCAAACTGGCGCATCAGGGGCAGCAGCGCGGCGTCGGCCAGGCTGGGGTGATCGGCCAGCAGGTAGGCTCGGCCCTCAAGCAGCTGTTCGAGCTCCGCCAGCCAGGCTTCTGCCTGCTGGCGGTAATGCTCGCGCGAATATTCAGGGTAGCGCTCGGCATACTTGTAAAGGTTGACCTGCGCCTTGAACTCGCTGTCGTTGCGGGCAATCAACTGCTCGGCCTGTTGCGCTGCGGCGGGGTCCGCCTGCAGGCGCCAGTCCTGTGGGTCGTTGCGCGTCAGTGCCCAGCGCATGATGTCCAGGCTTTCTTCCAGCACACCGTTACCGGTATCCAGCACCGGTACCGTGCCCTTGGGCGACAAGGCCAGCAACTCGGCCGGCTTGTGCTTCATCGCCACTTCGCACACCTGCACTTCGCACCCGGCATAACGCAGGGCCAGGCGTGCGCGCATCGCCCATGGGCAACGGCGGAACGAGTAAAGGATCACCCGCACACCTCCACATCACTCAGGCCGTTGCCCTGGCGCCGTACCTGGATCTGCACCGGAATGCGCTCGTGCATCTCCTGCACGTGGGAAATCACCGCCACCTTGCGGCCCTGCGCCTGAAGCCCGTCGAGCGCATCCATGGCCAGCTGCAGCGACTCGGGGTCGAGGCTGCCGAAGCCTTCATCGATGAACAGCGACTCGATGCGCAGGGTGCTCGACGCCATCGACGCCAAGCCCAGGGCCAGGGCCAGCGACACCAGGAAGGTTTCACCGCCGGACAGTGAGTGCACCGAGCGCAGTTCGTCGCCCATTTCGGTGTCCAGCACCAGCAGCCCCAACGCGCTGCCACCGCGTTTCAGGCGATAACGCCGCGCCAGTTGGCGCAACTGGGTGTTGGCGTGGTGCAGCAGCAGGTCCAGGTTGTAGCCCTGGGCGATCTTGCGGAACACGTCGCCGGAGGCCGAGCCGATCAGCGTGTTCAGGCGCGCCCAGCGCTGCCACTGCTCGCGGGCCTGTTCGATTTCGGCGGCCAGGGCCTGGTGCGCCTGCTGGCGGCGTTGGTCATCGGCCTGTTGCGCGCGCAGTTCGGCGCACTGTTGTTCCTGAACGTTGAGGTGCTGCTGGAGTTCGGCCAGGGTCTGCTCCAGGTCGTCGGCGGGCAGCTCGCCCTGTGCCTGGGCGTTATGCTGCTGAAGACGCTGTTCACGCTCCTGCAGCAGCACGCGGCCTTGCTCGATGGCTTTCTCTGCGTGCTGCAGCTGCTGGCGCAGGGCGCCAAGTTGCGCATCGTCAATGGCCAGCAGGCGGTCGAGGCCGCTGTCATCCAGCTCGGGGTGCTCGCCGCGCCACTGGGCGATCGCGCCCTGCAACTGCTGACACTCCTGCTCCAGTGCCTGCTGCCGTTGGACGTTGGCGTCAAGCTCGGCGGCCAGTTTCACGCCCTGGGTGCGCAAGTCCTGCAGGCGCTGCGCGGTGTCGGCATCGGCGGCACGGGCTTGCTCCAGTTGTGCCTCCAGGTGGTGTTGCCAGGCTTCTGCACTGGCATGTTCGCCTAGCAGCTCGGCGAGTTTTGCCTGCGCCTGCTGGCGCTGCTCGTCGAGGCTGGCCAGTGTCTGCTGCCATTGCTGCTGCGCCTGCAGGCGTGTCTGCTGCTGGTCGCGCAGCTTGTCCAGCTGTACCTGGCGGGCTTGCTGTTCTTCCTGCTCGTCCTTGCGCTGCTCCAGCTGTTGCAACCGCTGGGCGATCTGCTGATCGAGGCCGAGAAAAGCGTTGGCCGGGTCGTCGCTCAGGGCCTTCAGGACATCATCCGGCAGCACACTGGCCAGGTCATTCAGGCCTTGCTGCAGCTGCTGTTCGTCGTTGGCCAGCGCCTGGTGCTGCTGGTCCAGGTGGCGCTGGGCCTGTTGTTGCGCTTCTTGCGCCGCCTGCAGTTGCTGGTTGAGCCGGGCAGCATCCTTTTGCAAGGCGAGCAGGGCGCTCTGGCGTTTCTCGTCCTTGCCGATTTCATCGTCCAGGCGCTGCAGCTGGTTGGCCAGCCAGGCTGTGCGGGCGTTGTCGTCCTGGGGGGCGAGGGCGGGCCACAGGCTGTGTGCCTGCACCTGCGCAACCAATGGCTGCAGTTGCTCGCCCAGTTGCACCTGTTGCTGCTGGTAGTCCTTGAGCTGGGCGTTGACCACGCCAAGCTGGGTGCGCAGCTCCACCAGCTTGCCGTTGAGGGTTTCGACCTGCTTCTGCGCGGTGTCCTCTTCGGCCTGGTCATGCCGGCCCAGGCTTTGCAGCAGCGCCTCGGGCTGGTGGAATGGATGTTCGGCGCTGCCACACACCGGGCAGGGCTCGCCGTCGCGCAACTGGCCGCGCAGCTCTTCGACACTGGTGTGGCGCGCCAGGCGCTGGCGTTCCAGCAGCTGGCGGGTAAGGGTGAGCGCCTGCTCGGCGGCCTCAAGCTCGGCCTTGGCTGCAGTGCCCTCGCTGATCAGTTGCTGGCGTTGCTGCATGGCCTGCTGCTGGCGCTCACGGATGGCTTCAAGGTGCTGACGCACTTCCAGCTCGCGGCCATGCAGGCGCGACAGTGCTTCGACGGCGCGCTGCTGTTTTCGATTGTCCTGAAGCATGCCGCCGAGCAGGTCGATCTGTTCGGCCAGCGCGTGCGGTTCGGCCTTGGCTTCACGGAACAGCAGCTCGTAATGCTCGCGCTGGGCCTGCAGCTGCGCATTGGCCTGGCTGGCCTGGGCTTGCAGGCCCGGCAGCTCTTCGCGGCCCTTGCTCAGCCGCCCGCCGATCAGCATCACTTGCTTGAGTTGCGGCAGGTAGGCCTGCCAGGCGTTGGCCAACCCGGCGAGGTGTTGGCTACCGGCCAGTGCCTCATCGATCTGCGCCAGTTGTTGCAGGCTGCGCTGCTGGTTTTCTTCCAGCTGCTGCAGTTGCTGTTGCCCTTCCACGACGTGCTGGTCGGCCTGCTGGCTGGCCGTGCGTTGCGCTTTCAGCTCATTGTCCAGCCGTGCCAGGCTGTCCTGCGCGGCAAACGCCTGGCGTAGGCGAGGGGTATTCTCGCTGTGCCGGGCCTGGTTGTCGGCGAGTGACTGGCGGGCTGCGACCAGCGCCTGTTGCAGTTCTGCTGTACGCGTCTGCAGCTCACCCTGCTGGCGCTGTTGCTCGGCGGTCTGCGCAGCCAGGGGCGACAGTTGCGCGGTCAGTACCTGCTGGCGATGAAACTGATGACGCTGGGGCGCCAGGCGCTCCAGGCGTTGCAGGTCGAGGCGTTGCTCGGCCAGCGCTTGCCAGCCGTGCTCGGCAGCCTGCAAGGCCGCGCCGGCTTCGCTGTGCTGGGCCTGCAGTTGCCGTTGTTCGTCGAGCCAGGTGCGCTGCTGCTCCAATTGGCGCAGGCGCGCCTGGTCGGCCTTGAACTGTTGCTGCGCTTGCTCCAGGCGCTGGTCGAGTTCGGCGCGGGCCTCGGCGACCATCGGCAGCAGGTGGCTGGCACGGTCTTTCAGGGCGTTGTGCGCTTCGCCGGTTTCCCGCGCCTTGCTGAAGGCGCGCTGGCCGAGGCGGGTGTAGATGGCGGTGTTGGTGAGCTTTTCCAGTAGTTCGCTACGTTCTCTGTCGTCAGCCTTGAGGAAGGCGCTGAACTCGCTCTGGGCCAGCATCACCGCGCGGGTAAACTGCTCGAAATTCAGGCCCAGGCGGGCTTCGATCAGCTGTTTGTATTCGTTCTTGCCGCTGCCCAGCACCTGCTCGCTGTCGAGGTCGTAGAGGCTCTGGCGGCTGAGCTGCAGCTTGCCGTTGGCTTTGTCGCGGGCACGGTTGGCTTCCCAGCGCGCACGGTAGCGGTGGCCGTCGATGCCGATGAAGTCGACCTCGGCAAAGCCACTGCCGGTACCGCGGCGCAGCAGGTTGCGCGGGTCGGATGTGGGGATGTCGCCATCGGCGTCCGGCACCTTGGCTTCGCGGCCGATGGCGTTGAGCCGCGGCACGGTGCCGAACAGGGCCAGGCACAGCGCATCGAGCAGGGTGCTCTTGCCGGCACCGGTCGGCCCGGTGATGGCGAACAGCCCAGCACTGGCCAGGGGTTCGGCGGTGAAGTCGATGTCGACCGGGCCGGCCAGGGATGCCAGGTTCTTCAGGCGAATGGCGAGAATTTTCATGGCTGCTCCTCTTCCAGCTGAACGTCCTGCAGCAACAGGGCGAAGTCGGCCAAGGCCTGCTCGTCGACGGGGTTGCCGTAGGCCTGTTCCCAGGCGCGGCTGAACAAGTCCTGCGGGGTCATCTGCGACAGTTCGACGAACTCCAGCTCGCTTTCTTCGTCGTTACCACGGCCAGCATATTCGGCGCCGATGCGGATCAGCCGCACCGCTTTGCCGTCCAGGGCGCTTTCGATTTGCTGGCGCAGGTCGGGCTGCGGCTCATCCAACAGCACGCGCACTTCGAGCCAGGGCTGGCGGTTGGGGTCATCGAGCAGGTCGATTACCGGCAGCTCGGCAAGTTGCTCCAGCAGTTCGCCCAACGGCGCCGGGCCGATGCGCTGCAGGGCAACCGCTCGCGGCACCGGGCGCGCTTCGACGCTGACCAGCTCGGCGCCGTCCAGCTCGACTTCCAGCACCTGATGCGGGTAGTTGATTTCGGCGAACGACAGCGGGATCGGCGAGCCGCTGTAACGGATGCGGGTTTCGCGGTTGACCTTTTGCGGCTTGTGCAGGTGGCCCAGGGCCACGTAGCTGATGGCCTTGTCGAACAGCTTGGCCGGCAGCGCTTCGGCATTACCGATGATCAGGCTGCGCTCGGAGTCTTCGGACACCGAACCACCGGCCATGTGCGCGTGGCTGATGGCGACCAGGGCCTGGTCCTTCTTGCGCTTGTTCTGCGCAGCGGCGATCAGTTGCTGGTGCACCTGGGTGATGCCCTGCAGGTAGTCGTCCCCCAGCTGCGGGCCGGTCACCTCGGCCGGGCGCAGGAAGGGCAGGGCCAGGCACCAGGCCGCAACCTTGCCGCGGCCGTTGGTCAGCGGTATCAGCAGGCGCTCGGCGTCCAGCTGGCCCTCATCCAGCCAGTGCACGCGCCCTAACGCATGGGTGCGCAGGCGGCGCATCAGCGCCGCGGGCAGCTCGATGCGCGAGCCGGAGTCGTGGTTGCCGGCAATCATCACGATGTCCAGTTTCGGCTGTTGCTCGTGGGCCTTCACGATGAAGTCGTAGAGCCGCTCCTGGGCTTTGACCGGCGGGTTGACCGTGTCGAAGATATCGCCGGCGATCAGCAAGGCGTCGGGCTGGCGCAGCTGCAGCTGGCCGAGCAGCCACTCGAGGAAGCAGGCATGTTCGAAGTCGCGTTCCTGGCCGTGCAGGCTTTGGCCCAGGTGCCAGTCAGAGGTGTGAAACAGACGCATGGATGACCTGTTGGATGGGAGCGGAGTGGCTTCAGGTTATGGTGTTATCTGGTGGCCTAGGCGGCCATCGAGTGAGGGCGGTATGGTACCTCAAGTGAGACCGTATCAGGTCGGGTGGGTGCATGGCGGTGGATTTTCGAGGCGGCGTAAATCGAGCGCCGCCCGCGCGGCGCTTCGCGAACCGCTTGCCTTGGGTTTTTTAGTGCCCTTGAGATCGAGCGCCGCCCGCGCGGCGCTTCGCGGGGCAAGCCCGCTCCCACATTTGTTGCAACGCGCCGTTCCAGTGAGGCCATGGTTGTTCGCCTTGGCGAATGGCTGAAGACAGGTGGGGCGGCGGCAGCGCCAGCCGAGAAACCGCGTCGTACCAACAAGGCTGACAACTATGGCCTGTCAGGCCATGGCACGTTGCAACAAATGTGGGAGCGGGCTTGCCCCGCGAAGCGCCGCGCGGGCGGCGGTCGATCTCACAGGCGCTGAAAGCCCCACGCCATGCCTATCTAAACCCAAACCCAAACCCAAACCCAAAACCCTCACTTCGGATAAAGCGGCGGCAAGCTCCCCGGCTCACCCGCAGGCAACAACACCTGCTCCGCCGGTGGAATCGTGCCAATCGCCCGCCACAGATCCTCCCCCTGCCAATACTGCCCACTCTCGCTGTAAAGCGCCCCGTTCAACCCATCCAGCGCATCCGACAGTGGCACGAACCGCGCCGCCATCTCCGCCAAGGTCTCCGGCTGTTGCCGCGCCCAGGCATCGAGCGCCTGGCGGGTGGCCTGCGGGTCGTTGGCCTGGCAGGCACGCTTGAGGTCGTCCAGCAGGGTGCGTGGGCTTGGGCCAGCCTGCGCGGCACGCAGCACCGCCGGTTGCGAGCGGGCGCGCCACCACAGGGCGAAGCCGAGCAGGGTGGTCAGGGCGAACACCAGCGTGGCGAGTTGCCAAGGCCAGAGCAGGCTGCTGCCGGTGCTGGTATCACCCACCGGGCTTTCGGCGCTCAGGGCCGGGTTGTCCTGTACGTCCAGGGTGCGTGCAGGCAGGCTTGAGTGCTCCAGGTGGTCTTCGCGGGTGTTCCACCAGGTCACTTCCAGTGCCGGCAGCGCCAGTTCGCCGCTGTGGGTCGGCACCAGCGCTTCGCGCTCCTCGCGGTTGGCGGTCATGCCGCGTTCGTTTATTTCGTTGCGCAGCAGCGGCTGGTCCGGGTAGCGGCGCAGGCCGACGATTTCAGTCGCTGGCAATTGCGGCAGCTGGGTGCTCGACAGCCCCTCGGCGCGCAGGGTGATGCTGCGGGTCAGGGAGTCGCCAATCTGTGTCTGCTGGCTGCCAGGGTCGGGGTTCCAGTGTTCCTCCAGGCTCAGGCCGCGTGCGGGTAACCACGGTGCATTGGCAGGCCAGGCGGCGGGGATCGGGCGGACGGCCAGGCGCAGCGGCAGCGAACTGACCTGCACCTGGCGGCCTGCCCGCGCGCTGGCGGCGGGCTGCTGGGCATTGTCGGCGGCGGTGGCGGTAAACGTGAGCGGTGGAATGTCCAGGTCGCCACTCTGTTGCGGGTAGAGTGCGTAACGGGTCTCGATCACGCCGTGCCGTACGCCGTTGATTTCCTTTTCATAGGTGCGCGACTCACCCAGCGGCTCGACCTTGGCATTTTCCAGCTGCAGCGGGCTGAGGCTGCTGTCGTCGTACAGCGATACCGAATGGTAGATGCGCAGGGTCAGCACGGCCTGGGCCTGGACGTAGACCTCATTGCTGTCCAGGGTGGCCTCGACGAACACCTGGGAGGCCGTCTCCGGGCGGCTGGCGTCGGCCTGCAGCACCTGCAGGTCAATGGCCTGGCTGTGTGACTGGCCCAGTTGCAATTCAGGGATACGCAGGCTGCCGCTGCGCCGAGGCAGCAGGGTGATGATCCAGCGGGTACTGGCTCGGGTCTCGCCGTCGAGGGTGTGCAGGCTGTTCAGCTGGCGCGTGCCGCGTACTTCGAAGTCGCCATCGAGGGCGCGCAGGTCGGGCTTGCCGAATTGCGTCACATCCTGGCTTTCCAGGGTCAGTTCGAGTGTCTCGCCGGCCTCCAGGCGAGTGCGGTCGACGCTGGCCTGCAGGGTCGGGTCGGCCTGGGCGAGGAGGGCCCATAACAGGCAGAGCAGAAAGACGCCGAGGCGACTCATCGTGGGGTTTCCTGATGCAATTGCTGTTCATACCAGAATTTACGGCGCAGCAGCTCTGCCGGGTTGTCCGGGATCTCCCGCAGCCATTGTTCAAGCGCCTGGCGTTGTTCGGCGTCCAGGCTGGTCGAGACGGGCCTTTGCGGCGGCTGGGTGACGCCGTCGTCGTCACCGCCCTGGTTGCCGGGGTTGGCCTGGGTATTGGTGTTGCTGCCTTCGCCGGGTTGTTCGGCGTTGGCCTGTTCTTCGCTGCCAGGTGTGCCTTGCGCCGGGCTGCTGGCCGAGCTGCTGTTGCCTTCGGTCTCGCTGCCGGGCGAGCCTTGGGCATCGTCCTTGGCCGGTTGTTCCTCGGCCTGGGCTTCGCGTTGCTGCAACAGTTGCTGGATCAGCGCCTGGTTGTCCAGCGCCGGCTTGAAATCGGGCTGGCGCTCCAGGGCTTGCTCATAGGCGTCCAGCGCGGCTTCCAGCTCGCCGCTGCGGGCCAGGGCGTTGCCTCGATTGTAGTGGGCTGCCGGCGTATTGCCCTGGGCGAAGGCCTTGGCGGCCGCGGCGTAGTCACCGGCCTGGTACAGGGCCATGCCGCGCCATTGCGGGTCCTGGAAGTGGCGGGCGGCATCCGCCGGCCGGTTTTGCTCCAGCAGGCGTTGGCCCTGCTGGTCGGGGCGCAACCACAGGTCGTTGAACTCGAAGGCCTGGCTCGGTTGCGGCAGGGCAAGCAGCAGCGGCAGGCAGAACAGCCAGCCGCGTCGGCCGGCACAGGCCGCCAACAGCAGCAAGGGAATCAGCAACCAATAGCCTTGGTCGGCCCAACTGTCGAGCTGCACGTTCTGGCCGTCGTTGCGCAGGATGCGCGGATTGTCGAACAGGCCGAGGCCGCGCAGGTCGAGGTCGTCGATGCGCGCATGGCGGTAACGCCCACCCGTGCCGTTGATGAAGGCCTTGAGCCCGGGGCTGTCCAGGTGCGGCACCAGGATGCCGCCCTGGTCGTCCTTGAGGAACTCGCCATTGGCCTGGCGCACCGGCGCCCCATCCCGGGTGCCAATGCCCAGCATCAGCAGGCTGGGGCCCTGGCGGCCAAGGGCCTGGACGATGCCCTGGCGTTCCGCCGCACTCAGCGCCGAGCCAATCAGCAGCAAGCGGCCCTGGCCCAGGCCGCTTTGCGCCAGCAAGGCCAGGCCTTTCTGTACGGCAAGATCGGCGCGCTGGCCGGGTTGCGGCATGATCGACGGGTCGATCGCCTCGAGCAGGTTGCGTGTGGTGCCCAGGTCATCCGACAGCGGCACCAGGGTGTGTGCACTGCCCGCGTAGACGATCAGCGCGGTCTGGCTGTCGCGGCGGTGTTCGAGCAGGTCGAGGACTTTGCGCCGGGCCTGCTGCAGGCGGTTGGGCGGGGTGTCCTCGGCAAGCATCTGCGGGGTCAGTTCGAGCAGGATCACCAGCGGGTCGGCCGGGCGCTGGCGGGTTTCTTCCAGGCGCTGCCAGCTTGGCCCGAGCAGGGCCAGCACTACCAACAGCCAGGCGAGGCCCAGGGCGACCCAGGGCAGTTTGCTGTTGCTGCCGCTGCCGCCACCCAGCAGCACCGGGTGGAAGGCTTTCGGCAGGATCATCTGCCAGCGCCCGGCGCGCTTGCGCCGGTGCCACAGCTTGAACAGCAGCCAGCCGAGCAGCGGCATGACCAGCAGCCACAGGGGGCGTAACCATTGCGGCCACAGGTCGATCATCGCCGCTTCCTCAGGCGCAGCCGTTTCAGGCGCTCACGCCATTCCGGGTGGGGCTGCAGGAAGCGCGGTTTGCGCATCACCCGTTGCAGCAGGTTGTCTGGCCACTGCACCGCTACCACCAGCAGCACGCTGAGCAGCAAGGCCAGGGCCAATGGCCAGGCATACAAGGCCTTGGCCGTACGCGCCTGGGTCGGTTGCTGGGCGACGGGCTCCAGCTCGTCGAGGGTATCGCCGATGGCGTCCAGTTCAGCCCCGTCATGGGCGCGGAAGTAGGCGCCGCGGGTCAGCTCGGCGATTTCCTTGAGCGAGGCTTCGTCGAGGTCCAGGCTCGGGTTCAGGCCCAGCAGCCCGGGCGTGCCGCTGGCCTCGGGGTTGGCACCGATGCCGATGGTGTAGATGCGCACGCCTTCCTGGGCGGCCAGGCGGGCGGCGGTCGATGGGTGGATCTGCCCGCCATTGTTGGCGCCATCGGTGATCAGCACCAGCACCCGGCTTTGCGCGGGGCGCTGGCGCAAGCGCTTGACCGCCAGGCCGATGGCGTCGCCGATGGCGGTGTTCTTGCCGGCGATGCCGATCTGCGCCTCGTCGAGGAAGGTGCGCACGGTGCGCCGGTCGAAGGTCAGCGGTGCCTGCAGGTAGGCCTGGCTGCCGAACAGGATCAGGCCGACGCGGTCGCCCTCGCGGTCCTGCAGGAAGTCGCCCATCAACGCCTTGACCAGGTCGAGGCGGCTTATTTCGTCGTTTTTCCACTGCATGTCGGGGAAGTCCATGGAACCGGACACATCCACCGCCACCAGCAGGTCGCGTCCACTGGCGGCTACCGGTACCGGTTCGCCCAGCCATTGCGGGCGGGCGGCGGCGAGCAGCAGCAACAGCCAGATCACCACAAAGGGCGCCTGCTGGCGCCAGGTCGGCAGGTTCAGGCGCGCACGTCGGCCGGCCAGGCCCTCCAGCTCGTTGAGGAAGCCTACCTTGAGCACTGGCTCGCCGCTGTCGGCGGCGGGCAGCACCAGGCGTGCCAGCCACGGCAGCGGCAGCAGCACGAAGATCCACGGCCAGGCCAGCTCAAACATGTTTGCGGATCCAGGTTTCGACGGCCTGGCTGAGCCCGACGATGGCTTTGTCGTCGAGCTTGCACTCAGGCTTGTAGGCGCCTTCGACCAGCACCATCCAGCGGGTCAGGCCGGCGGCCGGGCAGCGGTTGTCGAGAAACGCCAGCCACTGGCGGCCGTTGAGGGTATGGCTGTTGGCGCCAGGGTAGTGGTTGCGGCACAGGCGTTTGAGCAAGGCGTTTATCTGCTGCAACCAGGCGCCGGCCGGCGCGCCGTCATAAGGGCGCGGCAGGCGTGCGAGTTCGGCCAGGGCCTCTACGCGTACCGGGTCGAGCGGCTGCTCGGCACGAACCACCCGGCGCTTGCCCGGGCGCCAGCGCCGCAGCCGCCACAGGCCCCAGGCCAGCAGCGGCAGCAGGGCGAGCAGCAGCCACCAGCCCGGTGCCGGTGGCCACAGGCCGATCGCCGGTGGGGCGATCGGCGGTTGCAGCTGATCCAGCGGATTCATTTGCTGCTCCCAGGGCGCTGGGCGTTCAGGTATTCACGCAGCTGTTCGATCATTTCGCTCTGGGTGCTCAGCGGCATCAGCACCACGCGCAGCTTTTGCGCCATCAGGTCCCAACGCTCGATACGCGCTTCGGCCTGCTGACGGTAGGCCCGGCGCAGGTTGGCGTCCAGCGTGTCGAGCTCCAGCTGCGCGCCGCGCTGGGCGAAACGCAGCAGGCCGGCAGCGGGCAGCGCATGGTCGAGCGGGTCGGAGACCGGCATCAGCAGCAGGTCGCAATGGCGCGAGAGCATGGCCAGGTGCTGTTCGGCCTGGGGGCTGAGCGAGCGTTCGTCACAAATGACGATGGCCAGGCTGCCGGGGCGCAGCACTTCACGGGCGCGGCGCAGGGCCAGGCCGAGGCTGTCGGCCTGGGGCACCGCTTCGGTGTGCAGCGCCTGATTGACCTTGGCCAGGCGGTTGAGCAACTGCAGCAGGCTCTGCTTGCTGCGGCGCGGCTTGATTTCGTGGTGTTCGTTGTCGCCAAACACCAGCCCGCCGATGCGGTCGTTGTGGCCCAGCGCCGCCCAGCCGAACAGCGCGGCGGCCTGCGCCGCGAGCACCGACTTGAACATCAGCCCCGAGCCGAAAAACAGGCGCTGGCTTTGCTCGACGAGGATGAAGATCGGCCGTTCGCGCTCTTCGTGGAACAGCTTGGTATGCGGCTCCTGGGTGCGGGCGGTGACGCGCCAGTCGATGTTGCGCACATCGTCGCCGGCCTGGTAGACGCGCACCTGGTCGAAGTCCACACCGCGGCCGCGCAGCTTGGAATGGTGCAGGCCGACCAGCGGGCTGCGCTGGCCGGGCCGGGAGAACAGCTGGATTTCGCGCACGCGGTGGCGCATGTCGATCAGCTCGGCGAGGCCGATGCGGATGCCGGGTTCGGCCTGCAGCGCAGTGGGCATGGGTTCAGGCAACGGCGACGACGTCGAGGATGCGCTGAACCACGCGGTCCTGGTCGACCCCCGCCGCCTCGGCTTCGAACGAAAGGATGATGCGGTGGCGCAACACGTCGAACAGCACCGCCTGGATATCCTCGGGGCTGACGAAGTCGCGCCCGGCCAGCCAGGCATGGGCCCGTGCGCAGCGGTCCAGGGCAATGGAGCCTCGTGGGCTGGCACCATAGGCGATCCAGTCAGCCAGTTCGGTATCGAACTTGGCCGGGGTGCGGGTGGCCATGACCAGTTGCACCAGGTATTCCTCTACGGCGTCGGCCATGTACAGGCCGAGGATTTCCTTGCGCGCGGCAAAGATCGCTTGCTGGCTGACCCGCCGCTCGGGCTTGACCTCACCGCCCAGGGCTTCGCCGCGGGCCTGGGCCAGAATGCGCCGCTCCACGGCGGCATCGGGGAAGCCGATTTTCACGTGCATCAGGAAGCGGTCGAGCTGGGCTTCGGGCAGCGGGTAGGTGCCTTCCTGCTCGATCGGGTTCTGCGTGGCCATGACCAGAAACAGGGGCGACAGGTCGTAGGTGCTGCGGCCCACGCTGACCTGGCGCTCGGCCATGGCCTCGAGCAGCGCTGACTGCACCTTGGCGGGCGCGCGGTTGATTTCGTCGGCCAGCACCAGGTTATGGAAGATCGGCCCCTGCTGGAACACGAAGCTGCCGGTTTCCGGGCGATAGATTTCGGTGCCGGTGATGTCGGCCGGCAGCAGGTCGGGGGTGAACTGGATGCGATGGAACTGCGCTTCCACCCCCTCGGCCAGCTCTTTGATGGCCTTGGTCTTGGCCAGGCCCGGCGCGCCCTCGACCAGCATGTGGCCGTCAGCCAGAAGCACGATCAGCAGCCGCTCGACCAGCTTCTCCTGGCCTAGGATCTGGGAGGAAAGAAAGGTGCGTAGCGCGATCAGCGCTTCACGGTGTTCCATCGGCGACGGTTCCTGGAAGAGCGCCAGGGCGTGCGTTGTGGGCAACCGACCTGGCAGGGGGGGATACTTTAATCTATCCGCGGTGCCGCGTCGAAATCTGCGCTTGGGTGCAACGCCGTTGCAGATCTCGCGCGGTGCTCACAGGGTCAGTTTTTCGAACTGGAATGTTTGCGCCCCTGGTCGCACAGGGCAAACATTACAACCAGTACCCCGGCTATCGCCAGGATCAACGCCACGCCATCGGTGGAGTGCGTCGCCGAACCCGCCACCAGCGCCAGCCCGCCCAATGGCGCAAGGCCACCGGCGACTGCCGTACCAATCTCGCGCCCGGTACCAAAGCCCGACGAGCGAGTCTGGGTCGGGAACTGGCGGCTGAGGAACGAGCCCTGCGGGGCGAACATCATCGGCGCAAGGATGCCGGTGCCGACGGCGATGGCCACGTAGATCAGCATGGGCTCACCGGTGCTCAGCAATTGCAGGAATGGATAGGCGAACAGCACCGACAATGCGCCGCCGAGCATCAGCACGGTCTTGCTGCTCCAGCGGTCGCACAACCAGCCGAAAAACGGCACGGCGAAAATCGCCACCAGGCTGGCGATGGTCACCGACAGCGACGTGACATGCGCTTCGACGCCCTTGAACTGGGTCAGGTAGGCCAGCGAGAACGTCTTGAAGATGTAGCTCAGGGCGTTGTAGCCGATGGCCACGAAAAACACCACGGCCAGGCCTTTCAGGTCATTGCGCAGCAACAGCTTCAGCGGCGACACCTGCGGCTTGTCATCCGCCTTGTCGAGCTCTTTGAAATCAGGCGTTTCCGGAATGCTCCTGCGCACCCACAAGCCGACCGCCACCAGCGCGATGCTGGCGATGAACGGGATGCGCCAGCCACCGGCCAGCAGAAACGCGTTGCCGTTCATGGTCAGCAGGTACACGGTCAGCGACGACAGCAGCAAGCCCAGGTTGAGCCCCAGCGCAGGCCACGCCCCTTGGCTACCGCGCTTGCCCTCGCTGGCATGCTCGTACGAGGTAACCGCCGCGCCGGACAGTTCGGCACCGGCACCGAGGCCCTGGATGATGCGGATGATCACCAGCAGGATCGGCGCCCAGATACCGATGGTGGCATAGCTTGGGATCAGGCCTATCGCCGCGGTGCACACCCCCATCATGCAGAACGTGATCACCAGCACATGCTTGCGCCCGAACCGGTCGCCCAGGTAGCCGAACAGCACGCCGCCGAACGGGCGTGCGACAAAGCCGATGGCGAACGTGGAGAACGCCAGCAGCGATGCCACCGCCGGGTTGCTGGCATCGAAGAAGATCTTCGAAAACACGATCGCTGCCATGGTCGCGTAGAGGTAGAAGTCGTACCACTCCAGCATCGAGCCGAAAATGGTCGCCGCTGCCACCTTGCGCAGGCGCTTGCGTTGCTGTTGCGGGGTTTCGCTCGCGGCCGGGGCCGCCTGGTGTACCGACATGGGGTTTTCCTTATTGTCTTTGTAGTGGGGTGCAGCAGGTTTCAGCGGGCCTTGAGGATCTTTTCGGCAATCATCTGGCCGATCGGGATGGCCGAGGTGGCAGCCGGCGACGGCGCATTGCAGACATGCACCATGCGCGGGGTCTCGGCGAACAGGAAGTCATGCACCAGGGTGCCGTCGCGCATCACCGCCTGGGCGCGAATGCCGGCTTCATAGGGCAGCAGGTCTTGCACCTGAAGTGACGGGCAGTACTTGCGGCACTGCTCCAGGTAGCCGCGCTTGAACAGCGAGTTCTTCATCTCGGTGGTGCCCGACCCCAGGTTGTTCCAGATCGTTTTCCAGAACCCCGGGAAGCGGGCGTACTCGGCCACGTCACGCCAGTTCACCGCGAACTTGCGGTAGTTCTCCCGGCCGAAGCCCAGCACGGCGTTGGGGCCGACGGTGACGCTGCCGTCGATCATCCGCGTCAGGTGCACGCCGAGGAACGGCAGCTCCGGGTCAGGGATCGGGTAGATCAGGTGGTTGACGATCTGGTTCTTGCTGGCTGGCAGGCGGTAGTACTCGCCGCGGAAGGGGATGATCTGGTGGTCGATCTTCACGCCCGCCAGGCGTGCCAGGCGGTCGGACTGCAGGCCGGCGCAGGCGACCAGTTGGCGGGCGTGCCAGGTCTGGTTGTCGTCGCGAATCTCGACGTGCTCGCCCAGTTCGCGGATCGCGCGCACGGTGGTGGACAGGCGCACTTCGCCGCCGGCCTGCCCGATGACCTTGGCCATGGCAGCGCACACGTGCCTGTAGTCGACGATGCCGGTGGCATCGACAAACAGGGCGCCGAGGCCGGCAATGTTGGGTTCGCGGTGCTTGAGTTCAGTGGCGTCCAGGCGTTCGACCTTCAGCCCGTTCTGCTGCGAGCGCTGGTACAGCGCCTGCATGCGCTGCATCTCCAGCGGGTTGGACGCTACCAGCAGTTTCCCGCACACGTCGAAGGCGATGCCGTGCTCGCTGCAGAAGTCCTTGGTGGCCTGGGCGCCGCGCTTGCACAGTTCGGCCTTGAGGCTGCCGGGGGCGTAATAGATGCCCGCATGGATAACGCCGCTGTTGTGGCCGGTCTGGTGGCGACCGAGTGTGGCCTCCTTTTCCAGGATCAGCAGTGACGCGCCCGGGCGTTGCTGGAGCAGGGCCATCGCGGTGGCCAGGCCGACGATGCCGCCGCCGATGATGCAGTAGTCGTAAGTCATGCAGGGGTACCTTGGTATTCTTGTCGGTGGATCTGCTTATCAGGTTGTCAGACTAAGTAGTGCGTGAAAAGGCCTCGCAAGGCCGCGATAGGTTCTTCGGGTTCAGTCGAGGTCGGGGAGGTCGATTTTCAGGCGTTTCGCCGAGGCGCGCAGGTGCGCTTCGGCGCAACCTGCAGCGGCCTGGCGGTCGCCGTCGGCAATGGCTTGGTACAACGCCTGGTGCTCGCGGTTGGCCTCGGCCGAGCCACCCACCGAATGGGCTGCGGAGTTCTCCCAGGCAGTGCGCCGCGCGCTGGCCAGTTGGCCGCCGAGGAAATCGTGGAAGGCCACGAAGTAATCGTTCTTGCTGGCTTCGGCGATGGCCCGGTGGAAGGCCACGTCGGCGGCCGAGGCGGTGGCGAAGTCGCTGCGCTTGTCGAGCATTTCCTTCAGGGCCTTGGCCATGTTCGCCAGGTCCTGCGTGTCACGGCGACGGGCGGCGATGGCCGCGGCCTGGGTTTCGATCCACAGGCGCATCTCGAACATCTGCGTGAGGTCCGGCTTGCGGCCGTTGCTGCCCGGGAAGCGGAAGACCGTGCCACTGGGCGTTTTCGAGATGTACGAACCGAGCCCGCGGCGGGCGATAAGCACACCGTCGGCCTTGAGCTGCGCCACGGCTTCGCGCACCACCGAGCGGCTGACGTTCAGCTGTTCGGCCAGTTGTTGCTCGGTGGGCAGGCGCGCTTCGGCGGCCAGGCGGCCGGAATCGATCTCTGCGCGGATGGCGCTGACAACCCGTTCGACCAAGGTGTCGGGGCGCTGGAGCTCTAGCATGGAAGGGGTTGCCTAGTGGTCAGGTTGTCAGACAATGCCTGGGGCGTGGTGGGCTGTCAATGATTTCAATGGGTCAGCGTTTGCCTGCCAGGGCCCTATCGCCGGCAAGCCAGCTCCCATAGAACAACGCTAACTTACTGATTTGGCAGGGATTCTGTAGGAGCGGCTTCAGCCGCGAACACCGGCGAAGCCGGTGCCATCCACCGCGGCGCCTGCTTCGCGGCTGAAGCCGCTCCCGCAGGGTAT
>Ga0160462_100205_pt1 | contig 22098 bp, 20 predicted proteins | sample HID1975K_E6MG_FD_108219 | JGI IMG/M metagenome (GOLD analysis project Ga0160462, IMG submission 108219) | Enriched soil microbial communities from UW Madison campus, WI, USA - HID1975K_E6 MG | ecosystem: Environmental > Terrestrial > Soil > Unclassified | place: USA: Madison, Wisconsin... | reverse complement strand
GAACACTGGCGCCGCCTGAGGCATCTGGCCCGCCGTTCAGCTTCGAGGAAATCGCATGCAAACCATCTTGGGCGCCACCGGGCAAATTGCCGTGGAACTGGCGCGTGAACTGAATCGTTCTTTCACCCAGGAACTGCGGCTGGTCAGCCGCCGTCCCCGCAAGGTCAACGACGCCGACAGCCTTGTGCCCGCCGACCTGCTCGATGCGGCGCAGGCCGCCAAGGCCGTAGAGGGCAGCAGCATCGTCTACTTCACGGCGGGCCTGCCGCCAGACACCCAGCTGTGGGAAACGCAGTTCCCGGTGATGCTGAAGAACGCCCTGGACGCAACGCGTGCGGCAGGGGCCAAGTTCGTCTACTTCGACAATACCTACATGTACCCGCAGGACGACCGCCTGCTGACCGAAGCGACCGAGTTCGCGCCAGTCGGCCGCAAGGGCAGGGTACGTGCAGCCATGGCGACGATGGTGCTGGAGGAAATGGCCCGGGGCGAGATCCCTGTGCTCATCGGACGTGCCCCTGAGTTCTACGGCCCGGACAAAACCCAGAGCATCACCAACAGCCTGGTCATCGACAAGCTCAAAGCTGGCAAGACACCGCGGGTACCGGTGCGCGATGACACCCTGCGCACGCTTATCTGGACGCCCGATGCCAGCCGTGCGCTGGCGGCGCTGGGCAACGCGCCGGATGCGTTCGGGCAAACGTGGCATTTGCCCTGCGACGACGACCGCCTCACTTACCGGCAATTCGTGGCCCTGGCCGCCGAGGTGGGCGGTCGCAAGGCGGATTATCGGGTGCTCGGCAAGTGGCTACTGACGGCTGCCGGCCTGGTATCGCCACAGGTCCGTGAGCTGCGCGAGCTTCTGCCGCGCTACGCGCAGGACAACCTGTTCGATTCCTCCAAGTTCAAGCAGCGCTTCGCGGCTTTTGAAGTGACGCGTTATCGCCAGGGGCTTGAGCATGTCCTGGCTGGCTGACCACGATCGGTATAGCGGCCCGAGGGCGCAGCAGGAAGCCTTCTGCGCCACTCAAGCCTGATGATCAGCGGCGCAGCAGACGGGATACCACCAGCGTGATGGCTGCACCAATCGCCAGGGCCGTGATCGGCTTTTCTCTGACAAAAGTGGAGACGTTGTTCAGGGCATCACCATAGCTTTTGGTGAGCTGGCCGGCTGCCTGGCGCCCGTCGCCCTCGGCCTCCAGTGCCGGGTCCTCGATAAAGCGGCCTACCGCACTCTGCGCTTTACCTGCGATTTTCTCTGCAACACCTTCAACCTGTTCGCGCTTCATATTGATCCTTCCAAATGAGTGTCAGTGGGCTTGTTGCACAGGGTTAGGGAGTTGGGGAATCTGATTAGTTCAATGCGCATTGCAACAGCTTGCCTCGGCCACCGGCGCTGAACCGCGCCGATTGCCGCGCCGCATGGGCCGGCGGATAATGCCGGCCGAATGCGTTTCAGGGTTTTGGGGTTGCAATGAAAGACAAGCCGGTCAGCAGCAAGCAGCAGGAAGTCCAGCGTATCGCCGAGGTGCTCGCCAAGGCCATCGCCCAGCATCGGCTGCGGCCCGGTGTGCGGCTGGTCGAGGCGCATATCGTCGAGATCATGCAAGCCAACCGCAACCACGTACAGGCAGCGCTGCAGCGCCTGGCCATGCAGCGTATCGTCGACATCGAGCCCAACCGCGGCGCCACCGTGGCCCAGCCCAGCGCCCGTGAAGCGCGCGAAATTTTCGCCGCCCGCCGTGCGGTGGAGCGAGCGATCGTCGAGGCCATCAGCCCGGCGCGTATCGCCGAGCATCAGGCGCGCATCGAACAGCACATGCACGACGAACGCGCCGCGACCGCCAGCACCGACCGCCGCGCGATCGTGCGGGAGCTCTGCGAGTTTCACCTGCTGCTGGGGGAGGTGAGCGGCAATCAGGTGCTGGCCGACATCCTCGACAACCTGATGGTGCGCAGCTCGTTGATCGTCGCCCTCTACCAGCGGGGCGACAGCCCGCCCTGCGCGTCGCACGAGCACCAGGCGATCATCGATGCGTTGCGCGCCGGTGATACCCAGGCCGCCGTGCACCAGATGATCGAGCATCTGGACGAACTCGAGGGTCAGCTGGCCATCGAGGAGGCAGACGCTGCAGACGTCAACCTGCGGCAGGCGCTGTCAGGGCTTTGACCTGCGAGCAAATCTCGGGCGTGTTGCTTGGGATGATCCGGGCCTGGTGCAAGGGGCTGCTACATCACGTGGAGCGAGCCCCCGAGATCGCATTCCTTGTCATCGCCACCCATGCCCTGCGGTAGAAATGCGGTGAGGTCATAGGGCAGTAGCACGGTATCCAGTGCGAAAGAAAACGGCACATCCACCAGCGCGATCCAGGCCCCGCTGTTCTCGGTGGCGAAGTTCCAGCCCAAGCGCGTGCCCGGGTAGACACAACGCTGCCCATCCAAATGTATGAACGTGCTCCAGCAGCCGCTCAGTGTAAGTGGCAACACCAGACCAAGGTGGGTCAGCAATATTTTTCGAACAGGTAGCATAAGGGTTGTCTTACAGTCCTTGTCGTTCATGAGGCCCGTGGTGTGGCGAGGCCCGTGCCATGTGCCGCTACCAAGCGCAGTTCACCGTCATGCAAAAGCACCTCGCACCCCAGCCACTCGCTGCCCACCTGCGGGAGTACCGCAGAGGGCTTGCGCAGTTCGCGCAGCAAGGTGGAACCATGGGACAGGCGCCCACCCATGCGCGCGATGACGGCGCGGGCGGCTTGATAGTCAGCATGGCGGCCGGGGTCCAGGCTGTCTTCCAGGAGGATGTCCTGGCCCAGAATGCCTTGCACCTGGCCGGGGTAGATCATGAAGCCTGTGGCCTGTTCGCTGCCCTGGCTACCGTCCTGCCAGAAGCTGCCATCGCGGCTGCGCACCTGCGGGTGAGGGCCGAACCAGTGCGCCCGCTGTGCTTCGGGCATGGCATGGTGCAGGCGGAAGAAGACCCGCATCAGGTTGTCCCGGTACCACTCGCGTACCTGCAGGTAGTAGCCGCGCAGGCCGGGCAGGCCGAGCCTGTGTGCCAGCGTGATGGAGGCCGGCCACGCCGGTAGCGGCTGCAGCGGCAGGTCGGTCAGGGCGGGGCGCGGGGTGCCGGGGTCTGTCTCCCAGGGCAGGCGGTGTGGGCTGTTCTGCAGGTTGTCGTAGGCGGTAGCCGGCCTGCCCAGCAGCGCGCCGCCACTGCTGGCCAGCGCCGTGGCGATGCACAGGTTGCCTTGGACTACGAAGACGTAGAAGCGACTGAACCAGTCGGCCAATTGTTGGCCATCGGCACCGTCGGCGCGCAGTTGCGCCAGCTCCTGGTCGAAACGTTGCAGCCCGGGTGCCAGGTTTTGCAGGTGAGCACGGGTACTGCGCTGCATGCGCCACAGCCGTGGCAGTGACCGCAGCAGACGCAGCGGGCGCCACGGCAGGGCCGGGGTTGCGCCGCCCACTTCACCCGCATAGTTGGCGGCCGAGATGCCCCAGTCGGATAAACGCGCGAGGAACAAGTCGTTATTGATGTACGAGGCACCGCCGAAAACGGCAGTGAAAGGCTCGTTGTCCTGCAGCACACGGCTGTCCCAGCGCGCCATGATCGCCGGGATGCTGGCGGCGGCGCGGCGTTGGCCATACTCGACGAAGCGGCTGGGCTGTGGCGGCAGAATTTCTGCAATGTTGGCCGCGGTCAGGTGGCGACGCCAGCCATGCTCGCTGATCGGCCGGTATTGCAGCAGCCACAGCTGCTGGCCGTCCCACGCCCACTCGACATCGCCCGGCACGTAGTGGAATGCCTTGAGCACACTCTGCAAGAAGCGCCACAGTGCGGTTGCTGTCAAACCCTGCAGGGTTTGGAACTCACCGCTGCGCCAGGCAGGGCCGAGGCGCGAAAGTGTGGCCCGCTGTGGCGTCGCCTGGCCGTCGGCGAGGGCTTCCAGATGGCCTTCCAGCCATTCCACCTCCACGGCCAGGTGGCGAACGAAGGCGATGCCGGAAACCTGCGGGGTGATGAAGCGCTGCACCACCACTTCCTCAACCCCCTCGCTGCGTAATTGCCTGACGCGTGCTGCGACCTGGTCGCTGGGTACGCGCAAGTAAGTGGTGCTAAGGCCCGCGTTGGCGGCATCGGCCTGGTCTTCGCCATAGCTGGATGAACGCACGGCCCACAACGCGTCAGGGGCCGAAGCCAGGAGTGGGGGCAGGCGCGGGTCGGCGCTGTCAGCCAAGGTCAAGGCCTTGGGCACCGGCTGCCCGGCAAGCTCGGCCAGGCGCAGGCGGCCACCTTTGGTGTGGGCGACGAAGCCTTCAGGGCCGGACTCCAGCCAGGCGGCGAACGTGGCCGGTGCGTCGATCCACGGGTAGTGCCCCCAGCCAGCCTGCAAACTGATGCGCAGGTCGGTGCGGGCGAGTATCGCCGACCACGCTGCAGCCTGCGCGATACCCAGCACCTGGTCCTGGTCGCCCCATACCAGCTCGACCGGGTCGGTTATCCATTCCAGCAGCGGCAATGCGGTGTCGGCACGCAGCTGGTCCCAGTAGGGCACAAAGGCCCTGCAACGGCGGTAGCCTTCGCCCATGCGGCGGTACTGCGCAGGTGTCCAGCGCTGCACGGAAAACTTGTGGGCGAACCAGTGCGGCTTATGGCTGAGCAGCCAATGGATGCCTTTGCGCAGGGGCAGCGGCGACATCAGCGCCGGCAGGCGACGTTGCCACAGGAATGCGCCGACCGGTGCCAGCAATACGCTGCGGCTGAAATGCCCCGGGCGACGCTGCAGTGCATGCAGCACGATCAACGCGTTGACGCCGACCGCCAGGATTGCCTGACCAGGGCGGGTAAGGCGCAGCAGCGCTTGCGCATAGTCGGCCAGGTCTGCGCAGGGCGGTTCTGGATTGTCGCCGAACCCCGGCAGCTCCAAGGCTTGGACCTGGTAGTGCTGAAAGTGCGGGATGGCATCCTCCCACCAGTCGGCGGCGCTACCATTGCCCGCCAGCAGGTACAACAAGGGCTTGCTCATGATTGCTCCTCAGGCCAGGTCACGCAGCGCGCTATCGAGCGTCGGGTAGTTGAAGCGGTAGCCCGACTGCTCAAGGCGAGCCGGCAACACGCGCTGGCCATCGAAGAACAGTTCGGCCATTTCGCCGGCCAGGGCACGCACCGGCGCTGCCGGAACATGCAGCCAGACGGGGCGCTTGAGCAGCTTGCCAGCGGTGGCAGCAAACTCGGCCTGGCTGACGGGCTCGGGTGCGACCATGTTGTAGGTGCCTTGCATCGAGGGGTCAGCCATCGCACGCGCCATGACCTGCAGCACATCGTCACGGTGCACCCAGCTGATGACCTGCTGGCCATCCCCCATGCGCCCACCCATGCCCAGGCGCAACGGCATCAGCAAGGGCGTCAAGGCACCCCCGGGGCCGAATACCACGCCCAGGCGCAGGACTACCTGGCGAGTACCGAATTGGCTGGCCGGGCTGGCCGCCGCTTCCCAGCGTGCGCACAGCTCAGCCATGAACCCGGCACCTTTGTCGGACGTTTCGTCCAGGCGCTGGCTGCTTTCGCGCACGCCGTAATAGCCGATGGCAGAGGCTTGTATCCATAGGGCCGGCTTGTGCCTGGCCTGTTTCATCCAGCGCAGCAACGCCTCGGTGGTGCCCACTCGGCTGGCCAGTAGCTGAGCCTGGCGGCGGGCGGTCCAGCGTGGCCCGGCGACCGGCGCCCCGGCCAGGTTGATGACCACATCAAAACGCTCGTCGTGGCCGAGCTTGTCGAGGCTGCGCAAGCAGCGGGCGCGGCCGTCGAACAGATAAGCAGCGCGCAGTGGGTCGCGGGCGAGGACACTGACGGTATGCCCCGCATCAAGCAATTGGTTGACCAGGGTCTCACCGATAAAACCGGTACCACCGGTCACCAGCACCTGCTTGTAGGCGCCGCCTGCAAAAGGGTTGGCCGGCAACCCTCTGCGTTGCATGCGCAGAGTGGCCAGTGCATCGCGGACACCCGAAGCCGTCACGCCGACGGCGAACAGCGTCAGCAACCAGCCGCGCCAGCCGAGGTCGAGTGCAGCCAGGCCAGTGGGCAGGCTGGACCACTGCAGCAGTTGCAGGCCGTACAGGGCGAAGAAGGCGCCTGCGTTGATGGCCAGCACGGTGTGCATGATGCGCTCGATGGCCGGCAGCTTGCGGCTGCGGTCCTCGACCACGAAGTCCCACAGTGTCAGGCCTATTTCCAGGGTGAACACGACGGCCACGATAACCGCCCAAACCCCTTGGAAGGCCACATGGGCGATGCCGAGAAACAGCACACCGTAGCAGCAGGAGCGCACCGCGTGGATGGCCAGCTCCAGGCGTGCACTGTGGCGTCGGGGCAAAGCAACGGTCAGTTCATGGTGGTAAAGCGTGTCGAGGGCACCGAGCACCCCTTGTATCAGCAGCAGGTTGATGGCCCAGGTCAGGATCGGCAGATCAGCCACGTTCAAGTCCTTTCAAAGTGGTGGTGGGGCGGTCATGGCGGTAAAGCCACAGCAAAGGGGGCAGCAGGGCGAGCAACGCCAGGGCATCGATGGCCAGGTGCGACCACATCCCGGCCTGCAGCGACACCAGCACGTCCTGGGGCGCCCATAGCACGATGCCGAACGCCAGCCACGCCCAGGCGCTGTGGCTGCGCAAGCGGTTGCCCAGGTGAATGAGGCCGAGCATGTACAGTGAGTAACTTTGCAGGGTGGCGCCAAACAGTGCGAGCCACCAGGCCTGCTGGTGGCGGGCCGCTGCCGGAGCGGCCTGGCCCCAGAACGCCTGCTCGATACTCAGTTGATAGGTGCCAAGCAGCGCGGTATTGCCGGCCCAGGTCAGGCCCAGGCCTACCAGCAAGTGCACCAGCGCGGCCGCTTGCAGCCAGCGCACCAGTGCACGGCGCACACGGGCCTTGTGTGTAGATGAGGGGGGGAGCATTCCTTGTCCTATCGGCTTCCATGGCGCCGGCCAGTTTACCCCAAGCCTGCCTCAGTGAGCGCCTGCCGATTGCAGCTTGAGCAGTTGCATCTGCTGACGGTAATCAGCCGTCACCTGCCGCGACTGTTCGGGGTTGTTCACCACCTTGGGCGTGATCAGCACGATCAACTCGGTACGGTCGCGGCTTTTGGAGGTGCTGCCGAACAGCCAGCCCAGGCCGGGAATGCTCGAAAGGCCGGGCACGCGAGTATCGGATTGGCCGTTGTCCTGCTTGATCAGGCCGCCGAGCAGCACGGTCTGGCCGCTCTGCACGGCCACCTGGGTCGAGACGGCGCGGCTGGAAATGCGCGGGTTGGGCTGGGTGGTGGTGATGGCGCTGTCGTCGGCGTCGCTGACCTGCTGCTGGATGTCCATGTACACCAGGCCACCGGGGTTGATCCGTGGCACCACGTCAAGGATCACGCCGGTCTGCACGTACTCGACGCTGCTCAGGGTGGTGTCGGAGGTGCTGGTGTTGACGGTGGTCTGGCTGATCGGGATGTTGTCGCCGACCTGGATCTGCGCCTGCTGGTTGTTCAGCACCACCAGTGACGGTGCCGAGAGCACCTGGGTCAGGCCGCGGGTTTCCAGGGCGCGCAAGGCGACCTGCAGGTTGTTGCTGACAAAGGAGTAGAACATCGAGCTGCTGCCCAGTGCGACGCCACCGGCACCCAGTGCGCCTTGGCTGCCGCTTTCGTTGGCGACGGTGGTGCTGGACGAGTTGCCGGCCAGGCGGCCCAGGTACCACTGCACGCCGAGGTCGAGGTCGCCGGTGAGCTTCACTTCAAGAATGCGCGTCTCGATCTGTACTTGCAGCGGCGGGCTGTCCAGGCGCTTGATCGCTGACTCGATCTCTTTCCATTGGGCCGGACGGGTCCGTACCAGCAGCTGGTTGCTGCTTTTCTGCGCGGTGATGCGTACCGATTCCTCAAGGCTCTTGGCCGAGGCGTCGCCGGGCTCGACGCTGCTGGTGTCGGTTTGTTCAGCGTCGTCGTACGCGTCGCCCGAGGAGTCTTCGCTGTTGTTCTGCTGGGTGCCCAGGCCGCCCAGGCCTTGCGAGGACTGGCCAGCGGTACCGTTGAGCGAAGTCAGGCTGGTGGTTTTCAGCCCTGGCGCAACCTTCGCTGCCTTGTCGTCGGCTATCTGCCCGGAGCCGTAGATCTGGCGCAGGTAACGCGCCAGGTCGGCGGCTTTCATGTTGCGCACGTCGTACACGAACAGCTGCGGTTCGTTGCCACCACCCTCGTCGATGGTCCTGATCCAGTCGCCGACTTCATGCAGGTATTCCGGTTGCGCGGAGATGGCGACGATCGAGTTGGTGCGCTCGTTGGGCATGAACCTGACCATGTCCGACAACGGCATGCCGCTGTCGGGGCCGAACAGCTTCTGCAGCTGTGGCATGAGTTCCGCTACCGAGGCGCGTTGCAAGCCATAAACGCCGATCGACATGCCTTTGAGCCAGTCGACGTCGAAGGTGTCGATGGTGTCCTGATAGTTCGCCAGTTCATCCGGGGTGCCTGCCAGGCTGATCACGTTGCGTGCAGGGTCCACCAGCAGGAAGGCGTTCTCGCGCACGAACGGTTTGAGCAGTTTCTGCATTTCGCTGGCGCCGATGTAGCGCAGCGGGTAGAGCCTGGCCGCCAAACCGCTGGCCGGCTGGGCGACTGTGGTTTCGGGCACCAGCTTACCGGCGACGGCCTTGTCTGCAGGCAGGATCACGTAGCGGTCACCCTGGCGGATCATGGCGTTGTCGGTCCACGACAGCAGCGTCTCCAGGATCGACAGCGCCTGCTGTTTGGTCACCGGCTTGGAGGTAGAGAAGCTCACGCTGCCTTTGACGCCTTGGCTGATGCTGTAGTTTTCGTGCAGCAGGTCGCCCATGACGCTGTTGATCACCGCCTCGATGGGCTGGTCGGTGAAGTTGAAGACGATGTCGCCTTGTTCAGCCTGGGCCTTTGATGCTGCGGGGGAGGCGGGCCGGATGAACCGCTGGTTGCCCTTGATGATCTGCCGGCCAGGGGCCGTGCGCGTGGTGGCTGCGGCATGTGCGTCGGCGCTGCCTGCAGCGGGCATTTCGGCGCTGCCAGCGGGAGTAGGGTCGCCGGCACCGTTCAAGGCTTGCTGCATCAGTGCCGGGTCGGTTTGCATGTCCCGCGGCGAGGTGGCGCATCCGGCCAAGGCAACGGCGACGCTCAGGCCGAGCAACGGGGTGAGCAGAGGGTTACGAGAAGCAAGTGGCATGGTCATGGGGTTTCAATACGCGGAAGGGTAATGGCGGAGGCCTTGGACGGCGGCGGCAGGCGCAGCACGGGCATGCTCAGGGTCTGGTTTTGCCCGGCACGGGTGAAGGTGGCGGTCAGCGGAGTCAGCTGGGTCAGGGCCCAACCGCTGGCCAGCGTTGTGCCCAGTGCGACCTTGCTGGCGGGCTTGTTGCCTTCGCGCAGGAAGGCCCAGCGGGCCTGCCCGTCGAGCACCACACCGGTCAGGGTCAGGTTGGCCAGCGCGGCGCTGTGCTGGCCTGGCTTATGGGGGTCGGGCTGGCGGTCGACACTGAAGATGGGCTGGGCCCATGTGGCGGCGCGCACCGGCTGCGCCAGTTCAGCCAGCGCTGCCGGCGGTAGCCGGGCCGGTAGGGGTGCAGGCGGGTGCGCGGGCAGCCACTGGGGAGGGTTGGGGGCAATCAGTAGCCAGGCACTGGCCAGCAGTGCACCCAGGTTGATGGTCAGCAGCACCAGGGTTGATCTGCGCAGCTTCATGAGGCGCTGCCTTCTGCCGATTGGGCGCGCAGGTAACCGCGTATCAGCAGGTGAACCTCCAGGCGCCCAGCGGGGCCTTTGGTCGGCGCCGCGGAGCTGCGACGAATGCTCAGTTGGTCGATGAACAGGCTTGGCTGGCCGTACTCCAGCGCATGCAGCAGGGCGGCCAGTGGCTCGATGGCGCAGGTCAGCGTCAGGCTCACTTTTACCGGGCGATAAGGCTCGGCTTGTTGCTGCTCGGCCGGGGCGATGGGCATGCGCTGGGTGATGTCGCAACCCGGCCCAAGTTGCGCCTGAGCCTTGACCTGGTCGACGGCGTGCTGCATCAGGTCGGCGGCGACGGCGTTGGGGTCGTCGCCCGGCAGCAGGCTGTTGCGCTGGGCGGGGTCATTCTGGCTGCGCTTGAGTTGCGCCTGGAGGCCAGGCTGCTCGAGCATCAGGCTGGCGTAGCGGCGTTGCTGTTCGCGCAGGGCCTGGGCTTGTGCATCCAGGCTGCGCAATGGCCCGAGCCACAGGCATTCGAATAGTACGTACCACGATACCCACACCAGCAGGCCAAGCAGGCCGAGGGCAGCAATCTTGCGTTCACGATTAGTGAGCGGGCGCATTCGCCACCTCCTGTCTGAGCTGCGCGGTGATGGAAAAGCGCTCGCGGCCGGTGGCCTTGTCCGCCTGGATAACGCCCTGGAACTGCGCATGCTCAAGCGTTGTGCAAGCCTTTACCTGGGCCAGCAAGGCGCTGGCGTGTGCGCTCTGGCCGGTGAGCGTGACATGCGTACCATCGCGTACTTCCAGTTGCTCCACCCAGGTATCACTGCCCAGGCAGGCAGTCAGGTCGGCCAGCAGCGCAGTGAGGGTTGGGCGTTGCGCCTTGAGGCTGGTCAGGTAGGTTGAGGCGCCCAGGGTGCTGTCGAGGGTTTGGCGCAACTGCTGCACCTGCTGGGTGGCCTGACGCTGTACGGCAACTTCGCGCTGCATCGCCTCGACTTCGCCCTGGCGGCGGTCGAGCCATGCCGCTGCCAACAAGACCGTGCAGGCGCAGCAGCCGAGCCAGAGCCAGCGATTGAGCCTGCCGCGGCGGGCGAGCGCGCCGGCTCTGCCGGTGGGCAGCAGGTCGATTGACAGGCGTTCGCCATGCGGGCCGAGGGCATCGATGCCGGTCAGTTGCACGCCCTGTTCGCCACAGGCCGCGAGCATGTCATCCAGGGCGCTGCGGGCGATGGCCACCAGCTCGACCTGGGCCAGGGGTGCCCGGCGATGCACCACGCGGGCGACAAAATGCACCTGTTCGGCGGTGTATGGGGTGTACCGATCGATCTCGTAGGCCAGTACCTGCAGGAGGTTGCCGGTGGCGGCCAGCGGCAAGTCGATGCGCTGCGCCAGCACCTGCGAGGCATTCAGCAGCAGCACCGCAGGGCCCTGTTCGCAGTGTGCGGGCAACGGCCACGGCAGTACCCGGGGCGTATTGCCAGTGGCCAGGCGTGAGGCCAGAGCCGGCGGCAGCATGCCCTGCAACTCGGCCAGCCAGGCAGCCAGCCAGCGCGACGCAAGGCTGGCTTGCCAGCGTGCCTGGTACACCTGCCACTGGCTGCGCCACTGCGCCGCACAACGGGCGGCTACGCGGATCAATCCTGCCACCGCAACACCCGGTACGGTTTGCCGCCGGCATAGCCGGGCAGCAGCACGAAGGTGGCCTTGAGGCGTGAAGCAAAGCCGCTGGGCAGGGTGGCGGTGCTGCTGACGGTAAGAATCTGCCCGGCATCCAGCGCTGGCCCACGGTAGCGCGGCAGGCCGAGTGCTTTTGCCAGTGCCGGTGCGGCCAGGCTCGGGTCGGGTTGGGCAGTGCCCGACCAGACGGTGATGAAGGGCAGGGCGCGGTCATAGAGGGCATAGGACATGCCGGGCAGTTCGCGAAATTCTTCAAGCATTCGCAGGGGTACCTTGTTGCGCCTCTTCCTTAAAGCCTGAGTGATGGTTCTGGAGCGTTCCTCGCTGGCACCACTGGCGCGCAGCAATTGTTCCACTGAGGTGGCCGGTGCTGCGTTGAGGTCCAGCTTGCCGCGCTCGCTGACCACGCTCAGGTGCAGCGTGCTGTCGGCGAACCGCAGGGCGTGGTCGCTACCGTCGGCGAGCCAGCGCGCTGGGCCATCGGCGAGCAGGTTGGCCACGGCCAGGTTGAAACCTGCCTGCGCGGCGAACGCGGCCTGGGTCTGATTGCCTTGCCAGCGCGCCTGGCGCTGCTGCAACTGCACCGAAATCGCCAGCCCGCCCAGCAGCACGCTCAGCAAACCGACCACCCAGAGCACCAGCAGCAGGGCCGCGCCGCGCTGTCGGCTCATGGCCGGCCACCGTCGCCGGACAGGTCGAGCAGCAGGTTGACCTGCAGCAGCGGCCACGCCTGGCTGCCCTGCAGCTGCACCGCCACGCGTACCGCCTGGGGCAAGCGCTCTGGCCAGGGCCACAGCGGTTGCCAGCCGGTGAGCTTGCCCAGCGGCGAGTAGCCGCGGTAGCTCAGCTGCAACCCCTTGACCCCATCGAGCAAGCGTTGCGGTTCGCCCCAGGCCTGTAGCCGTTGGCCCTGGAGCCTGGCCAGCTGGACCTCCAGGCGCCCGTCACGCAGCGCCAGGCGCTGGCGGTAAATGCCGCCGCCCACCGAGCTGGGCAGGGTGGCAAAAAACACCACGCTGTCGTCCTTGCCCTCGAACGTCGTGGTGTGGGCGCCGTTGCCGGTGGCTGCAGCCAATGGCAGTACCTGGCTCAGCGACTGGCGCAGAAAGCGTTGCGTGGCGCGCAGTTCGTCAAGCCTGGCGCTGGCGCCCTCGGCCTTGGCCACGGCGCGGTTGGCCGCCACCAGTGCGCCGCCGACCAGCCCGAGCAGCAACCCCAGCAGGCTGATTACCACCAGCACTTCGAGCAGGGTAAAACCGGCCTGGCGCTTCATTTATTGGCCCCGGCTACGCGAGCGCGCAGGGTGCTGTAGCGCGACGTGCGCCCGTTGTCGCTCAGGGTGAGGTCCAGTTGGTAGAGCGCCAGGCGCGATGTGGCTGCCGGTACCTGATCAACGTCGAGCACCCACTCGATGCCTTGCCAGCTGCCGCGTTGCTGGCCCACCGCGAGCTCACCGAGGTCGAAGTCGTCCATCAGCGAACGCGCCGCCGCATTGTGTCGATCGCTGTTCTGCACCTGCACCAGCGCACGGCTGCTTTGGGCAAATGCACCCAGCAGGATGGACGACGCCACCACCAGCAGGGTGATGGCCGCGAGCATTTCCAGCAGGGTGAAACCGCGTTGCCGGGTCATGGCAGTGCCCGCAACTGCACGCTGCCGGTCAGCCAGCTCACATCGATACGCCAACGCGCCTGGCCACGGCTAATCAGAATGTTGCCGCCACTGGCTGCCCCGTCGGGGTAAAAGTCGAACGCCGCGCCCAGGCCGCGAGCAGTCTGCAGGCGCACCGTAAAGTCTTCAGGCCAGCCCTCAGGCTTGTGACCGGGTGCCTGCACCTGCCGGCGCTGCAGGTCGAACCGCGCCCGTACCGGGTGCCCGCTGGCAATGGCTTGCACCCGGGCGCTGCGCAGGGCCGAAACCATGTGCGCCAGCGCGCTGCGCTCGCTGGCCGCGTGCAAGCCCCGGCCAATGCCCAGCGCCAGGACCGACGTGGCAACGCCGACCAGCACGATCACGATAAGCACTTCGAACAAGGTAAACCCGTGTTCGCGGGGCGGGCGCGCTTTCACGGTTACTCCCAGTTGCCCAGGTCGGCCTTGTAGCCTTCACCACCCGATGCGCCATCCTGGCCCAGGAAGATCAGGTCGAAACTGCCGTGGCTGCCGGGGTAGTGGTAGGCGAATGGGTGGCCGAACGGGTCGAGCAGGTCCGAAGGCTTGGCATACGGCCCGGCCCAGCGGCTGGCGGTGGCAGGCTTGTTCAGCAAATGTTCGAGGTTGGCCGGTGGCGCGCCGACATCCAGGGCATAGCTTTCGATCTTCATGCTCAGGCTGGCCAGTTGCGCTTTGCCGGCGCCGTACTTGCCCTTGTCGACGTTGCCGCCGACCTGGCGCACGACGATGGTCGCGACGATACCCAGCAGTACGATCACGGCGAGCATTTCGAGCAGGGTGAAGCCCGCTTGACGGGCGTTGGGGCGTTGCTTGGAGCGCATGGGCAGGTTCCTAGATATTGCTGGTCAGGCTCATCAGCGGCAGCATGATGGCGAGCATGATTGCCGCCACCATCACCGCCATGACGATGGTCAGGGTCGGCACCAGCGCCGCCAGCAGGCGGTCGATGGTGCGTTTGGCTTCAAGGTCGTAGACATCGGCGACTTTCAGCAGCATGGCGCCGAGGGTGCCGGACTGTTCGCCGACTTCGATCATCTGCAGGGCAAGTTCCGGCAGCAGGGCGTCCGCCGTCAGCGCCAGGGTCAGGCTGCTGCCTTGCCTGACCTGCTCGGTGGTCACGGCGACGTGCTCACGCAGGGCATGGTTGGCGCTGACTTCACGGCCGATGGCCAGCGCGCCGAGCAGGCTGACGCTGTTGCTCAGCAGCGTGCCCAGGGTGCGCGCCAGGCGCGCGGTTTCCAGGCGCTGCAGCAGCGGGCCGAACACACGGTTGCGCCACAGGCGCCGGTCCTGCGTGATGCGCCGCCGCGGGTCGCGACGTGCGGCCAGGCCAAGCCATGTGGCGCCGAGCAGCGTCAGCAGGCTGGCCAGGCCCCAGGCATTGACGAATTCGCCTAGCGCCAGCACGGCGCGGGTCACCCATGGGATGGGTACGCCCAGGTCCTGGAAGATGGGGACGAACTGCGGCACCACGTAGGCCAGCAGCAGCGCCAGCGACCCGACCACCCCGATAACCAGAAATGCCGGGTAGATCAGCGCGTTGATCACTTCGCCGCGCAGCTTGTGGCTTTGCTCCAGGTAGCCATTGAGCTGCCCGAGGGTCACGTCCAGCACGCCGCCGGCCTCACCGGCACGCACCAGGCTGGTATAGAACGGCGAGAAACTGCCGGGGTGTTGTTCGAGGGCCGCGGACAGCGGCACGCCTGCTTTTACCTGGTCGCGCACCCGTTCCAACACCGCCCGCGCAGCGGGCCTGCGGACGTTCTTGACGACGGTGCCGAGCGCTTTGTCCAGCGGCTGGCCCGCGCTGATCAAGGTGGTGAGTTGTTGCGTGAGGGTGATCAGTTCGACCGGTTTGAACACGCTGCGCGCCTTGCCCGGGCGCAGCAGGCGGCTGCCAGGCTTGAGGCTGAGAATCAGCAGGCCGCGGCGCTGCAACTGCTGCACGGCGCTGGCGCGGTCGCCGGCATCCACCTCGCCATGCTGCTTGCGGCCTTCGCTGTCGAGTGCGCTGTAGGAAAAAATCGGCACCTCAATCACCCCCCGTGACGCGCAGCACTTCTTCGAGCGAGGTGATGCCCGCCAGGGCTTGGCGCAGGCCATCCTGGTAAAGCGTCACCAAGCCGTTCTGGCGCGCATGGGCCTCCAGGGTGGCGGCATCGGTCTGGCGCATGAGCATGCCGCGCAGGCCTTCGTCCATGACCAGCAGCTCGGTGATCGCACTGCGGCCGTGGTAGCCACCGCCGGGTGCCTGTTCGTCGGGGCGGTACAGCATGATCGGCCGCTGCTGCGTATAGCGCGCCAATTGATGGCGCTCGATCAGCTCGGCCGGGGCCTCGAACGCAATGCGCGTGGCCGGGTCAAGCCGGCGCACCAGGCGCTGGGCCAGAATACCCTGCAGGGTGGAGGCGAGCAGGTAGCCTTCGACGCCCATGTCCAGCAGGCGGGTAATGCTGGCTGCGGCGCTGTTGGTGTGCAACGTCGACAGCACCAGGTGGCCGGTCAGCGATGACTGGATGGCGATGCGGCAGGTTTCGAGATCGCGCATTTCGCCGATCATGATCACGTCCGGGTCCTGGCGCACGATCGACCGCAGCGCTGTGGCGAAGCCCAGGCCGATGGCGGGTTTGACCTGGATCTGGTTGATGCCGGTGAGCTGGTACTCGACCGGGTCTTCGACTGTGATGATCTTGCGCTCGGCCGTGTTCAGGCCTGCCAGCGCGGTATACAGGGTGGTGGTCTTGCCCGAACCGGTCGGCCCGGTGACCAGGAAGATGCCATGCGGGCGGGCCAGCAGTTGCTCGACCCGGTGCAGCGTTGGCCCATGTATGCCCAGGCTTGCGAAGTCGAAGCTGACGGTTTGCCGGTCCAGCAAACGCATCACCACCGACTCGCCGAAACTGGTCGGTACCGTCGAAACCCGCAAGTCCAGCTCGCGGCCCTGGATGCGCAGCATGATCCGCCCATCCTGTGGCAACCGGCGCTCGGCGATATCCAGCCGGGCCATGATCTTCAAGCGCGAGATGACCGCCGCCGCGTAGCCGGCGGGCGGGGCTTCGCCTTCGACCAGTACGCCGTCGATGCGGTAACGCACTTTCAGCTGTGTCTCGAACGGTTCCACGTGGATGTCCGAAGCGCGGCGGTCCACCGCGTGCTGCAGCATCAGGTTGACCAGGCGGATGACCGGCGCCTCGGAGGCCATGTCCTTGAGTTGCTCGATATCGCCTTCGTCGATGCTGTCGTCGTCCAGCGTCTGGATCAGCGCGCCCATCGCCGAGCGACCTTCGCCATAGGCCTGTTCGATCAGTGCCGTGACCTCATCAAGGGTGGCGACCACCAGCTCGATGGGCTTTGCGGCCTGATAACCGAGAGCGTGCAGGGCGTACGCCGAAAGTGGCACCGCCGCAGCGACCCGCAGGTGGCTGGCGCTTTCACCCAGGGCAATCACACCATGGTGGCGGGCGAAGCGCTCGGTGGCCACGGGTGGGGCTTCGACGCTTTCCCCGTTGAGCCGTGGGGCGCTCAGTAACTCGGCATAGGCGGTAGCCATTTGCTGTTCTTTTACTGCCCCCAGGCGCAGCAACGTGCGCAACTTGTCATGTTCGCCAATACCCTGAGCTGCGCCCAGCCGAGTGACACGGTGCATATCGGCAGGTTGCAATGCGCCAGCATCGAGCAGCCACTCACATATGGCGTCAGCAGTAGGGATAATTGATTTCATAATGATGGCTTAGTTCAAGTGCTGGCTATATGGCGGCACTTTACTAGTGTCAGGACTGGAGGTGGCCGGGAGAATACTGCGGAAATTTATCCCGTGCAACAGAGTAAAATTTGGCAAATTCCTTATAGAGAAAATGGCTATTCGCACGGGCTTCGATAGCTTATCAGCTTCGTAAACCTAATAGCAACTAGGTTTAGTGGTGGGTTAATTGTTGCTGTAATAGTTGTAAAAAAGCAATAAAAACAGGTTTCATTGGTTATTGCTTAATGCCAATTGCGCAAAGTGGCGCTTGTTGTGTTGGTGTTGTGCTGTTGAATATTGTTTTTAACACCCGATATCCACGTTTTTTCCATTAATTTCTTCACGCTGGCCAGCCTGTTTTCATCACGGCTTGAACTTTTTATTGAAGTGCCCAGACTTACGCGCCGGCTCACCCTGTTCGGTCCGCCAATTCCTGTATTCCTTTTCGAGAACTATTCGATGAATAGACTATTGCTGTCATTCGCGTGTTCGGCACTGCTCGCCTCGCCGCTGTCTGCACTTGCAGATTCAACGGCCACCTCGACCGACTCAGCGGCTTATCAAGCACGCGAACAACTGCAAAGCCAGCGTGAACAACTTTCAGGTGTCGGCAGTGTTGCCCAGCGCAGCCCTGAGGCCAATGCGTTCGTCGATGCGCCGGTAGACACCGACGATGCGCCGGCGCTGGTCAGCCAGCCCTGATCCGCTCGCAACCCAGTTCCCATTCCGTTCTCAAGGTCCCTATCCGTGAAACATTTCAAACAGGCCCTGAGCCTGATGGTGCTTGGCGTCATGCAGGCATCGGGTGTACTCGCTGGCCCGCCAGCCACTGGCAACGAGGTGGAAGCTCGCGTCAGCTCCATCCTCGACAACATGAACCAGGCCGAGAAGATCAACTTCACCCGGGTAAACGACGGCCACATGATCCCGTCGTTGCTCAAGTGGGGCATCAAGGGCACGGTGGCCTACGATTCGTCCATGGGCGTGCACGTCAACAACGCCACGTTCGGCGCCCAATACCCCTCGCAGTCGGCACTGGCAGCCACCTGGAGCATCAACCGCGCCAAGGAATTCGGCCTGGCCATTGCCTATGAAACGCGTATTTCCGGCGGGCAGCAGATGCTCTCGCCGGGGGTCAACCTGTACCGCACCCCTTACAACGGGCGTTCGGCCGAGTACGTCAGTGGCGAGGATCCGTTCCTCGGCGCCGTGCTGGCGCCGGCCATCGTCAACGGCATCCAGGCCCAGGGTATTCAGGCCAGTGGCAAGCATTACCTGGCCAATGAACAGGAAGCCAACCGCCAGGCGGTCAACGTGGTGGCCGATGAGCGCACCCTGCGTGAGCTGTACCTGCCGGGCTTCGAGTCGATGGTCAAGAACGCCAATGTGGCCTCGATCATGTGCGGGTTCAACAAGGTCAATGGCGACTACGCCTGCGAAAACCACCACCTGATCACCGAGGTGCTCAAAGGCGAGTGGGGCTACCAAGGCACCGTGATCAGCGACTTCAATGCCATTCACGACGCGTTCAAGGGCGCGTGGGCCGGTACCGACCTGGACATGCCGTCCGGCCTGCAGTTCACCGAGGCCAACCTGCTGCCCTACCTGTGGAGCGGCCAGCTGACCCAGAACGTCATCGACGACAAGGTCAAGCGCAACCTGCGGGCGGTGGTCAGCTACGACTTCCAGGAACACCTCAACACCGCGCAGACGCTTGAGCACACCGAGTACGGCCAGCGCGCCTCGCTGAACGCCGCGCGTGAAGGCATCGTGCTGTTGCGCAACGCCGACACGGCTGCCGGCAAACCGTTGCTGCCACTGGCGCGCACGGCCAAGGTCGCGGTGATCGGCGACTGGGCCAACCAGGCACCTGCCTCGCCGTTCGGTACCGCCAACTCGCCACCTGACAGCTACGTGACCGAGCTGAGCGGGCTGCAGCAACTGGCCTCCAACACTGCCAACGTCACCTACCTGTCGGCACTGAGCCTGAACCCGAAGGCCGCAGTCTGGTACCAGCCTGGCTCGGACAAGGGCAGCGTGAGCAATACCGGGGTCAAAGCCGAGTACTTCAGCAACACCAGCCTCAGCGGCGACCCTGTGCTGACCCGGGTTGAACCTGGCGTGAACCTGAACTGGACCACCAGTACCAACGAGACCAACACCGGTACCACCGCCGTGTCCGGTTTCAGCCCGACTGCCGGCGCGTTCTCGGCGCGTTTCACGGCCACCATCAAACCGACCGTTTCCGGTGCCCATGTATTCAAGGTGCGTGCCGACGGCCCTTACAAACTCTGGGTCGATGGCAAGCTGGTGGTTGAAAGCGACGGCGTGCCGTACTCCTCGGACGTGGTCAACGCATTGACTACCTCGGGCAAGAGCGCTGCGCTGGTGGCAGGCAAGTCCTACACCGTCAAGCTGGAGTACCGCCGCGTACAGGGTAACTTCACCCCGGCACTGGGCGGCCTGGCTGGCGTGCAGATGAGCTGGGCTTCGCTGCGGCCACCGAAGGACATCGCCAACTACGATGCCGTGGTGATCGCTGCAGGCACCAACTATGAAAACGAAGGCGAGGGCTCCGACCACGGTTATGCGCTGCCGGACCAGCAGGCAGAGCTGATCAGCTTTGTCACCAAGGCCAACCCCAACACCATCGTCGTCACCCATGGCGGTGGCGTGGCCGATATGCAGCCGTGGGCCAAGAAGGTCGGCGCCGCGTTGCACGCGTGGTTCCCGGGGCAGCAGGGTGGCCAGGCACTGGCCGAGATCCTTTATGGCAAGGTCAACCCGTCGGGCAAGCTGCCGGTGACCATCGACAAGAAGATCGAAGACAACCCAAGCTACGCCTCCTACCCGGACCCTGCGGCCTACCGGGGTGACAACGCACTGACCGAGATCAACTACAGCGAAGGGCTGTACATGGGCTACCGTGGCTACGACAAACGCCACGCCAAACCGCTGTACCCGTTTGGCTTCGGCTTGTCGTACACCACCTTCGGCTACTCGGACCTGAAGCTCTCGACCAACGTCATGACCCCAGGCAACACCGTCGACGTCACGTTCACCTTGACCAACACCGGGGACAAGGCGGGCTTCGAGGTCGCTCAGCTGTACATTCAGCCGATCGACCCACAAGTCGACCGCCCGAAGAAAGAGCTCAAGGGCTTTACCAAGGTGTACCTGGAGCCCGGCCAGAGCAAGACCGTGAGCCTGCCGATCGACTCGCGTTCGCTGGCGTACTTCGTGCAGAACACTGACAGCTGGGACGTCGATGCTGGCAAGTTCAAGGTCTGGGTCGGCCCGGATTCGGAAAACCTGACGTTGCAGCGCACCCTGGTAACCCTGATGCCGCAACACCTGACCACCCGTGACAGCAACCCGCTACCGGCACCGCTGCAAACGGCCGTGCAGGTCAGCGACAGCCAGGCTTACTGACGGGCGCTCTACGCCTTGATGCAAGAGGCGAGGCGTGACAGGTAGGCGTCGAACACCGCTTCGACGTCTACCTGGTCCGGGGCGCGTAGCCACTGGATCTGCAGGCCGTCCATGACGGCGAAGATTTCTGTCGCCAACAGCTTCACATCAATGTCCCCACGAATCTCACCCTGTTCGGCCAGTGCCGACAGGTGCGCCTGGGCGTGCGCATGGGTGAGGGCGAACTTCTCCTTGTACCACGGCCACGCCGGGTGCTGATCGGACAGGCTTTCGACGCTGATCATCATCGACGCCTGGCATTCGAGCAGGTTGTGCACACTCAGATGCATGCTCAAGCGCACGAACGCCAGGAAGTTATCCAGCGTGGGCGCCATCTCCAGTTCGGCGAACTGCTCGGTGACCCGGCGGTCACGACGGTCGAGCAAGGCCTGCAGCAACGCTACCTTGTTGGGGAAGTGATGCAACAGCCCGACCGTGGTAATGCCGGCGATCTCGGCAACATCGCGCATCGACGCCGCCGCATACCCATCCTTGGCGAATACCACCGTGGCCGCATCCAGCAGGGCAGCGCGGCGCATCTCGCCCTTGGGCGCGCGGCGACGCTTGGTGGTAGGTGTGCTGGACGCTTCGGTATCGTGATCCTGACCTGACATAAACCAACTTCAAGCTGTGGTGAGTGGCGTGCCGGCTACGTTGAGCCGGCGAGACGGTGATTATGGCAAAACTTGCAGCGTTGGTGCGGGCTGCCGGTTGAGCCACAGGGCCGTGGCGATCGAGGCCAGGGCCACCAAGGCATTGCCAACCCACAGGCCGAGCATGACCCCGCTGGCCCCCTGCAGCGCTGCCCCCGCAGCCACGAAGGGCAGCGTACCAAGGGTTGCCCGCAGCCAGGCGTAAAAGGCGACCCAGCCGACCTGGCCACGGCAGATGAACACCGAGATGGCGATAAAGTCCAGGCCCAGGATGACCCACAGCCCCGGGCCGTAGCGGCACAGGTCGTGGATCAGCGCCTGGCCAGGCCCTGACAAGCCGAAAGCATGGCTTAACCACGGGCTGGCAATCAACAGCACTGCCCAGGCCGCCAGGCCGTACATCACCACCAGCTTGGCGGCACTGTTAAGCGCGGCCCGGGAGCGGGCGCTGCGGTGCGCCCCCAGGTTTTGCGCAAGGATCGGCACCAGTGCGCCGGGCAAGGCGAAGTACACGCAGTAAGTGATCTGCAGCACCCGGTCCATCACCGCCATGCCAGCCATCGCCGACACCCCGAACAGCGCCAGCTGCGCCATTGTGTAGGTCAAGGCAACCGGCATCGCCAGGTTGGCGACGGTAAACGGCAAGGCGATGCGCGCCATGCGTGCGCCGTGCAGCCACAACAGCCGCAAGCGCACGCGCGCCATAAGGCCCACGTGGCGCTTGACCTGGTGCAGGCCCAGCAAACAGCCGAGCATGCCCGCCACCAGGCACGACACCCCGGCGCCAAACAGCTTGAGGTCGAAGCCAAAGATCAACACCGGGTCGACGATTGCCAGGCACCCTGCGCTGCTGAGCACCACCGCCATGGCACGCCCGCTGTAGCCATGTGCCCTCAGTGCCTGCGCGGCGGCCTGGGTCAGCACCATCAGCACCGAAGCGACCAGCGTCATGGCGATGAATTGCCTGGCAAGCGGGGAGGAGTGTGCATGGGCGCCCAGCAGGCTGGCAAAGAAGTCCAGGCAGTACCACTGCAGTGCTGACACGCAGGCCGAGAGCAGCCCGGCGAGGACCAGCATGTGCGTGGCCAGGGCAGGCAGCGCGGCGCGTGAACCCTGGCCGACCCTGCGTGAAATCAGCG
>Ga0160462_100195_pt1 | contig 23189 bp, 18 predicted proteins | sample HID1975K_E6MG_FD_108219 | JGI IMG/M metagenome (GOLD analysis project Ga0160462, IMG submission 108219) | Enriched soil microbial communities from UW Madison campus, WI, USA - HID1975K_E6 MG | ecosystem: Environmental > Terrestrial > Soil > Unclassified | place: USA: Madison, Wisconsin... | reverse complement strand
GGAACGCGACCCGACGGACGTCGAGGCCGGTCCGCACGGCTGGACGAGCCGGAACGCGACCCGACGGACGTCGAGGCCGGTCCGCACGGCTGGACGAGCCGGAACGCGACCCGACGGACGTCGCGGACGATCTCGTCGGGCCACAGCGGCAGAAGGCCCCGAGCGACTGCGCCCGGTGTTCCGGCCGACGTCCGGAGCCGGTCGACGTGGACCTCGCCTCCGACGACCTGCCTGCGTACCTCGAGGTACCTCGAGCACTGCACCGAGCTCCCGAGCCGGGTCACCGGAGCGGCCGCGCTGCGCGGGGCGGAGTCGACCGACCCGTCGTGCTCGGCACGGTCAGCCCCGTCGGGCACGTCGCGGACACACGTCGACGACGACTCGACGGAACACCGCGACGCGGACCTGCCCGCGGTCAGCCGATCCGCGACGTCGCCCCGCCGACCACCGCGAGCAGCGCCTCGGCGTACGGGTCGACGGCGTCGTCGGCCAGGAGGACCCACACCCCCGTCGGGACCGGGTCCCGACGGACGCCTGCCCCCGGCCGCCCGCCGAGCGGTCCACCAGCCGGACGCGCCACCGAGCAGCCACCCAGCCAGACACGCCACCGAATGCTCCCCCAGCCAGACACGCCACCGAACGGTCCGCCAGCCAGGCACGCCACCGAGCGGCTGGCGCAGCTCGTCCTCGCGCAGCAGCACAGCGCGTCCCCTCGCACGGCGGGGCCAGCGCCTCCTCCCCGGCGTCACGCTCAGCCGACCGCCGGCTCCAGCTCCTCCAGCAGGTCCCGCAACGCCTGCTGGTCGTCCTCGTCACCGGCATGTGGTCCGCGGAACCACTCGGCGTAGACCTGGATCTCGCTGAGCCTCCACTCCAGGGCGAACAGCTCCAGCATCTCTCGGTCTGCGAGGCCCCGGTGCTCCGTGGGCAGCGACCGGAGGTCCCGCTCTGCGGGGGCAAGCGCGAGCGACTCCCAGTCGACGAGGACCACTCCCTCGTCCGTGACCATCTGGTTGGCCGAGTGCGGCTCGCCGTGGGTCGGCACCCAGTCGGTGCGGGCCTCCACGGCCCGGGCGGCTCGTTCCTGGTGCGTCGCGGCCCAGGTCGCGATCGACTCCAGGCCGGCGCGGATCGCCTGCCGGGCCTGCTCCGCGAACGGCCCCGACCTCCATGTGCGGGCGGTGGCCTGCTCCCAGGTCGCCGCGAGCCCGCCGGAGGGGAACGGCTCCCAGACGGGGATGCTCGAGGGCGGCTCCGCACCGTGCAGCGCCGTCAGCAGGGCAGCCACCTGCTGCGCATGCCCGTCCTGACGGGCCTGCGAGTGCGTGGGCGTCCGTCCGTGCAGCCAGGGTGTCGCGCTCAGCAGTCCCGCACCGAGCGGGACGGTGAGACGTCCTCCGGTCGCAGGGATCGGAGGCACGACGCCCGGGAGCCCACACGCGGCGAGCTCTGCCGCCGCGGCGTACGCCTGCGTGAAGGACGCCACCCGGCGCGGAGGCTGCGGACGGTCCCACGTCAGGAAGAGGAGAGGCGCACCGTCGCGCTCCACACGCCAGTGATGGGCCCCGAACCCGACCGGCAGGTACGAGAGGCCGTCGGCGTCGGAGCACCAGGACTCCCGGACGACCTGCAGCAGGGCGCTCTCGAGCAGCGAGGCCGGCGGCGTGAGCATGGCGTGAGCGTAGCCACGCCCGCACGGTCGATCGTCGGCGGTGCAGCTGCGGAGGCCAGGACGGGTCCTCGATGCGCTCGTCGTCGGGGGCACCGGGCACCGCCGGGCCGCGGACGGCCGAGGCCCACGTCACCTCGCAGCGGTCTCCGTCGCTGCCGTGACCAGCGCGAGCAGCGCCTCGGCGTACGCGTCGGCGGCGGCGTCGGCCGTGAAGACCCGGGCGGGCTGGGAGCCGATCTCGACGAGCACCTGGAACCGGCCGTCGGTCGACCGTGCCAGGCTGCGGAACGTGCCGCCGAGCAGCTCGCGCAGCTGGTCCTCGCGCGGCAGCCACAGCGCGTCCTCCTGGCGCACGGAGTCCAGGGCCCACTCGGTCGTGCCGTTGAAGCCCAGGATCGTGCCCGTCGGGTACTCGTGCGCCTCGACGACCATCTCGGAGATCGTGAAGACCTCACCCGCCATGTCGGCGCTGCGGAGCACGAAGCGGTCGCCGGCGCGCGGGTGCCAGTGCAGTCCGGCGGCCTCCAGGGCCACGGCGTTGTCCGTCGAGAGCATGCGTCCAGTATCGGCGTCGCACGGCGGATCGGCCCGCCAGGTCACAGTCGCCGTCAGCAGCCCGTGCTCGCCTGCCACCCCGGCTCCACGCGGTACGCGTACCGCTGCGCGGGCTGGAACCCAAGCGCACCGTACAGCCGCAGCGCGGCAGCGTTCTCGGCCTCGACCTGGAGGAACGCCCGCCGTGCGCCGTGCTGCGCCGCGACCGCGAGCGCACGCAGCGTGAGCGCGCGGCCGACGCCGCGCCGCCGCGCGGCGGGCACGACCTGGAGGCACGACAGGGCGACCCAGTCGTCGACGTGCGCGGCGCGGACCACCGCGACGTCGGTGCCGTCGGCGTCGGTGGCCGCCAGGTAGCACGCGGGCGCACCGGCGACGATCGCGCGCGACGGCTCGCGCGCGCTGCCCTTGCCGCCGAGCCACACGTCCAGCCACGCGTCGTCGGGGGCGTCGGTGACGCGCACCCGCGCGTCGCTGCCGGACGGCAGCGCGACGCCGTCCGGGGTCGTGCCGCCACCCCACGACGACCGGAGGTCGCTCGCCGGCCCCGCGGCGTCGTCCTCGCGCACGGCGGGACCGAGGTCGCGGACCAGCACGTCGGTGACGGCGGCGGTCGTGTACCCGCGGGCGTCGAGCTCCGCCCCGAGACCTGCCGGGTTCTGCGGGTCGCCGACCCGGAAGACCGTCGGCGCGCCGTCCTCGCGGTACAGGCGCTCGACGTCGTCGACGACAGCCGGCAGGTCCTCGACGTCACCGAGCGCGAGCGTCGAGCCGGCGCGGCGGGTGACCCCGGCGGACAACCCCACGCGCCACCCTGCGACGTCCGCGACGCGCGGCGAGGGCCAGGTGGCGGCCTCGACGAGTGCGCCCGGTGGCGCGGGGGCGTGCCACGTGCGGACGCGCATCGTGAGCTCGTCGGTCCAGTCGCGCTCGGGGCGCGCGACGAACCCGAGCCGCTCGTAGAGCCGGTGCGCCGCGTGCATCGTGTCGAGGGTCGAGAGCGCGACGTCGCGTGCACCGCGGCCGACGGCCTCGCGCAGCGCCGCCACGACGAGCTGTTCGGCCACGCCCGAGCGACGCGCCGCGGGATCCACCGCGAGCATCCGCAGCTCGAGCTCGCCGTCGCGGGCGATCTCGGCGTACGGCGAGCCCGGGGCCGCGAGCGTGATCGTGCCGACCACGCGCTCGCGGCCCGCGTCGTCGGTACCGGGGGCGACGGCGACCAGCACGCTCCCCGCCGCAGCCCGGGCGACGGCGCCGCGCAGCTCGCTGACGTACCAGTGGTCGGGCTCGACGAGGCCGTCGGCGACGTACGCCCGCGCCGTGACCTCACCGGTCTGGGCGAGGTCGGCGTCGGTCGCGCGACGCACGACCCACGAGCTCACGCGTCGTCCCCCTGCTCGGTCGGCTCTCCTGCCGCCTCGCGCTCCCCGCCGGCCTCGGGCAGCGCATCGCCCTCGGGCACCGCGTCGCCGTCGGGTGGCGCATCCTCCTCGGACACCGCGTCGCCCTCGGGCAGCGCATCATCCTCGGACACCGCGACAGCCGCCGGACCGCCCGCGAGCAGCTCCTCGAAGCCCGCCTCGTCGAGGATCCGCAGCCCGAGCTCGCGCGCCTTGGTCTCCTTCGAGCCGGCGCTCTCCCCGACGACCACGAAGTCGGTCTTCTTCGACACCGACCCGGACGCCTTGCCCCCCCGGACGAGGATCGCCTCCTTGGCGCCGTCGCGGCTGAACCTCTCGAGGCTCCCGGTGACGACCACGGTCACGCCCTCGAGCGTGCGCGGGGTCGACTCGTCGACGGCGTCGGCCATGACGACGCCCGCCGCGGCCCACCGGTCGACGATCTCGCGGTGCCACGGCTCGGCGAACCAGTCGAGCAGCGACTGCGCGATCGTCGGGCCCACGCCCTCGACGCCGGCGAGCCGCTCGACGGCACGCGCCCGCGCGGCGGCCGCCGGGTCCACCACCGCGTCGGGACCGTCGGCGTCGGGCGCCGGCACCGCGTCGCCGTCGCCCGCGACCGGCGGCCTGTCGGCATCGACCGGCGGGTCGACGACCGGGACATCGGCGCCATCGACCGGCGGGCCCGCGACCAGGGCGCCAGCAGCATCGACCGGCGGGCCCGCGACCGGGGCGCCAGCGGCGTCGACCGTCGGGTCGACGACCTCGCGCAGCGCGCTCATCGAGCCGAACTCCTGCGCGAGCGCGCGGGCCGCCGTCGGGCCGACGTTGCGGATGCTGAGCGCGACGATCGCACGCCACAGGTCCTTCGTCTTGGCGAGGTCGAGCTGGTCGAGCAGCGTGCGCGCGGCCTCCGACGGCTCGGCGTCGGGCAGGGTCCGTCCCTCGGCCGCGGCCTGCGCCTGCTGCTTCTTCGTCCAGGTGAGACGCCTCCGGAACGGCGTGCGACGACGTGGCGTGCCGTCCTCGTCCTCGCGCGGCAGCCCGGTGTCGGGGTCGCGCACGACGACCTCGATCCGCCCGAGCGCCTCGAGGCTGCGGCGGCGCACGTCCTCCCGCACGTCGGCGCTCGCGTCGGCCGGGTAGCCGACGAGGTCGAACAGGTCGGCCTCCGTGCGCAGCGGCGGTGTGCTCGGCACGTCGGGCTGCGTGAGGGCCGCCGCGGTGACCTCGCCGAGCACCTCGATGTCGAACGCGCCGCGCGACCCGATGTGCTCGACGCGGCCGCGCACCTGCGCGGGGCACGACTCGGCGTTGGGGCACCGCAGGTCGACGTCGCCCTCGCGCATGGGGCGCAGCGGCGTACCGCACTCGGGGCAGTCGGCCGGCATGTGCCACTCGACGCGCGGCACGTCGTCGTCGGGCGCCTGGGGCGCCGGACCGACGATCTCGGGGATGACGTCGCCGGCCTTGCGCAGCACGACCATGTCCCCGACGCGCACGCCCTTGACCCGCACGACGTCCTGGTTGTGCAGGGTCGCCTGACGCACGGTGCTCCCGGCCACGAGGACCGGCTCCATCACGGCGAACGGTGTCGCGCGACCGGTGCGGCCGATGCCGACCTCGATGGACAGCAGGCGCGTGTTCACCTCCTCCGGCGGGTACTTGTAGGCGATCGCCCACCGGGGCGCGCGGCTCGTCGCGCCGAGCCGACGCTGCAGCGCGATCTCGTCGACCTTGACGACGACGCCGTCGATCTCGTGCTCGACGTCGTGCCGGTGCTCACCGAAGTACGCGACGCGGTCCCACACCTCGTCCAGGCCGGGCACGACGCGCGTGTGCGTCGACGTCGGCACACCCCACCCGGCGAGCAGGTCGTACACCTGCGACTGCCGCTCGATCCCCGCGCCGCGCCCGTCGCCCCAGCTCAGCGCGCCGATGCCGTGCGCGTACATCCGCAGCGTCCGGGTCGCGGTGACCCGCGGGTCCTTCTGCCGCAGCGAGCCCGCGGCCGCGTTGCGCGGGTTGGCGAACGGGGCCTTCCCGGCCTCGACCTGCGACTCGTTGAGCTCGCGGAACGCCTCGACGGGCAGGAACACCTCGCCGCGGATCTCGATGAGGTCCGGGTGCCCGGCAGGGTCCCCGGCCAGGACGTCGGGGATCGTCGAGATCGTGCGGACGTTCAGCGTGACGTCCTCCCCCGTGCGTCCGTCGCCGCGTGTCGCGGCACGCACCAGGCGCCCCTTCTCGTAGAGCAGGGCGATCGCCAGCCCGTCGATCTTGAGCTCGCACAGGTACTCGAGCGGCGCGTCGCGCTCCAGGTCGCGGTGCACGCGCTCGGACCACGTCACGAGGTCCTCGCGCGAGAACGCGTTGTCGAGCGACAGCATGCGCTGCACGTGCTCGACGGCCGTGAACTCGGTCGAGAACGTGCCGCCGACGCGCTGCGTCGGCGAGTCCGGCGTCCGCAGGCCCGGGTGCTCGTCCTCCAGCCGCTGCAGCTCGCGCATCCGCTCGTCGTACGCCGCGTCCGACGAGCTCGGGGCGTCGCGCACGTAGTACGCGAACTGGTCGGCCCGGATCTGCTCGGCCAGGTCGGTCCACCGGTGCCGGACCTCGGCCGGCACCTCCTGCTCGTCGGTCACGGGGGTCGCGTCGTCCACCCGCACATCATGACGCGCCCCGCCGACACCCCGCGCCTCACCCACCGGCGGCCACCGACGGGGCGGCCACGCCCGTCAGACCCGTGACCCGCCACGCCCGCATCCCGGCGGCACCCCACGCGAGTGCGACGACGTCCCGCCCGTCGGCGACCGCGACGCCCGCGTCGAGCGGGACGTCCGTCGGCACCGCGATCGTCGACCAACCGCGCCCGTCCGTCGACCACCACAGGACGGGCCCGGTCCCGTCCGCGTCGTCCACCGTCCCCCACGCGGCCCAGCCGCCGGCGACCGGGACGGGCGCCTCGAACGTCGCCCCGACGGGCGGTCGCAGCACCGGCTCGAGCGTGCCGTCGCCCGCGACCCGCCACAGCGCGGCGACGCCGGCCACCCAGCCGTGCACCAGCGTCGTCCCGTCAGCCGTGCGGCAGGCGTCGAACCAGGTCGGCGTCGCGTCGTCCACCCCGTGGTCGAGCTCCACGGCGGTGTCACCGGTGACCCGCCACAGCACCGGGCGCGTCGTCCCGTCGTGCCGTCGCACCCATCCCGCGGCGAGGTCGCCGTCCTGGCAGACGGCCTCCGCCTCGCCCTGCCGTGCGTCGCCGACATCGAGTCCCACGTGCACCCACGCGTTCCCGTCGGACGACGTCCAGACGGCGGGGCGGCTGACGCCGGTGCTCAGGTGCGACTCCGCGTCGGCACCCGCCACCACCCACCGGTCGCCGGTGTGCACCACGTCCGACGCGTGCGCCCCTCCGGCGCCCAGGACACCCTGCGCCCGACCGTCGCGGTCGGGGCCGACGACGGTCGTCCCGAGCGCGCTGGTGAAGTCCCCGTCGCTGCGCTGCTGGACGACCAGCCGCTCGCCCTGCGGCGAGACCGCCTCGGACCAGCTGCCGGTGGCGACGTCCGGGACGGGCGGCTCGGCAGCCGCGACCCGGTCACCGTCGACGCGCAGCGCGGTGGACGCCCACGTCGTCCGCCAACCCCGGTCCACCTCGGTGAGCGTCTGCGTCCCGACCTGGCCGCGGGCACCGTCGTCGCCGTCCGCCAGCACGCGCACGGAGGTCGGCGGAGCGACCGGTGACACGTCCGCGACGGGCCACCACGACCCCGGGTGCTCGGTGTACCCCGGCGGCGCCCAGCCGCCGAGGCTCGCCCACCCCGACCCGTTGACGAGCACGAGCGGCGTCCCGCCCGCCGCGTACTCCAGCACCCCCGTGACCCCCGGCACGGGCGCCGGGTCGGACTCGAACTGCGGGAACCACGCGCTCTCGACGTCGTCGAGGCCCATGACGGTCACGACGGTGCGCCCACCGAGCTCCCACATCGGCACGACGTTGCCGGTCTCCGACGGCTTGCCGAGAACCCAGCCGCGCTGCTCCCCCGAGAGCCACTCGGAGTCGCCGAGGAACTCGTCGTCGATCACCTCCCACACCGCGCCGTCGACCGTCCGCCACGCACCGGGCCGTGACGCACCACCCGTCGCCGGGCCGGAGGGGACGCCGCCGGTCGCGGTCCACCCGCCCGTGAGCCGCGCGCGGACACCGTTGACCTCGACACCGGGGCGCTCGTCCACGACGGCGGGTGCGGTCCAGGTGCCGTCCGCGGACCGTGCGACGACGAACGGCCGCTGCACGCCGTCCGTGCGCGTCTCGCGGTACAGGATCGCGACGAGGTCCCCGTCCTCGGGCGCACCGGACGCCGCGACGTCGACGACGCTGCGGCGGACTCCCTCGGCGGCGGGCACGACCTCGGTGAGCACGACGGCCTCGTCCGTGACGGGTGCCCACACGACGGCGTCCGCGGCGGTGGTGCCCGCCACGTGCGCGACGTCCCCGCTCGACGTCGCCTCGGTCAGCCGTGCCGAGGGAGGGTCGACGGGCAGCGCGGTCCACGTGCTCGTGTCGTGCGAGACGCGCACGAAGGCCGTCGCACGCCGGTCGACGACCGTCGTCCCCGCCACGACCACGCGCCCGTCGACGGAGGCCAGAGCGACGTCCCGGACGGATCCGGGGACCTCGGGGCCGGGGTCGACCGCCGGCAAGCCCTCCTCCACGGCCCAGCGCCACAGGCCGACGCGGGCGGGGCCGCCGGGCGGCGTCACGACCGCGGCGGCGAGCGCGTCGAGGTCCCCGCTGCGCGGGGCGAGGTTCCAGTCGCGCGTGTGGTCACCGCCTCCCGTACGCGGGTCGAGCGCGGGGTCGACGGCGAGCGGGACGGCGACCGGCGAGCGCGTCGTGGCGGGAGCGGGGGCCCGCTCGGCCGTGGGCGAGCACGCGACGGCAGACAGCAGCGTGACGGCCGCGACGAGGACGAGCGGGCGCGGGAGCGTCGATCGGGTGCGAGGCATGGGACGAGTCTGGTGACCGCGCGACGCCCGTGGGGCGTCGCGCGGGGATCTGTGGATGACGGCCGCCGTCCGGACCGTCGAGCCGTCCACAGCCTGATCCTGTGGTCACCGCGTGATCCTGCGGGCACCGCACGACCCACTGCCGCGGACCCGTCTCACCCCGACCCGCGCACCGTCCCGCAGGCGCCCTACACTCGGCCCGTGTCCGGTCCCGCCGCCCCGCCCGACCTGCGCGCACGCGTGCGGAGCAGCGGCAGCAAGGTCGCCCGGCGGCTCCTCGACCAGCCGCTGCGGCGCATCGGCGCCGGCGGTGCCCTGCTGCTGCTCGCGGTCACCGCGGCGTCCGGCGGTCTGCAGGAGCAGACGCAGGACGGGCCCGAGGTGCTGGTGGCCGACGCCCGCGTGGAGGTCGCCCCGTTCGAGCTGACCGTGCACCGCGTCGTGTGGACCACCGACCTGCCGGGGCAGTACCTGACCGGCACCGGCAACCGGTGGGTCGCCGTCGTCGCGACCGTCCGCAACACGAGCGACGCGGGCGTCCTGGGCGGCACGCTGCGCGACGCGCTCATCCTCGCGGACGTCGACGGCCTGGTCGAGGCGCCCGGCACCGCCGGTGAGGCGACGTCGGTCGCGCTCCTCGCGGACGGGTCGTCGCTCAACCCCGTGCAGCCGGGTCTGACGTACGAGGCCGCCTTCCTGTTCGAGCAGGACGGGTCCGTCGCACCGCCGGCGGCCGCGACCGTGCTGCTGCGACGCCAGACCTGGCGCGCCGGCAGCCTCGACCCCACCGTGACGTGGTGGGACCCGACGACGACGCTGCGCGGTGAGCTCGAGGTGCGTGAGGCCGTCTCCGACGCGGACGAGGAGGCCGACGCGTGAGCACGCCCGACGACGCCCGCGAGCGCACGGTACGCGTGCCGCGCGCACGGACCCTCGGTGCGGGTGCCGCCGTGCTCGCGGCACTCGCCGTGGGCCACGTCGTCGTCACCGCGTTCCCGGTCGACGAGCGCGTCCAGGCCCCGTTCGTGCGTCCCGCGGTGGTCGGCGAGCCGGTCGAGCTGCGCTACGCGCGTCTGACCGCCGGTGAGCCCACGGGCTCGACGGTGCTCGACCCCGGCGACCGCACGCTGCTGGCGACACCCGGTGTGTGGCTCACCGTCCCGCTGACGATCGAGGCGCTGGGCCAGCCGCGCATGCTGGGCTTCGCCGAGCTGGTCGGCGGGGACGGGCGCACGTACACGATCTTCACCGGCGGCCGCTCGTCGTTCCTGCCCGGCACCGCGCAGCCGGGCGTCCCCCGGTACGCGACGGTGCGCGTCGAGGTCCCGCCCGACGCCGTGCCAGGTGCGCACCTGCGCATCGGTCTGGAGCCGAAGGACCAGCGCCGCGACGACGTCGCCGACATCGACCTGGGACTCACGCGGGCCGACGCGGACGCCTGGGCGGCCGACGACACGCCCGTCCTCGCGGGCCCCTGGTCCGACGCCCCTCCGGAGCGGCCGTGAGCACCCCGCCCCTCGCGCCGACGGCGTCCGCGGCCCCGGCCGCACCGACGCCCTCCGCCGCCGGCTGGTGGCGCCGCAACCGCCTGGCGCTGGTCGTGCTGCCCGTCGCGCTCGCGCTCGCGCTCGTGGCGTCCGCCGACCGCGTCCGGACGCTGTGGTGGGAGCAGGACCTGCGCCGCCCGACCGTCGCGTCCGCGGGCGAGACCGTGACGTACCACCAGCAGGTCCGTGACGGCGTCTCCGGCACGTCCCCGGTCGACGTGCAGGTCCGCCTCGACGGTGTCGGCGACACGACCCGGCTGCCGGACGGCATGGCGCTGCCCGCCGGCACCCGCGCGGTGCAGGTCGACCTCACGCTGAGCGCCGACCCCGACGTCGTGCTCGTCGGCTGCCGCCTCGCGGTGCGGGACGCGGCCGGCACGCGGTACGACGACGTCGCCCACGCCTGGGGCGCGTCGCAGCCGACGGTGCCGTGCGTCCCGCAGGACGCGACCGGCCCCTGGCCGTCGCTGGGCGACCTCGACGACGTGATCACCGCGCCCGATGCCGACGCCCCGCCCCGGCCGGGCACGTGGTCGGTGTCGCGCGTGGTCGTGGTGCCCGACGGCGTCGACGTGGCCGACGTCGTGCTGTGGTGGCAGCTGCCGCAGTACGTGCTGCTCGAGGCAGCGGACCACTAGGCCCCGTCCGCGCGGGCCGTGGCGTCGGCGCGCGCCGACGCCGCCTCCTGACCCTCGAGGATCCGGCCGACGCCGGCGGCGAGCAGCGCCATCGTCACGGTCAGCCCCACGGCCGTCGCGACGGACGACACGAGGGGCGCGAACGCGAGCCACGTGTCGACGTCCAGCGGCCCGCTCACGGCGCGCGCGAGCAGCAGGATCCCCTCCTCGAGCCGCGTGGCGACGAGGAACGCGAGCGCGAACACCAGCATGGGCCCCAGGCCGGCCACGGCGAGCCGCCGCAGCCCGTCGGCGAGCGCCGTGAAGCGCCCGCGCACGTCCCCGACGACGGGTGCCGCCGCCTCGGTGGTCCAGCGGCGCAGCGGTGCCGGCACGCGCCGCCACGCCCCGGACCGCGCGGGCTTCTCGCGCTTCGCCGGTGCCGCGAGCCTGTGCCCGTAGACGACGGCGCCGACGGTCAGCCACGCGAGCGGGATGACGACGAGGTCGTCGAGGTTGCCCAGGACGCCCGCGACGGCGTCGACCACCGCGTCGACCGGACCGGCGACCGGGCCCAGCGCGTCGAGCACCGTGAGCCACCGGTCGAGCACCACCGCCACGGCGCGGCGGCTCTCGACCCACGACCACACGCCGTCGAGGACCTGGGTGGCGGACGTCGCGACGACCAGCAGCCAGAACGCCTCGACGTACGCGCCGGCGAACGCGAGCGCGCGCACGCGGCTGCGGGCCTCCCACCGGCCGAGCAGCCACCGCAGGACGACCGCGACGGCGACGATCGCGACGAGCCCCCACCCCGTCGCCAGGTCGACGAACGACCCGTCCGGTCCGTCACCGGTCAGCGAGAACCCGTTCTCGACGAACTGGCGGTACGTCGCCGTGTTGAGGAACCGCATCCGGTCCTCCGCGAGCAGCCCGTACGACGCGTACAGCGCGAGGAACGGCACGAACACCGAGGCCAGCACGTCGACCAGACCGCGCTCGTGCCCGGAGGTCGGGTCGTCGGGTCCGCGCGTGCGGCCGATCGCGTCGAGCGCGGGCAGGTCGTGGCGGAGCACGTGCAGCATCGCGACGATCCCGGCGACCATGCTCAGCGGCGCGAGCACGAGCACCGCCCAGCCGAGCGTGTTGTTGACGCCCGACGCGTTGACGGCCGCCCAGCCGGCGGCGTTCCGCCCGGCCACGGCCAGCAGCGCGAGCACGAGCAGCACGGGCCACCGACGGACCCACAGCCGGGCACCGTGCGCCACGACCGCGCCCAGGTCACGCAGCCAGGCACGCAGTCCGGCACGCAGTCCGGTACCCGGTCCGCCGGGTGGCCCCGGCGAGGTGGTCGGTGCGTCGTTCACGGCGGACGTCACGGCGTGCCGGTGAGACCCGTGGGTGCCGCCGTCGCGACGTCACCCGCGGCCCCCGGCGGGCGGGTGCGCGGCGGCAGCAGCAGCGTGACGGTCCCGGCGATCCCGCCCACCGCGAGGACGAGCCCGCCCACCACGGCGGCGGTGGGGGACGTCGCGACGACGACCTCCTGCCGCTCGTCGCCGGTGTCCCGCACGCACACGGCACGCGCGGGCAGCAGCTCGAAGTGCACCGCCACGTCGGGGTCGTCCTCGTACGCGACGAGGCACGGCACGCCGCTCGTCACGGAGGCCTGCAGCGTGCGCACGCCGAGCCCGATCCACGCGACCGCGAGCATCACGACGCCGACGAGCGCGAGCCCGGAGGCGACGAGCAGCGCGAGCGCACGGCGGCGCGAGCGGCGACGGCGGCGGGTGGGTCCGGCGGGTGCGGTCACGACTCGGCCCTCTCGGCGACGATGCTCGCGGCGCGCACGAGCCCGGCGAGCGCACCGCGCGCGTCGTCGGGCGTGGCGCGCTCGGGCGGGGCGCCGGCGAGCAGCACGACGTCCCGCAGCCGGGCGGCGGGCAGACCGACCGCGCGCCACGGCCGCGTCAGGGTGTCCGCCTGGCCGGTGACGTCGGGGCCTGCGCACTGCGACGACGCCTGCGGCGGCAGCTCGGCCCACAGCCCCTGGCCCGCCTCGACGACGCCCGCGACCTCCTCCCAACCGCGCTCCCCGATGCCGGCGACCGCGAGCGCGGCACCGTCGGCGGACGACGCGCGCACGGCCGCGAGCGCGGACCACGCGGTCCCGCCGTGCACGACGAGCGCCGACGCACCCGCCGCGCGCACGGTGTCCGCGAGGCTGCTCAGCCCGTCGGCGACGACGGGAAGCGGGACCCGGCGCAGCGGCGCACGGCCCGTGAACCCGGGCACGGCGCCCGCGAGCACCGCGGCGAGCAGGTGCTCGCGCAGCAGCACCCGCACGTCGGCGCCGGGCACGACCCGCCGGACGTCGGCGACGCGTGCGGCGACGCCCTCGGCGATCGACGCGACGGTGTCCCGCACCGCGCCGGCGTCGGACAGGATGCGGTCGCCGCGCGCGAGGTACACGTCGGCGGCGAGCGTGAACGGACCCAGCACGGGCAGCACGAGCGGACCGGTGTACCCGTGCGCGGCGACCGCGAGCGCGTCGAGGTCCTCGCGTGCGAAGGAGCGTGCCCGCTCGAGGTCGCGGCCGGGGCGGTCGGCGAGCTTCCAGCCGTGCGGTCCGAGCTCGGCGGGCAGGTCCGTGAGCAGCGCGACCGCCGCTCCCGTCGCGTCGCCCCAGGGGCCGCGCGCGGGCAGCAGCACGGTGAACGGCAGGCCGTCGACCTCGCTCGGGGTGTCGACGAGGTCCCCGACGACCGTGGTCGCGGCCTCGAGCGCGTCGCCCCCGGGCCAGGGCCCGGTCCCGCTGACGGCGGTCACGCGTGGCCGTCCGCGAGACCTGCGCCCGCGAGACCGGCAGCCGTGCGCGTCGCCGCGACGGTGGCCTGGCCGAGCACGCGCGTGCCGTCGTAGAGCACGAGGGACTGGCCGGCGGCGACGCCCCGCAGCCCCGCGCCGGCGACGTCGACCGTGACGGACCCCGCGTCGGCGTCGAGCACCCGGGCCGGCACGTCGGCACCGTGCGCGCGGACCTGGACCGTGCACGTCGTCCCGGCCGGTGGCACCGTGCCGAACCACACGGCCGCGTCGCCGCGCACGTGCGCCACGTCGAGCGACTCGGCGGGCCCGACGACGACGCGGCGCTGCACGGGCTCGACGGCGAGCACGTAGCGCGGGCGGCCGTCGGGTGCCGGGCGGCCGAGCGCGAGCCCCCGTCGCTGCCCGACCGTGTACGCGTACGCGCCGTCGTGCGTCCCGACCACCTCACCCGCCTCGTCGACGACCTCGCCCGGCTGCTCGCCGAGCGCGCGGCGCAGGAAGCCCTGGGTGTCACCGTCGGCGACGAAGCAGATGTCGTACGAGTCGGGCTTGGCCGCCACCGACAGGCCGCGCGCGACGGCCTCGGCGCGGACCTCGGCCTTGGAGACCACGTCGCCCAGCGGGAACACGGCCCTCGCCAGGCGCTGCGGTCCCATGACGGCGAGGACGTACGACTGGTCCTTGGCCGCGTCGGCAGCGCGGTGCAGCCCGCGGGTGCCGTCGGCGTGGTCGACGACGCGCGCGTAGTGGCCCGTGCACACGGCGTCGAACCCCAGGGCGAGCGCCTTGTCGAGCAGCGCGGCGAACTTCACGTGCTCGTTGCAGCGCACGCACGGGTTGGGGGTGCGCCCCGCGGCGTACTCGGCGAGGAAGTCCGCGACGACGGTCGCCTCGAACCTCTCGGACATGTCCCACACGTAGTACGGGATGCCGAGCACGTCGGCGGCACGCCGCGCGTCGGACGCGTCCTCGACCGAGCAGCAGCCGCGCGACCCGGTGCGCTCCTGCGCCGGGGTGCGCGACAACGCCATGTGCACGCCGACGACGTCGTGCCCCGCGTCGACGGCCCGCGCCGCCGCGACCGCGGAGTCGACCCCGCCGGACATCGCGGCCAGCACGCGCATCAGGCACCCACCAGCGAGGTCAGTCCCGCGGCGCGGGCACGCTCGACCGCACCGGGCAGCGCCGCGACGGCAGCGTCGACGTCGTCGGCGCTCGACGTGCGACCGAACGAGAAGCGCAGCGCACCGCGAGCGTCGTCCTCGCCCACGCCCATCGCGAGCAGCACGTGCGACGGCCGTGGCACGCCCGCCTGGCACGCCGAGCCCGTCGACGCCTCGACGCCCGCGGCGTCCAGCAGGTACAGCAGCGAGTCGCCCTCGCAGCCCGCGAACGTCAGGTGCGCGTTGCCGGGCAGCCGGCGGGTCGCGTCCGCGGGGCCGCGCAGCGTCGCACCCGGCACGTCGGTCAGGACGCGGCGCACCAGGTCGTCGCGCAGCGCGCCGACGCGCGCCGCGTGCGTCGCGCGGTCGGCGACCGCCTCGTCGACGGCCGCCGCGAACGCCGCGAGCAGCGCCGGGTCGAGCGTGCCGGACCGCACGCCGCGCTCCTGCCCGCCGCCGTGCAGCACGGGTGTCAGCTGCAGGCCGCGTCGCACCAGCAGCGCGCCCGTCGACCCGGGCCCGCCGACCTTGTGGCCGCTGAGCGTGAGCGCGTCGACGCCCGACGCCTCCAGGTCGACCGGCACCTGGCCGACCGCCTGCACGGCGTCCGCGTGCACGGGCACGCCGTGCCGGCGCGCGAGCGCGACCACCTCGTCGAGCGGCTGCAGCGCCCCCACCTCGTTGTTCGCCCACATGACGCTGACCAGCGCGACCGTGTCGCCGTGCTCGTCCAGCTCGGCGCGCAGCGCGTCGACGTCGACGACGCCCTCGGCGTCGACCGGCAGCAGCACGAGCTCGGCACCCGCGTGCTCCGCGAGCCAGAACGCCGGGTCCAGCACGGCGTGGTGCTCGACGGCGGACACGACCACGCGGCGACGCGCGGTGTCCTGCGTGCGGCGTGCCCAGAACAGCCCCTTGACCGCGAGGTTGTCCGCCTCGGTCCCGCCGGCCGTCCACACGACCTCGCTGGGGCGCGCACCGACCGCCGCGGCCAGCCGCTCCCGCGCCTCCTCCACGGTGCGCCGTGCGGCGCGGCCCGCGGTGTGCAGCGAGGACGGGTTGCCGGTGTGCGCGAGCGCCGCCGTCAGCGCGGAGAGCGCCGCGGGGCGCATCGGCGTGGTCGCCGCGTGGTCGAGGTAGACCGCGCGGGGGCGGGGAGCGCTCACGCCGACAGTCTACGAACGCCGCGGCGGGCGCCCGCACGCACGTCGTCCCCCGACTCCCTCCACGTTTCCCCCGCACCGGTGCGGGGGAACCCGGCGTGGCCGGCCCGCCGTTGCTGGCAGGATGTCCGGGTGAGTGCCGACGACGTCATGGCGCTGCCGCTCGCCTTCGGCGGGCAGCGGCTCGACTGGCGTGACCTGCCGCGGACGGTGCGCGATCGCATCGAGACGCTGGCGGGCGCCCGCGTCACGGCCGAGATGTCCGCGACCAGCGGCTTCTCGCCCGGCTTCTGCGCCGTGCTCGAGCTCACCGACGGGCGTGCCGTGTTCGTCAAGGCCGTCTCGCCCGACCAGAACCCGCACTCGCCGCAGCTCGCCCGCGCCGAGATCCGCGCCGCCCGCGCGCTGCCGCCGCAGGTGCCCGCGCCGGCGCTGCGCTGGTGGGACGACGACGGGCACTGGGTCCTGCTCGGTTTCGACTCCGTGCACGGGCGCTCCCCCGAGCTGCCGTGGCGCGCCGACGACCTCGCGCTCGTGCTGGCGGCCCTCGGGGACCTGTCCCGCTGCGCACCGGTCCCGGGGCACGACCTGCCGCGCACCGACGACCTGCTGGCCGACGACTTCACGGGCTGGCGCTCGATGCTCGCCGCCACGCCCGAGCAGCGCGAGCGGGTCGCCGGGCTCGTCGACGAGCCCGGCCGCTGGGCCCTCGAGCACCTCGACGACCTCGTGCGGTGGGAGCAGGACGCGCTGCGCGTGTGCGCGGGCGACTCGCTCGTCCACGGCGACCTGCGGGCCGACAACATGATGATCGAGGACGGGCACGACCGGGTGTGGCTCATCGACTGGCCGCACGCGAGCGTCGGCGCGCCGTGGATCGACCTCGCGTTCATGCTGCCCAGCGTCGCGCTGCAGGGCGGTGCCGGGGACCCGGCGCGGCTGTTCTCGCAGCACCCGGTGTCCGACGGCGTGGGCGTCGACGACCTGCGCGCCGCGCTGTCCGGGCTCGCGGGCTACTTCGCGTGGTCGTCGGGTCAGCCGGCGCCGCCGGGGATCCCGAACCTGCGCGCGTTCCAGGCCGCCCAGGCCGGTGCGACGCTGCGCTGGCTGCGCGACGTGAGCTGAGACCGGCGGGTCGTGAGCTCCGGCCGCGAGCTCGGCTCAGCCCTGCAGGCGGCTCAGCCCTGCAGGCGGCGCAGCTCGGCTGCCGCCTGCGGCAGGACCGTGAACAGGTCGCCGACGACGCCGAAGTCGGCGATCTCGAAGATCGGCGCGTCGGCGTCGCTGTTGACCGCGACGATCGTGCCCGACGCCTGCATGCCGCCGCGGTGGTGCACCGCACCCGACACGCCCGCACCGATGTAGAGCCGCGGGGACACCGTCACACCCGTCTGGCCGATCTGCGCGTCGTGGCCGATCCAGCCCTCGTCGGTCGCGACGCGCGTCGCGCCCACGGCGCCGCCGAGCACGTCGGCCAGCTCCTCGACCGCGGCGAAGTCACCCTCCGTGCCGCGACCGCCGACGACCACGACGTGCGCCGAGCCCAGGTCCGGGCGCCCGGACGCCGCGTGCTCTGCCCGCTCGACGACCCGCACGCGCGTCGAGCCCGCTCCGACGGCCACCAGCAGCTCCACGACCTGCGGCTGCGACGGCGCATCGGCGTCCTGCGCCGCCACGGAGTTGGCCTTGACGGTGACGACCGCGCTCGGCGCGGTCACCGCGCAGCGCGTCGTCCACGTGCCCGCCAGCACGGTCTTGTGCGCGACGACCTGCACGTCCTCGAGCGCGAGGCCGTCGGCGTCCGTCACGACGCCCGCACCCGTCCGCACCGCGAGCCGCGCGGCCGCCTCCTTGTTCTCGAACGACGACACGAGCAGCAGCAGCGTCGAGCCCGACGCCGCCAGCGCCGCCTGCAGACCGTCGGCCAGCACGGCCGACAGGTGCACGTCGGCGTCGGTGACCAGCCGGTGGACGGTCGTCACCCCCTGCGCCGCGAGCACGTCCGCCGCCGCGGCGACGTCCTCGCCGCCCGCCCACACGCCCTGCACGCCCGCGTCGCCCGCGAGGTCGCGCGCGAGGGTCAGCAGCTCGCGCACCGGCGGACGCAGCGTGCCGTCGGGGGCGTGGTCGAGCAGGACGAGCACGGGGGTGGCGGTCACGGCGGTCCTCCGGGGTGGTGCGGGCAGACGTGGGTGGGGTGGTCGGGCGTCAGACGAGCTTGCGCTCGACGAGCCACGCGGCCAGGCGGGTGCCGGCGTCGCCGGTGTCGGTCACGAGCACGCGGTCCTCGCGCGGCGGCCGCGGTGCGGCCTCGAGCACGCGCGTGCGGGCGCCCGCGGCGCCGACGGTCGCGGGGTCGACACCGAGGTCGGCGAGCGTCAGCGTCGCGACGGGCTTCTTGCGGGCCGCCATGATGCCCTTGAAGTTGGGGTACCGCGGCTCGTTGAGGCCGTCGGTGACGGACACCAGGGCCGGCAGGTCGGCGCTCAGCGTCTCGGTCGCGTGGTCCAGGCGGCGGGTCACCGTGACCGAGCCCGCGGCCGGGTCCACCGTCAGCGACGACGCGAGCGGCAGCGCCGGCAGGTCCAGCGCCTCGGCGAGCGCGGCCGGCAGCAGCGACGTCAGGCCGTCGAGGCCCGCCATGCCTGTCACCACCAGGTCGACCGGCGCGTCGGCGGCCAGGTGCCGCACGGCCGCCGCCAGGACGGTCGCGGTGCCGATCGCGTCGGAGCCCGCGACGTCGTCGTCGAGCACGTGCACGGCCTCGTCGGCACCCATCTGCAGGCCCTTGCGGACCGCGTCGACGGCGTCGTCCGGGCCGACGGTGAGCACGACGACCTCGCCCTCGTGCTCCTCGACGAGCGCGAGAGCGGCCTCGACGGCGTTCTCGTCGAGCTCGTTGAGGGTGCCGTCACCGCCGTCACGCACGACGCGCCCGTCGGCACCGAGCTGCCGGTCGGACTGGATGTCGGGGACGAACTTCACGCAGACGACGATCCTCACGCGCCGAACGTTACCGCCCGCGGGCCCCCACCCCGGGCGAGGTGTTCGCCTGGTGGAAACACCCGCGACACGATCAGGACGCGCGTCCTGGCACGATGAAGGTGTGACCGAGACCGTGACGACCGCGCAGCAGCGCAGGCCGTACCGCCTCGGCGTCCACGTCACCGACACCGGTGTCGACGTGGCCGTCGTCGCGCCGCACGCCACGACCGTCGAGCTCTGCCTGCTCGACGGTCCCCTCGACGCACCCGTCGAACGGCGCGTCCCGCTGGCCGGCCCCCGCCTCGGGGTGTGGACCGCGTCGGTGCCCGGCGTGCGACCCGGGCAGCGGTACGGGCTGCGCGCCCACGGCCCCTGGCAGCCCGAGCTCGGCCTGCGGTACAACCCCGCCAAGCTGCTCGTCGACCCGTACGCCCGCGGCCTGGTCGGCGAGCTCGGGTACGGGCCACAGACGTACGGGCACGTCGTCGGCGACGACCTGACGGGCGACCCGTACGGGCCGCGCGACGACCGCGACTCGGCGGGCCACGTGCCGCACGGCGTCGTCGTCGACACGCGCGCACTGCCCGGACCCGACCCCGCCGCGAACCGGCCGTGGCGCCCGTGGTCGCGCACGGTCGTCTACGAGGCGCACACCAAGGGCCTGACACGCCTGCACCCCGACGTCCCGCCGGAGCTGCGCGGCACGTACGCGGGCCTCGCGCACCCGGCCGTGCTCGACCACCTGCTCGGGCTGGGCGTCACCGCGCTCGAGCTGCTGCCCGTCCACGCGTTCACGTCGGAGCCGCACCTGGTCGCCAAGGGCCTGACGAACTACTGGGGCTACTCGACGCTCGGGTTCTTCGCACCGCACGCCGCGTACGCGACCGCCGCCGCACGCGCCGCCGGGCCCGCCGCGGTGCTCGACGAGCTGCGCGGGACCGTGCACGCGCTGCACGAGGCCGGCCTCGAGGTGCTCCTCGACGTGGTGTACAACCACACGTGCGAGGGCGGGCTGCCCGGGCAGCACGTGTCGTGGCGCGGGCTGGACAACGCGTACTACTACGCGCACGACGGCGCGGTCCCCGCGACGCTCGTCGACGTCACCGGCACGGGCAACGCGCTGGACTTCCGGCGCACCGGCGTCGTGGCCATGACGCTGGACTCGCTGCGGTACTGGGCCGACGTCGTCGGTGTCGACGGGTTCCGGTTCGACCTGGCGGTCACGCTCGGGCGCGGCACGGACGGGTTCCGCCCGGACCACGCCACACTCGTCGCCGCGGCGACGGACCCGTCGCTCGCCGGGCTCAAGCTGGTCGCCGAGCCGTGGGACGTCGGCCCCGGCGGGTGGCGCACCGGGCAGTTCCCCGGCCCGTTCGCGGAGTGGAACGACCGGTTCCGCAACGCGGTCCGCTCGTTCTGGCTCGCCGACCCCGGCCGCGCCGCGCACGGCCTGCCGGGGCACCGGGTGCGCGACCTCGCGACGCGCCTGTCGGGGTCCGTCGACCTGTTCGGCCACGGCTCGCCGCCGTTCGTCCGCGGCCCGCGCGCGTCCGTCAACTACGTGACGGCGCACGACGGGTTCACGATGGCGGACCTCGTCGCGTACGAGCACAAGCACAACGCCGCGAACGGTGAGCAGAACCGCGACGGCTCGGACGACAACCGGTCGTGGAACCACGGCGTCGAGGGGCCCGTGCAGCGGGACTCCCCGGCCGCCGACATCGCGCCGCTGCGGCGGCGCTCGGTGCGCAACCTGTTCGCGACGCTCGTGCTGGCCGCCGGCACCCCGATGATCACGGCCGGCGACGAGACGGGCCGCACGCAGCGCGGCAACAACAACGCGTACTGCCAGGACAACGAGATCTCGTGGGTGCGCTGGGACCTGCCGCCGTGGCGCACCGCCCAGCTCGCGACCTCGCGGTACCTGCTCGCGCTGCGGCGGGACCACCCCGCGCTGCGCACCGAGACGTTCTACTCCGGACGGCCACGTGTCCCGGGCGGGCCACCGGACCTCGGCTGGTACGGCGCGGACGGCGCACCGTTCGACCACGAGCGCTGGCACGACGCGTCGATCCGCACGTTCCAGATGGTCCGCGTCGCACCGGCGCCCGAGGACGACCAGGTGCTGCTCGTCGTCAACGGCGCGCTCGACGCCGTCGAGGTGCGGCTCGTCGACGACACCGGCGGGCCGTGGACGCTGCAGTGGGACTCGGTGTGGGAGCACCCGTCGGAGGTCTCGACGGCCGCGATCTCCGGCGGCCTCCACCAGCCCGCCGGCACCGTGACGACGGTCGAGCCGCTCAGCATGCGGGTGTACGTGCGGCCCTGACCCGCCGGTGTCGCGACCTGGCGGTAGCGTGCGCGCATGGCGCACTCGCACGACGTCGTGGTCGTCGGTGCCGGGCTCGCGGGCCTGGTCACCACCGCCGAGCTGCTGGCCGCCGGCCGGCGCGTGCTGCTGCTCGACGCCGAGCCGCCCGCGAGCCTCGGCGGGCAGGCGTGGTGGTCGTTCGGCGGGCTGTTCCTCGTGGACTCCCCCGAGCAGCGACGCCTGGGCGTGCGCGACAGCGCCGGGCTCGCGCTCGCCGACTGGCTCGGGTCCGCGGACTTCGCCGACGACGGGTCCGACCGGTGGGGCCGCGCGTGGGCCGAGGGGTTCGTCGACTTCGCCGCGGGCGACCTGCGCCCGTGGCTGCACCGCCAGGGCGTGCGGTGGTTCCCGCTGGTGCAGTGGGCCGAGCGCGGCGGGTACCTGGCCGACGGGCACGGCAACTCCGTCCCGCGGTTCCACGTCACGTGGGGCACCGGGCCGGGGATCCTCGAGCCGTTCGTCCGGTCGCTGCTCGCGGGGCACCGTGACGGGCGCGTCGAGGTCCGGTTCCGGCACCGGGTGACCGCGCTGACGACGACCGACGGGCACGTCACGGGTGTGCGCGGCGACGTGCTCACCGCCTCACGCGTGGGGCGGGGCGAGCCGTCGTCCCGCGAGGTCGCGCGCACGTTCGAGGTCGAGGCGCCGGCCGTCGTCGTCGCGACCGGCGGCATCGGCGCGAACCACGAGCTGGTGCGCGCGACGTGGCCCGCGTCGGCCGGGCGGCTGCCCGGGCGCATGCTGTCGGGCGTCCCCGACCACGTCGACGGGTCCGGGATCGAGGCCGCGCGCGCCGCGGGGGCGCACGTCGCGCACACCGACCGCATGTGGCACTACCCCGAGGGCGTCACGAACCACTTGCCGGTGTGGTCGTCGCACGGCATCCGCATCCTGCCGGGGCCGAGCTCGCTGTGGCTCGACGCCGACGGGCACCGGCTGCCCGCGCCGCTGTTCCCCGGGTTCGACTCGCTCGGTGCGCTGCAGCACGTCACGGCGCGCGGCGACGACCACTCGTGGTTCGTGCTGGACCGCACGATCCTCGGCAAGGAGTTCGCGCTGTCGGGGTCGGAGCAGAACCCCGACCTCACGGGACGCGACGTGGGCCTGCTGCTGCAGCGCGTGCGGCGCGACGCCGTCGGCCCGGTCGAGGCGTTCGCCGAGCTGTCGCCCGAGTTCGTCGCCGCGGCGACGCCCGCCGACCTCGCGGCCGGCATGAACGAGCTGACCGGGACGTCACGCATCGACCCCGGCGCGCTGACCCGCACGATCGAGGCGCGCGACGCGCAGGTCGCGACGGGCCTCGGCAAGGACCTCCAGGTCACCGCGACGGCGATGGCCCGCCGGTACGTCGTCGACCGCACGATCCGCGTCGCCCCGCCGCACCGCCTGCTCGACCCGGCGCACGGCCCGCTGTACGCGGTGCGGCTGTCGGTGCTCACCCGCAAGACCCTCGGCGGCCTGGCGACCGACCTCGAGGGCCGCGTGCTGCGCCCCGACGGCGACGTGCTGCCCGGCCTGTGGGCGGTCGGCGAGGCGTCCGGCTTCGGCGGCGGCGGCGTCCACGGCCACCGCGCCCTCGAGGGCACCTTCCTCGGAGGCTGCCTCTTCACGGGCCGCACCACCGGCCGAGCCCTCGTCGACACCCTCTGACCCAGCCCTCATCGAGCCCCTCAGCCCCCACCCCCGTCGACACCCTCAGCCCCCACCCCCGTCGACACCCTCAACCCCCACCCCCCTCGACACCCTCGACCCCCACCCCCCTCACCCCCCCCCCCCCCCCCCCCCCCCCCCCCCCCCCCCCGCCCCCCGCTCCCCCCGCCCCCGGGGCCGCCGCCCCCCCCCCCAGTGGGAGGGCGTGCGGCGGGGGGCCG
>Ga0160462_100186_pt1 | contig 24298 bp, 23 predicted proteins | sample HID1975K_E6MG_FD_108219 | JGI IMG/M metagenome (GOLD analysis project Ga0160462, IMG submission 108219) | Enriched soil microbial communities from UW Madison campus, WI, USA - HID1975K_E6 MG | ecosystem: Environmental > Terrestrial > Soil > Unclassified | place: USA: Madison, Wisconsin... | reverse complement strand
CCATGGCCTGGGTCAGCTGCTGGGCAATGGCCAAGCCCAGTCCGGTGCTCCCGGTGCTGCGGTTGCGCGAGCTTTCCACCCTGTAGAACGGCTTGAGCACTTCGTTGAGTTCTTCTTCGGGTATGCCTGGGCCCTCGTCGAGCACGCGAATCAAGAGCAGCCCGTGGTCACGGCTGACCTCCAGCTGGGCCTTGCCGGCGAACTTCAGGGCATTGTCCAGCAGGTTGACCAGCACCCTGCGCAATGCATGCGGGCGCGCTTCCAGCAGGCTGCCGGTAATGCCATGGCGTTCGACTTGAGCCCCGCTGTCCTGGTAGTCGAACACCAGGCTGTCGAGGAAGGCATCGAGGTTGATGCGGCAGGCAGGCTCGGTGTTGATGTCCATGCTGCGGGCATAGGCCACGCCTTCGCGCACCAGGTGCTCCATGGCATCCAGGTCATGCCACAACTTGTCCTTTTCGATCCCCTCATCCATGACTTCCACACGCAGCTTCATGCGTGTGATCGGCGTTTGCAGGTCGTGGGAAATCGCTGCCAGCAATTGCATGCGTTCTTTGAGATAAGCCGCGATGCGCGCCTGCAGGGCATTGAACGCGGTGGCGGCATATTGCACCTCGCGCGGGCCGCTTTCGTCCAGGCGCATGCCCGGTTTGTCCGGGTCGAGGTCGTCCAGTGCCTTGATCAGGCGGGTCAGCGGGCCGATGGCCAGGCGTACGGCCAGCCAGGTACAGAACAGCAACACGGCCAGCTGGATCAGCAGCACCCCTGGCAACCACTTGGCCACGGGCACGGGCGTCGGGGTTACGTCGATGGTCAGTGGCGCGCCATCGGCCAGGCGCAGGTGGGCTTGAAAGTGTGCGTTCGGCCCGGGGATATCCTGGAATGTCAGGCGATAGCCGCTGCCGATCGCCTTGACGATCGACTCGGCCGCCATCGGAGGGTCTTCGCTGGGCATTGCCGCGCCCGTCAGGCCTTCATCCAGCCGATAGCGGTAGGTGCGTCGCTCGAGGCGCGGCAACCAGGCGGCACGTTCGGCGGCGGGCAGGCGGTCGAGGATGGCCACCGACGTGGCGACGTCCTGTTCCAGGTTGTTGAGCATCATCGAACGGCTGCTGATATAGCGCTCGTACGCCTGCAGGCTGAACGACAGCCCGTAGGCCAGCACCAGCCCAGTGAAGAAGATCAGCGCCAGGCGCGAAGCCAGCGTGCGTGGCCACTTCATGACGGCGACTCGAGCAGCTGAACCGGCAGCGAAAACACATAGCCTTCGCTGCGCACGGTCTTGATGCAGCTGGGTTCACGGGCATCGTCACCCAGGCGCTGGCGCAGGCGGCTGACCAGCAAATCGATGGAGCGGTCGAAGATGTCGGCCTCGCGGCCTTGCGTCAGGTTGAGCAGTTGTTCGCGGCTGAGCACCCGTTGCGGGTGGTCGAGAAACACCCGCAACAGGCGGTATTCGGCGCCGCTGAGGGCAACCAGGGTGCCTTCGCTGTCGAGCAGGTGGCGTGCGGTGGTGTCCAGGCGCCACTGGCCGAAGGCGAGCATGCGGCTGCTTTCGCTGATGGTCAGGTTGGGCGGCAGCATGCGGGTGCGGCGCAGCACGGCATTGATACGGGCCAGCAGTTCGCGGGCGGAGAAGGGCTTGGTCAGGTAGTCGTCGGCGCCCATTTCCAGGCCGATGATGCGGTCGGTCTCGTCGTTGCGCGCGGTCAGCATCAGCACCGGCGTGTTGCGGTGCTTGCCGGCGCGCAGTTCGCGGCACAGCAGCAGGCCGTCATCGCCCGGCATCATGATGTCGAGGACGATCAGGTCGACGCTGTTGGCTTCGAGGAAGGCGCGCATCTGCCGACCATCGGCGACGATGCTGGTGCGCAGGCCGTTCTTCTTCAGGTAGTTGCCGACCAGTTCGCGGATCTCGCGGTCGTCGTCGACGATCAGGATGTGATCGACATGTTCCATCGCTGGGGTCCTGTGCAAGGGGAGTGGGCGCAGTGTATCGAGCAGGCGGGTGCTTGCCTGCAGGGGTTTGTATTGCAGTGTATCTGGCGCCTGCACAGATACAGCAGGAAGCACATCACAGGTTTGGCGACACATGCGCGATACCTGGCGGGGGTGAAATGGCTCTCGACCGGGGAGCAACACTCCTCACCCCTCGAAGCTGCACAGGAGCGATACCATGAACGTCAAAACCCTTGCTTGCGCCAGCCTGTTCGCGGTGCTCAGCTTTGGCACACTGGCTGCCCAGGCCACCAGCATGCCGATGACCGACAACAGTGCCATGCAGTATCGCTATGGCGACCATCTGGACGTGAAGAAAGTCCTGTCTGTCAAAGATGATCAAAGCAACGCCTGTGGCGTGGTCAACACCCGCATGAACTACCTGGACTCCAAAGGCCAGCACGAGAGTGTCGAATACCGCTCCTACGCCACGGCGGGTTGCCATGACAATTGATCATCGCGCGCTGTTGAAGGTGGGCGGCGTGGCCTTGGCACTCGTTGGCCTGGGCCTGGCCGGCCACTTGATGGCCCGCGACAGCTACGGCGCCATGCCTTCGCTGTCCGGGGCCAGCGAGTGGCTCAACTCGCCGCCGCTGGACGCCCCGGCGCTCAAGGGCAAAGTGGTGCTGGTGGATTTCTGGACCTGGGACTGCATCAACTGCCAGCGCAGCTTGCCGCATGTGAACGACTGGGCCCGGCGTTATGCCGACCAGGGGCTGGTAGTGGTAGGTGTGCATACGCCGGAGTACGACTACGAGCACGATGTCGTTCAGCTGAAAAGCAAAGTGACCCGCCTGGGCATCGGTTATCCGGTGGCGGTGGACAACGATTACCGGGTGTGGAATGCCTGGGGCAATCAGTTCTGGCCCGCCCATTACTTCGTCGATCGACAGGGGCAGGTCAGGCATGTGCACTTTGGCGAGGGGGATTATGACGGGCAGGAGAAAGTCATCCAGGCGTTGCTGGATGAAAAAGGTTGATGCGTGTCTGTGCCGGCCTCTTCGCGGGGCAAGCCCGCTCCCACAGCCATTGCGCTGAATCGAGTATCAGCGGTGGCCTGTGGGAGCCGGCTTGGCCCGCGAAAGGGCCGGTGCTGGCTCAGCTGAAGCTGGCAAAATGCGCCTGCATCCGCCCCGCATCGGCCTCGCGGCCGCTGAACAGCTCGAACGCCTTGACCGCCTGGAATACCGCCATGTTGCTGCCATCCAGCGTTCGGCAACCCAAGGCCCGCGCCGCGCGCAGCAGTTCGGTTTCCAATGGGAAATAGATGATTTCAGCCACCCAAAGCCGTGCGTGCAGCAGCTCTACCGGCAGCGGTGTGCCTGGCAGCTTGGCCATGCCGACCGGCGTGGTGTTGACCAAGCCATCCGCCTCGGCCAGTTCACTGGCCAAGTCGGTACCGATGACCGCCCGGCCTACGCCGAAACGTGCGTTGAGGTTGTCGACCAACGCCTGCGCGCGTGCCGCATCCACTTCGAACAGCACCAGCCGCTCGACCCCTTCGCCCAGCAACGCATGGGCCACCGCTGACCCCGCGCCGCCCGCGCCCATCTGCACCACCTGGCGCCGGGCCACATCGGGCAGGCCGCGGCGCAAGCCTTCGGCAAAGCCCAGGCAATCGGTGTTGTGGCCGACGCGCTTGCCGTCCTTGAGGACCACGGTGTTTACCGCACCGATACCACTGGCCTCCTCGGACAGTTCGTCGAGCAGCGGCAGGATCGCCTGCTTGAACGGGTAGGTAATGTTCAGCCCGGTGAAGCCGGTGTGCTGGGCGGCATCCAGCAGTTGCGGCAGGGCGCTGTCGTCCAGTTGCAACTGGTCGGCATCGATCAGGCGATAGAGATAACGCAGGGCCTGGGCATCGCCTTCGTGTTCGTGCAGGGCAGGCGTGCGCGACAGCTGGATGCCACGGCCGATCAGGCCGGCAAGGATGGCTGGCTGGGTCATGCGGCCTGCTCCCGCAGCGTTTCGGCGAAGTGGCTCAGGGCCATGCGGTAGCCGTGGCTGCCCAGGCCGCAGATCACGCCGACGGCGATCGACGAAACGAACGACAGGTGGCGGAAGGGCTCACGCTTGTGCACGTTGGACAGGTGCACTTCGATCACCGGCAATTCACTGGCGACCAGTGCGTCGCGGATCGCCACCGAAGTGTGGGTCCATGCACCGGGGTTGATGACGATACCGGCGCAACGGTTACGGGCTGCGTGGATCCAGTCGATCAGTTCGCCTTCATGGTTGGTCTGGCGGAATTCGATTTCCAGGCCGTGAGCGTGTGCGGTGTCGGCACAGCTCTGCGCAAGGTCGGCAAGGGTTTCACGGCCGTACTGAGCGGGTTCGCGGGTACCCAGCATATTCAGGTTAGGGCCGTTGAGCACGAGGATAAGGGGCTTCATGGCGGGCTTCGCTTTATTGTTGTTGAACGCCTTTATGTTTGTACCACCCGGTTAGTTTCGTCAATTGGGTTGACTGTCGCAGGGGGAAAAGTGGGCGATTATCGGACTGATGTTGCACGTGCCCGCGAACAGCCCGCAGTCATCTCAGTGCTCGATTACACAATTGTAATGTTCACGCCACCGCCCCGATAACCACCGCTCCCTACAGTCCCTCGCCAACGCTCGCCGACGAGGACATCGAAGTGCCCACCCCCCGCAAGATCGTCATGCTCTGCCTGTTGCTGACGGCCGCCGCCAGCGCCCAGGCTGGGCAGGGCATGAGCCTGCCCGAGGCGCTCGCCGCGGCCTTTGCCAACAACCCCGAGCTGGCCGCCGCCGGCCGCGAGGTTGGCATTGCCGAGGGCGAGCGTCGCCAGGCCGGGCTGCTGCCCAACCCTGAATTGTCCTGGGAAGTCGAAGACACCCGCCGCGACACCAGCACCACCACCGTTACCCTCAGCCAGGCGCTGGAGCTGGGCGGCAAGCGCGGTGCGCGCATCGCCGTTGCCGGCAGCGGCCAGGCCATCGCCCAGCTCGAACTGGAGCGTCAGCGCAACGGCCTGCGCGCCGATGTGGTGCAGGCATTTCACGCCGCCCTGCGCGCGCAGACCGCGCTGGCGTTGGCGCAACAGTCGCAGGCGCTGACCGAGCGAGGGGTACGGGTGGTACAGGGCCGGGTCAGCGCAGGCCAGTCGTCGCCGGTGGAAAGCACCCGCGCTCAGGTGCAGCTGGCTCAGGCGCAAGCCGAGGTACGCCGGGCCGAAACCCAACAGGCAGTGGCCTATCAGGCACTGGCGCGGCTGACTGGCAGCCCGGTGGCGACGTTCGATCGGTTGCCGGCTGCCGAATTGTCCCCCGGTACGGCGCCCAAGGCCGAAACCCTGCTCGACAAGGTGGAGCAGACCGCCGACTGGCGCCTGGCCGCTGCGCAGATCGAACGTGGCGAGGCCTCGTTGGGCTCGGCCAAAGCCCAGCGTATTCCGGACCTGACCGTGAGCATCGGCAGCCAGTACAGCCGCGAAGATCGCGAGCAGGTCAACGTGGTGGGTTTATCAATGCCGCTGCCGCTGTTCGACCGCAACCAAGGCAATGTGCTGGCCGCAGCCCGCCGTGCCGACCAGGCCCGCGACCTGCGCAATGCCGTCGAGCTGCGCGTGCGCAGCGCAACCCGCAGCGCCGTCAGCCAGTGGCACACGGCAATGCAGGAGGTTGACGCCTATGACCGGACCATCCTGCCCTCGGCGCAACAGGCCGTGGACACCGCCACCCGTGGTTTCGAGATGGGCAAGTTTGCCTTCCTCGACGTGCTCGATGCCCAACGCACGCTGATCGAGGCGCGCGGGCTGTACCTCGAGGCGCTGGCTGCGGCGACCGACGCGCGTGCACAGGTCGAGCGAATCTACGGCGACCTTGAGGGTTTGAGCAAAACACCGAACAGCAGGAGCAACCATGAATAACCCACGCAAGCTGGCCCTTCTGGCCGCCGCCATCGCCGTGCTCGGCCTCGGCGGCCTGGCCTGGACCGGCAACCTCGGCCAAGCCCGCAGTGGCGAGACCAGCCACGACGACCACGGTGACGGCAGCCACGGCCACGCTGAAGAAGCGGGCGAAGCGCATGAGGAAGAAGAAGGTCAGTTGCACTTGAGCAGCGCCCAGATCGAGTCCGCCGGCATCCAGCTGGCTGCTGCCGCACCGCGCGAACTGGGCACCGCGATCAGTTTCCCCGGCGAAATCCGCTTTGACGAGGATCGCACCGCGCACGTGGTCCCCCGAGTGCCCGGCGTGGTCGAGGCGGTGCACGCCGACCTCGGCCAGGCGGTCAAGCGTGGCCAGGTACTGGCGGTGATCGCCAGCCAGCAGATTTCCGACCTGCGCAGCGAGCAGCAGGCCGCCCAGCGCCGCCTCGAACTGGCGCGCCTGACCTTCCAGCGCGAGCAGCAACTGTGGCAGGAGCGCATCAGTGCCGAGCAGGACTATCAGCAGGCCCGTCAGGCCCTGCAGGAGGCCGAGATCGCCTTGGCCAATGCCCGGCAGAAAGTCGCCGCAGTCGGCCCGGCCGGTGCGGGCAACCGGTACGAGCTGCGGGCGCCTTTTGATGCGGTGGTGGTGGAAAAGCACCTGACCGTGGGTGAAGTGGTCGATGAGACCAGCAACGCATTCACTCTTTCTGACCTGAGCAGGGTCTGGGCCACGTTCGCCGTGGCCCCACGCGACCTGCTCAAGGTCACCACCGGGCGCAGCGTCACCGTCAGCGCACCGGACCTCGGCGCCGAGGTCGAGGGCAAGGTCAACTACGTCGGCAGCCTGCTCGGCGAGCAGAACCGCGCCGCCACCGTCCGCGCCACCCTGGCCAACCCCAACGGCGCCTGGCGCCCCGGGCTGTTCGTGAACATCGCTGTCAGCATCGAGCGCTTCAACGCCGCCGTGGTGGTACCCGTAAGCGCACTGCAGACCTGGGAGGAGCAGACCGTGGTGTTTGCCCGCACCGAAGAGGGCTTCGAGGCTCGCCCGGTGAAGGCCGGGCGGCGTGACGCAGGCCAGGTGGAAATCACCGAAGGCCTTGCCGCCGGTACCCAGGTGGCTGCTGCGGGCAGCTTCGTCCTCAAGTCGGAGCTCGGCAAGGGCTCCGCCGAGCACAGTCATTGATCATGGGGATGCTTGCATGTTCGAACGCCTGATCCAATTCGCCATCGAGCAGCGCCTGGTGGTGATGCTTGCCGTGGTGCTGATGGCCGCCGTGGGTATCCACAGCTACCAGAAACTGCCAATCGACGCGGTACCCGATATCACCAACGTCCAGGTGCAGATCAACACTGCCGCGCCCGGCTACTCGCCGCTGGAAACCGAGCAGCGCATCACCTTCGCCATTGAAACCGCCATGGCCGGCCTGCCCGGGCTCAAGCAGACCCGCTCGCTGTCGCGCTCCGGCCTGTCACAGGTGACGGTCATCTTCGACGATGGCACCGACCTGTTCTTTGCCCGGCAACTGGTCAACGAGCGCCTGCAGGTGGCTCGCGAGCAGTTGCCCGCAGGTATCGAGGCCGGCATGGGGCCGATCTCCACCGGGCTGGGGGAAATCTTCCTGTGGACGGTGGAAGCCGAGGAGGGCGCACTCAAGGACGACGGTACGCCCTACACGGCCACCGACCTGCGGGTGATCCAGGACTGGATCATCAAGCCGCAGTTGCGCAACGTGCCGGGGGTGGCTGAGGTCAACAGCATCGGTGGCCACGCCAAGCAATACCTGATCGCCCCAGAGCCCAAGCGCCTGTCGGCGTACAAACTCACCCTCAACGACCTGATCGCCGCCCTGGAGCGCAACAACGCCAACGTCGGTGCGGGCTACATCGAGCGCAACGGCGAGCAGTTGCTGATCCGCGCCCCGGGCCAGTTGGCCTCGGTCGAGGACATCGCCAATATCGTCATCTCCAGCGCCGACGGCACGCCCATCCGTGTCAGCCATGTCGCGCAGGTCGGCCAGGGCGAAGAGCTGCGCTCTGGTGCTGCCACCGAAAACGGCCGTGAAGTGGTGCTGGGCACGGTGTTCATGCTGGTCGGCGAAAACAGCCGCACGGTGGCCCAGGCGGTCGCGGCCAAGCTCGTCGAGATCAACCGCAACCTGCCCAAGGGCGTGGTCGCGGTGACGGTGTATGACCGCAGCAACCTGGTCGAAAAGGCTATTGCCACGGTCAAGAAGAACCTCATCGAGGGCGCGGTCCTGGTGGTCGCCGTGCTGTTCCTGTTCCTGGGCAATATCCGCGCCGCGCTCATCACTGCCATGGTGATCCCGCTGTCGATGCTGTTCACCTTCACCGGCATGTTCAGCAACAAGGTCAGCGCCAACCTCATGAGCCTTGGCGCCCTGGACTTCGGCATCATCGTCGACGGCGCGGTGGTGATCGTCGAAAACGCCATCCGCCGACTGGCCCATGCCCAGCAACGCCACGGCCGCATGCTGACCCGTGGCGAACGCTTTCACGAGGTGTTTGCCGCCGCCCGTGAAGCGCGCCGGCCGCTGATCTACGGCCAGTTGATCATCATGGTGGTGTACCTGCCGATCTTTGCCCTGACTGGGGTCGAAGGGAAGATGTTCCACCCCATGGCCTTCACCGTGGTGATGGCCCTGCTGGGCGCCATGATCCTCTCGGTGACCTTCGTGCCGGCAGCCATCGCGCTGTTCGTCACCGGCAAGGTCAAGGAGGAAGAGGGCGTGCTGATGCGCACTGCGCGCAAACGTTATGCCCCTGTGCTGGCCTGGGTGCTGGGCCGGCGCAAGCTGGCGTTTACCGGCGCCGCGTTACTGGTGCTGCTGTCCGGCATCATGGCCAGCCGCATGGGCAGCGAGTTCATCCCCAGCCTCAGCGAAGGCGACTTTGCCTTGCAGGCGCTGCGTGTACCGGGCACCAGCCTGTCGCAGTCGGTGGACATGCAACAGCGCCTGGAGCGCGCGATCATCACCCAGGTCCCGGAAGTGCAGCGGGTGTTTGCCCGTACCGGCACGGCCGAAATTGCCTCCGACCCGATGCCGCCGAACATCTCCGACGCCTATGTGATGCTGCACCCGCGCGAGCAATGGGCCGACCCTGGCAAGCCGCGTGAGGCGCTGATCGCCGAGGTGCAACGCGCCGCCGCCAGCGTGCCGGGCAGCAACTATGAGATGTCGCAACCGATCCAGCTGCGCTTCAACGAGCTGATCTCCGGTGTGCGCAGCGACGTGGCGGTGAAGGTATTCGGTGACGACATGGAGGTGCTCAACCGCACCGCCGCGCAGATCGCCGGCAGCCTGCAGCAGGTGCCGGGTGCGTCGGAAGTGAAGGTGGAGCAGACCACCGGCCTGCCAGTGCTGACCATCGACATCGACCGCGACAAGGCAGCGCGGCATGGCTTGAACGTGGGTGATGTGCAGGACGCCATCGCCATTGCCGTGGGCGGGCGCACGGCGGGCACGCTGTATGAAGGCGACCGCCGCTTCGACATGGTGGTACGCCTTGCCGAAACGCTGCGCACCGATGTCGATGGCTTGGCCAGCCTGTTGATTCCAGTGCCTGCAAACGCGGCAGGCGGGGCTGGGCAAATCGGTTTCATTCCCCTGTCGCAGGTGGCGACACTGAACCTGCAACCAGGGCCGAACCAGGTCAGCCGCGAAGACGGCAAGCGTGTGGTGGTGGTCAGCGCCAACGTACGCGGACGTGACCTGGGCTCGTTTGTCGAAGAGGCTGAGCAGACCCTGCTGCAGCAGGTGCCGATTCCACCCGGCTACTGGACCCGTTGGGGCGGCCAGTTCGAGCAGCTGCAGTCGGCCGCGGAGCGGCTGCAGGTGGTGGTGCCGGTAGCATTGCTGCTGGTGATGGGCTTGCTGCTGATGATGTTCAACAACCTGCGCGATGGCCTGCTGGTGTTCACCGGTATTCCTTTTGCCTTGACCGGCGGTGTGCTGGCGCTGTGGCTGCGGGACATTCCGCTGTCGATTTCGGCCGGCGTTGGTTTTATCGCGTTGTCTGGCGTGGCGGTGCTCAATGGCCTGGTAATGATTGCCTTTATCCGTAGCTTGCGCGAAGAAGGGCGCAGCTTGCGCGTTGCAGTCGAGGAGGGTGCGCTGACGCGCTTGCGGCCGGTGCTGATGACAGCGCTGGTGGCATCGCTCGGGTTTATCCCGATGGCGCTGGCCACCAGCACCGGGGCTGAAGTGCAGCGGCCGCTGGCGACGGTGGTGATTGGCGGGATCCTCTCATCCACGGCCCTGACCTTGCTGGTGTTGCCGGCGCTTTACCAGTGGGCGTATCGGCGGGAAGAGGCTGAGGAGGGTTGAGATGGCTGGGGCTGCTGCGCAGCCCTTTCGCGACACAAGGCCGCTCCCACAGCTACAGCGCTGGGGGCGGGCTTGCCGCGAATGGGCCGCAAATGCTCAAAGGGCGCTACCGGCTGCTCGCCGTTGGCCGTCCACAGCCGGCTCTTCATGCAACGAAATCCGTGAAGTCTCCGGCAACGCCAACCCGCCCACCAACGCCACCAGCGCAATCACCACCAGGTAAAACGCCGGTGCCAGGCTGCTGCCGGTCTGCCCGATCAGCCAGGTCGCCACCAGCGGCGCGGTACCGCCAAACAGGGTATAGGCCACGTTGTAGGTAATCGCCGAGGCGGTATAGCGGGTGCGGGTAGGGAAGCTCTCCGACAACAGCGCCGCGGTCACCACACCACTGCTCAATGCCCCCACCGCCAGCAGCATCACCCCCAGCAGCGCCCCCGACATCGAGCCGGAGCTGGCCAGCCAATAGGCCGGGAATACGCAGACCATCACCCACAGGCACGTGAAGCCGATGGTCTTGCGCCGCCCCACCCGGTCCGAGAACGCCCCGGCCAGCGGGCAACCGATGGCGGCGAACAGCAGCGCCACGGTGGTGACCAGCAACGATTGCGCGCGGGTCAGGTTGCCGACCAGTTGCAGGTAGGTGGCGAAGTAAGTGGTGAACATGTAGAACGACAGCGCCGTGAGCGAAATGAACGCCACCAGGTTGCGTATGGCCCGCCCATGGTGGCGCAAGGTGTCCTTGAGCGGCGAATGCTCGTGCACCTTGCCTTGGGCGATGGCCTCGCGAAATGCTGGGGTTTCCTCCATGCGCCAGCGCAGGTACAGGCCCACCAGGCCCAGCGGCGCCGCGACCAGGAAGGGTATGCGCCAGCCCCAGGCCGCCATCGCCTCCACCGACAGGCTGGCTTCCAGGCCGTAGGCGATCACTGCTGCACAGGCGAACGCCGAGAAGGTCGACACGGGCACGAAGCTGCCGTAGAACGCGCGCTTGTTCTGTGGCGCATGTTCCATCAGGTAGGCACATGCCCCGGCGTACTCGCCGCCGGCCGAGAACCCCTGCAGGCAGCGGGCCAGGGTCAGCAGCGCCGGGGCGGCGAGGCCGATGCTGGCGTAGGTCGGCAACAGGCCGATCAGCGTGGTGGAGCCGGCCATCAGCAGGATGGTCAGCGACAGGATGCGCTTGCGCCCGAGCCGGTCGCCCAAGGCGCCGAACACGATCCCGCCGAGCGGCCGCAAGGCAAACGCCACGGCAAACACCGCGAAGGTCTTGAGCAAGGCCACGCCGGCATCACCGCTGGCGAAGAACTGGCTGGCGATGAGGGTGGCGAGGAAGCCGTAGACGGCAAAGTCGAACCACTCGACGAAATTGCCGATCGCCGAGGCGGCGATCACCCGGCGCAGGGTGGCGGGGGATACCTCATGAGTTGCGGACATATGGGAACGCTCCGGTTTCCAAAGGCAGCCTGGAGGGAAAGTGAGGCGGTGCGGGCCGCTTCATCATTTTTGTTACAGCCAGTAGACCGGCGCAGGTGGGAGGGCGCTTTGTCGAGGGCGACACCGGGATATCTTTTTTGACCACCCCAAAGCGGGCTTGCCTGCGAACAGGCCGGAGCAAACGATCGCGGCAATGGATTAAAGTCTGGGTCTACCGCCTTTTCCAGGAGCCCGCCATGGCCCAGAACATCTACGACAACCCCGCCTTTTTCGCCGGCTACAGCCAGCTCCCCCGCCAGGTGCTGGGCCTGGACGGCGCACCCGAGTGGCCGGCAATCCGTGCCATGCTGCCCGAGCTGCGCGACAAACGCGTGGTCGACCTGGGCTGCGGTTTCGGCTGGGCGTCGCGCTGGATGCGCGAGCAGGGCGCAGCTTCGGTGCTGGGCCTGGACCTGTCACAGAACATGATCGAACGCGCCCGTCGCGACACCCCCGACCCTGCCATCGAATACCGCATCGCCGATCTCGACAACCTGCAGTTGCCCCCGGCGGCCTTCGACCTGGCCTACAGCGCGCTGACCTTCCACTATGTCGAGGATTTCGCTCGCCTGATCGCGACAGTGGTCCAATCACTGGCACCTGGCGGCCACCTGGTGTTCACCATCGAGCACCCCATCTACATGGCGGCGGCCAAACCTGACTGGCTCAGGGACGCGGACGGTCGCTTGACTTGGCCGGTCAATGGTTACTCGGTGGAAGGCGAGCGGCGCACCGACTGGTTCGCCAAGGGGGTGCTCAAGCATCACCGCACCCTGGCAACGACGCTCAACACCCTGATCGAGGCGGGCCTGCGGATCGACCGCATCGAAGAATTCGCCCCCACTGCAGCGCAGATTGCAGCGCTACCGGCACTGGCCGAAGAACTGGAGCGGCCAATGATGCTGCTGGTGTCGGCACAGCGCTGAGCAACCGCTAAACCGGAAACACCACCCCGGTGCGCGACGCCGCGTTGCGGATGTGCTCCTGCATCGCCTTCTGCGCCGAGGCCTGCGAACGGCGGGCGAGGGCGCGGAGGATCTTGCGGTGCTCCTGCCAGGTTTCCATGGCCCGTTCGGGGCGGATGAAGGGCAGCTTCTGGCTTTCCAGGAAGATCTCCTGGCTGGCGGTGATGACTTGCAGCATGGCGTGGTTGCCGCAGGCTTGCAGCAACTGCTGGTGGAAGGCGAAGTCGAGGCGGGCAGCCGCTTCAAAACGGCCCGCGCGCAGCTCCTGGCGCATCGCTTCGACGTTCTCTTCCAGGCGATCGATATCATCGGCGGTCAGCGCCAGTGCGGCCTGCCCGGCGGCAAAGCCCTCCAGGGCATAACGCAGCTGAAAGGTATCGGTGGCAGAAACCTGCTCGGCATACGGCCAGGCGAACGCCGAGGGTGCTGGCGCTTGCACGAACACCCCTCTGCCTGGTTGCACGCTGACCAGGCCCAGCGCGCTGAGCGACGACAGCGCTTCACGCAGTGACGCTCGGCTCACCCCCAACTGCTCCGCCAGGTCGCGCTGCGAGGGCAACGCGTCGCCCGGTTGATAGCCGCCCTCATCAATCAGCTTGCGGATGCTGTGCAGGGCCTGTTCGGGGACGGCGCGGGGGAGGGTGTCGAGCATGCTGTTCAGACCAGTCGGAGGGCGATGACCTTGGCTTTTTACGGCCATTGCTGCGCGCTGGCAAGCTTTGCTCCGCACTGGCGCAGGTGATGCACGGCTTGCACGAAAGCGGGGCGTGGCAGCGCCGGCAGAAAGGGGCAGCCGTTAACTGTTCAGACCAGTAAGACCGTTCAGCGCCGGGCCTCGGCGGCTGTCGGGCAGGGTTTGCGAGCATTCTGGCATGCCCCGTGCACTGGCCAGCCAGCACTCAATCCCCTGGTAACCTGCGAGGCCATCCCATGAAGACATTCCGCACCTTGTTCCTGGCCAGCCTGTGCTGCAGTGGCGCCTTGATGCTGCCAACCGCCCAGGCTGACGCGCTTGCCGACATCAGCGCCCGTGGCGTGCTCAAGGTGGCCGTGCCGCAGGACTTCCCGCCATTCGGCTCGGTCGGCCCCGACCTCAAACCCCGTGGCCTGGACATCGACACCGCACAGTTGCTGGCGGACAAGCTGGGCGTGAAGCTGGCCCTGACCCCGGTCAACAGCACCAACCGCATTCCGTTTCTCACCACCGGCAAGGTCGACCTGGTGATCTCCAGCCTGGGCAAGAACCCCGAGCGCGCCGCGGTGATTGATTTCTCCCGGCCATATGCACCGTTCTACCTCGCCGTGTTCGGCCCGGCCGAGGCCGACATTGCCGGCATCGATGCGGTCGCTGGCAAGACCATCAGCGTGACCCGCGGCTCGATCGAGGACATGGAACTGAGCGCCGTAGCGCCCAAGGGCGCCGTGATCAAACGCTTCGAAGACAACAACTCGACCATCGCCGCTTACCTGTCGGGCCAGGTCGAGCTGATCGCCAGTGGCAGTGTAGTGATGGCAGCCATCGCCGAGAAAAACCCGGCCAAGGTGCCGGTGGTCAAGGTCAAGCTCAAGGATTCGCCGGTCTATGTTGGCCTGGCCAAGAACGAGCCGGCACTGCTGGACAAGGTCAACACTACCCTGGAAGCCGCCAAGGCCGACGGCAGCCTGAACCGCAACGCCGAAAAATGGCTGAAGCAGCCGCTGCCGGCCGACCTCTGAGCGGCCTGGAGCCTGAATAATGGCCTATGCATTCGACTTCGCCCCCGTACTCGCCCAGGCCGACCTGCTGGTCAAGGGCGCCTGGTTCACCCTGCAGCTGACGGCAGTCGGCACGCTGCTGGGCGTGGCTATCGGCGTGCTCGGCGCCGGTGTGCGCGCCTGGCGGGTGCGGCCGTTCGATGCGCTGTTCGGCCTGTACGTGGAGCTGATCCGCAACACGCCTTTCATCGTCCAGCTGTTTTTCATTTTCTTCGGCCTGCCGGCCTTGGGCATTCGCCTGAGCGAATGGCAGGCGGCGGTGTTGGCCATGGTGGTCAACCTCGGCGCCTACTCCACCGAGATCATCCGCGCCGGTATCCAGGCCGTCCCCAAGGGCCAGCTGGAGGCAGCTGCGGCCTTGGCCATGAGCCGCTTCGAAGCGTTCCGCCATGTGGTGTTGCAGCCAGCGCTGGCCAAGGTCTGGCCGGCGCTGACGAGCCAGATCGTGATCGTCATGCTCGGCTCGGCGGTGTGCTCGCAGATCGCCACCGAGGAGTTGTCGTTCGCCGCCAACTTCATCCAGTCGCGCAACTTTCGGGCCTTTGAAACCTACCTGCTGACCACCGTGCTGTACCTGCTGATGGCCATTGTGCTGCGCCAGTTGCTGGCCTGGCTGGGGCAACGCCTGCTGATGGGGAAACGCTGATGGACTTCACCTTCTGGGACATCCTGCGCAACCTGTTGCTGGGGTTGCAATGGACTTTGCTGCTGTCGCTGGTGGCGTTCGTGTTTGGCGGCCTGGCGGGCCTGCTGGTGCTGGTCGCTCGAATCGCCCAGTGGCCCGTGCTGCGCGGCCTGGCGCGGGGCTACATCGAGCTGTTCCAAGGCACGCCGCTGCTGATGCAGCTGTTCATGGTTTTCTTCGGCATCGCCTTGCTGGGCCTGGATGTATCCGCCTGGATGGCGGCAGCCATTGCCCTGACCTTGTTCACCAGCGCGTTCCTGGCCGAGATCTGGCGCGGCTGCGTCGAGTCCATCCCGCGGGGCCAGTGGGAGGCGTCCGGCAGCCTGGCGCTGAGCCGCATGGAGCAGCTGCGCCATGTGATCCTGCCGCAGGCGCTGCGCATCGCCGTGGCGCCGACCGTGGGGTTTTCCGTGCAGGTGGTCAAGGGCACGGCGGTGACTTCGATCATCGGCTTTACCGAGCTGACCAAGACCGGCGGCATGCTGGCCAACGCCACCTTCGAGCCGTTCATGGTCTACGGCCTGGTCGCGCTGGGCTATTTCATCCTTTGCTACCCGCTCTCGCTGAGCGCCCGTTATTTGGAGAGGAGGCTGCATGCCCCTGCTTAGAGTGTCTGCGCTGCACAAATACTACGGCGACAACCATGTGCTCAAGGGTGTCGACCTGAGCATCGAAGAAGGCGAGGTGGTGGCGATCATCGGCCGCAGCGGCTCGGGCAAGAGCACCTTGCTGCGTGCCCTCAACGGCCTGGAGTCGATCAGCGACGGGGTGATCGAGGTGGACGGTGAATACCTCGATGCCGGCCGCGCCGACTTGCGTGCACTGCGCCAGAAGGTGGGCATGGTGTTCCAGCAGTTCAACCTGTTCCCCCACCTGAGCGTGGGCGAAAACGTGATGCTCGCGCCGCAGGTGGTGAAGAAGACCAGCAGGGCCGAAGCCCGCAAGCTGGCCGAGCAGATGCTGGCGCGGGTGGGCCTTGCGGAAAAGTTCGACGCCTACCCGGACCGGCTTTCAGGGGGCCAGCAGCAGCGGGTGGCGATCGCCCGGGCGCTGGCCATGTCGCCAAAAGTGTTGCTGTGTGACGAGATCACCTCGGCGCTCGACCCTGAGCTGGTCAATGAAGTGCTGGGGGTGGTGCGCCAGCTGGCCAGCGAGGGCATGACCCTGATCATGGTTACCCATGAAATGCGCTTTGCCCGCGAGGTCGGCGACAAGCTGGTGTTCATGCACCATGGCAAGGTGCATGAGGTGGGGCACCCCCGCGAAGTGTTCGCCGCGCCAAGGACCGCTGAACTGGCCAACTTCATTGGTGCAGTCGCTTCAGCTTAAGGATCGCCATCATTGTAGGAGCTGGCTTGCCGGCGATCGGCTGCGAAGCAGTCGTAAATTCTGTATCCGGGTTCTGTCTGGCACTACGCAGATACCGATTTTACGGCTGCTTCGCAGCCGATCGCCGGCAAGCCAGCTCCTACACTGAGCTTAAGCTCAGGGCCGGTTGAACCGCCACGGCGCGTAGTCCATTTCCGTGTAGCCCGTGGCCTGGCCCTGCGCATCGACCGCGAAGCCAGGCAGCTTGCTCAGGTCGAGCGCCATGCAGCGGCTGTTCAGCAGCGCTTGCAGGTTGCCATCAAGCCGGAAGGCGTCGGTGCGCAGCGGGTGCGGGTAAAGCTGAACCAGGCAGCCTTCGACCTTGCCTTTGGCATTGGCCTGGTAGTACAGCGACGCCTTGCCGATGCTGGTGACCGGTTGATCGCGCAGCAAGTGCTGCCAGAAGAAATCACGTTGAGCGTAAGCCTTGCGCCGCAGCGTGTCAGGCGCCTGTGCTGCCCCCGGCAGTACGATGTACAGCGGTGCACGCACGTCCACGGTGCCGTTTTCCTCGCGTACGGTTGCAGGCACCACGGGGTAGATGGTCTTCCAGCATTGCGCTTCGACCAGGCGGGTCAGGGCAGTGATATCGGTGGGCATGACATCGGCGGGCAGGGCCATGCGGTATTTGACGGGCGCCCTGACGGCCTTGCAATGGGTCGGTGCGGACTGCCCATCCAGGGTGACTTCAAGCAGCACCGCACCTATCTGCTCGCCGGTATCGGCGGTCGCCATACTGTGTATCAGCGCCCGTTGCATGTCGCTGATGAAGGTTTGACGCGCCTGTTCATCCACCTCGGGGGCAGGTTTCGACTGGCAGCCGGCCAGGGTGATGAGGGCAGTGGCAAAGGCAAGAGGGGACAGCGATTTATACACGTCGACTTCCTTGTAGAGCGGTAGCCGGGGCTTCATGTGCCGGCGAGTGTGTGAGGCGCAGATTATCACTGATGGTTGCTTGGGACTTGGACGTTAAACCGGTAGGAAATTTCATTTGTCTATGCCGGCCGCTGCGCGGGCGCGTGCCGCGAAGCGGCCGGCAGGCTCAAGGGGTCAGAAGCGCATATCCACCGCCACCTCGAACGTCCTCGGCGCACCCATGTAGTACTGCAGCCCATATGCCTGCTTGGCATACACCTCGTCGGTCAGGTTGCGCACCCGGCCGGTGACTGTGGTGTGCTCGTCGAGGCGGTAGCGGGCGAAGGCTCCGAACAAGGTGTAGGCCGGCGCCTTCAGGGTGTTGGCGTTATCCGCATACACCGACCCGACATAGCGCCCGTCCACCCCCGCCGACCATGCCGGGGTAAAGCTGTAGGTCAGCCACAGGTTGCCGACATTGGCCGGCACGTTGACCGGCGCATTGCCCTTGCGCGAGACAGATACGCCATTGACCGCTTCGTTGAATTCATCGTATTCGGCATCGACGTACGCATAGTTGGCCTCGGCCAGCAGCTTGGCGGTGACCTGCAGGCGCCCGGACAGCTCGATACCGCGCGAAGTCTGTTGGCCGGCCTGCACCGTCAGGTTCGGGTTGGCCGAGTCGCGCACGGCGAAGTCCTTGCGCACGATCTGGTACAACGCCACGGTTGCCGCGCCACGGCCGTCGAGGAAGTCGAACTTGCTGCCGACTTCCCACTGCTCGCCCTTGGACAGATCGAACAAGCCCACGTTGGAGTACGTGGCCGCTGCCAGTGAACCGGCAGGCAGGTCGGCCGAGCTGCTGTATTGCGCGTACACACTGGCCGACGGCGTCAGCGCGTAGGTCAGGCCGATGCGCCCGGACAGCGGCTCCCAACGTCGTTCGAAGAAGGCCGGCGAAGTGGGCGTGACAGCACCGTAGTTGGTCACTTGCATGTCCAGGTAGTCGTAGCGCAAGGCCGTCAGCAGGGCCAGGCGATCGGTCAACTGCAGGCGGTTCTCGGCGAACACGGCGCGGTTGGTGACCTCATGGCGCCGCTGTTTGGTCAGCCCTGCGTTCACCACCGGGATATCATCGAAGCTGCCCGGGTCGAAATGCTCAGGGTCGACCACATCGCTCCAGCTGCCCGAGGTCGGGTACAGCGTCTGGCGCATGCGCGAGTAGTCCAGGCCCAGTGACCATTGGCTGGCCAGGCCGAACAGCTGGTTGTCATGGCGCAGTTCGAGGCGGTCCCCCAGCACATTCTGGTCGTGGCGCTGCAGGTAGGGGCTGGCGCGCAGCACGTTGCCGTCGCTGGTGTAGCTGTAGCGCTCGACGTTGCGGTAATCGCGCTGGGCGTTGTAGTGGTACAGCGTGTTCTGCACGCTGGTGCTGTCGCTGACCTGGTAATCGAGGATCGACCGCAGCCAGCGCACGCGCTGCTCGTAACGGCCGTCGGCGACGTTGTAGTTTTCGAAGCGGCGGCTGTTGTCGATCTTCATGGTGCTGCGCCCGGGCAGTATCGGCGACCCCCAGTACGGGCTGTCCTCGGTGTCTTCCTGGTACTCCAGCGCGAGGGTGTGCGTGAGGTTGGGCGCCAGGTCGCTGAGCAGCGAAAACGCCAGGCTGTCGGTCTGGCGCTTGTTGCGGTCGATGTAGCCGTTGCCTTGGCCGTGGCTGAAGTCCAGGCGCATGAAGTGGCGGGCGTCGGCCGGGTTGCTGGCCAATGCCTGGTTGATGCCGAAGGCGACTTCCGAGTCGTCGAAGCTGCCATAGCGAATGCGCCCGTCGATCACCTGCTGATCACGGCTGGCAAGCTTGGTGATGTAGTTGATCGAGCCACCCACGGCACCTGCGCCGTGCAGGAACGAGGACGGCCCGCCGATCAACTCGACCCGGTCCAGCACCCAGGCATCGATCGGCCGGGTGGCACTGCTGTAGCCAAGGTTGATGCCGTTGTACAACTGCGTCACCTGGTTCTGGGTGAAGCCGCGGTAGCTGACGTAGCCGCCATAACCGGGGTTGGCCGAAGCGTTCACGCCGGTCATCGCGTTGATCACGTCCTGGCTGTCCTTGTCGCCGCGCTCTTCGATGACGCGGCGGTCGGACACGCTCACCGAGGCGGGCGTTTCCCGTGCAGTCAGGCCCAGCCGCGAACCGGTGCGGATCGGCTCGTCCAGCTGCACGCCGGAAGGCGCCTGGCGCTGGCCATCGATGGTGGTGGCGGTGAGTTCGACGGCGTCGTCCGCCCAGGCGAGGGTGCAGGTGCTCATCAGGAGCACCAGGGAGGTAGTGCGGAACATGTTGTTGTGTCTTCCACGCAAAGGTCATGGCTGACCCTTGCCGTGCGCACAGGCGCGCCCGGTCGGGTCAGGCGAAATGATTGGCAGCTGCGGGGGAGGCGACGGGAGGCGCGCGGGGGTTGAGGGTAGGGCGCAGATAGCGTGGGGGCGGTTGCGCCCAGCTGCGCACGACGATGGGCGAGGTGGCGCCGGCGTGTGCGGGGGTCAACGACCAGCCGCTGCTGAGCGGCACCGCCATGGCGAACGATGAGCACACCGGGCAATCGAGCTGTGCCATGTGCTGGTCGCCGCCGGCACCATCCAGGTCGATGGCCACGCCGTGCTCGCTGTTGATCGAGCAAAAACCACCTTCCAGCCCGGCCAGGCGCAGGCCGCCCATCTGGCCGTGGTGCAGGCCACACAGCAACAGGCTGAACAGGACGCTGGCGTAGAGCGTCCATGCAGTCAGCATGCGGGTGTGCCGGTTGGTTTTCATGGCGGCGAATCTATCACCCGGACGAACGGTCGGGTAGTGCTTTGGCGCGGCAGGATGTCGCAGGTCAGGCCGCCCGCTCCAGCACATCCAGCAGCTCGACGAATTCCTGCGCCAGTTTGTGGCGTGGCGCCAGGCGCACCAGCGGCACCGAAGCCTGGTGCGATTCGCGCATCTTGATCGAGCTGCTCAGGTACACCGGCAGCACTGGCATGCCTTCGGCGCGCAGCTGATCGACCAGCGTCTGGTGAAGTGCCGTGCGGCCGGCGAACTGGTTGACCACCACGCCTTCCACCTGCAGCGCCGGGTTGTGGTCCTGGCGCAGTTCCTCGACTTCAGCCATCACACAATGCAGGGCCTGGCGCGAGAAGCTGTCGCAGTCGAATGGGATCAACAGGCGCTCGGCGGCCACCAGGGCGCTGAAGGTGTAGAAGTTGAGTGCAGGTGGCGTGTCGATGTAGATCCGCTCGTAATCCTCGCCCAGCTCCACCAGCAGCTTGCGCAGTTTGTTGATCTTGAACTTGCTCTCCAGCTTGCTTTGCAGGTCGCTGAGGTCGGGGCTGGCGGTGACCATGTGCAGATTGCGGTAGCGGGTTTCGGTAATCGCCACGCGGTGCTTCTTGCCTGCTGCGGTTACGGGGGACAAGGTCTGGCGAAAGAAGTCGGCGATGCCGGTGGGGATGGCGTCGTTGGTCAGCCCGGTGAGGTAATAGGTGGCGTTGGCTTGCGGGTCGAGGTCGACCAGCAATGTGCGATAACCCTCGGCGGCACTGGCGGCGGCGAGGTTGCAAGCGATGCTCGACTTGCCGACGCCACCTTTCTGATTGAAAACCACACGACGCATGAGACGTTCATCCATGAAGAAGGGAAATGTCAGGTTGGGGTCAATCCTATGACCGAAAGACGACAGTTTTATGACAAGGCTTGTTACATTCGCTGAATTCCAACCGGCCTCTGCACGCGTTCCAGCCACGCAGAGGCCGTCAACGTCACAGCTATCAACTGCCACCGCCGCCACCACTACCCGAGCCTCCCGCGCCGCCGCCGCCGGCGCCGCCAGATCCCCCGGAACCGCCCGAGCCGCTGCCTGCGCCACCTGAACCTGCGCCGGAGCCTGTGCCTGAGCCACTGCCCATGCCGCCTGAACCATTGGTCCCCGGCCCATTGGTACCCGAGCCATTGGTGCCGGAACCTGCGCCGTTGCTGGTGCCGTCGCCGCCTGTATTGTCGGTGCCGTTGCTGCCGGTACCACTGCCGGTGGCATCGCCCGGCGTACCGGAGCCGCTCGCACCTCCGCCATTCATGGTGCCTGATCCAGGGTCAGTGGTGCTGTTCATGTCGGTCGCTGCAAAAGCCAGCGGTACGCTGGCGCCCAGGCAAAGGGCGAGCAGCACTGCATGTGAGGTCATCCGCTTCATGGTGAATCTCCTAGAGGGTGATTACCTTTCTTTCGGCTGTTGTCACACGCCCAGGGTGCACTCGTACCGACGGATGGCCGCCGTATCTTCAGCTGTCGAGGTAGCGTTGGTAGAAAGCCTGCGTGGCGAGGTTCTTGTCCTTGGCCTCGAACATGATGTCGAAGCGCTCGACGAACTGCAGGGCATAGCGGTTGGTCCAGTCGTTCCACATCTGCGCGCTGTGTGCGTACAGGTCGCGCTTGTTGACCTTCTCCAGCAGGGCCGGGATGGTCATCTTGGCTTCGGCATCGAAGCCCAGCGCTTGCAGGTGCTCAGGTGGTTGCGAGTAATGCATGGTCGGGCGCACGCCGCGCCAGCTGTCGATGATCCTGGCGATGCGCGGGTCGTCGGGGGCGATGTAGTCACCTTCGTGAATCCAGCAATGGTGAATATCCAGCACCACCGGCGCCAGGTCTGCCAGCGCCAGGCAGTCATCGACGCCATAGGTCTTCTCGTCGTTTTCCAGGGTGATCACGTTGCGCGCCACTTGCGACAACCTTGGCCACACCTGGCGCATGCCTGCGGCGCCCAGGCGCCCGGCGATATGGATGTTGCATTTGAAATCCTGGAACCGTTGGCCGAAACCCATCATGCGGATCATGTCGGCGTGGTACTCGAATTCGGCCAGGCTGTTTTCCACGACCTCAGGGCGATCGGAGCCCAGCACACAGTACTGGCCAGGGTGCATCGACAGGCGGATGTCTACGCGGCGAGCCAGGTCGCCGATGGCGGCGAAGCGTTCGGCCATCAGCGCCTGGAATTCACTGTCGCGGTACAAGGGGGCAACGCCGGGATGGCTGTACAGCGGCAGCAGGTCGCTGCTCAGGCGCACCATGCGCAACATGGGCGGCAGCGCTGCCACATACCCCAGCAGCCGTAGTTGCGCGTCCAGGTTGTGCTGCACCAGCTCGAACAATTTGGCCCGGGCTGCTTCGGGGCTTGCCCCGCTCAACCAGCGCAAGGTGGTGGTGCGCGGGTTGAACGTGCGCTCGATGGTCTCCAGCGCCTTGATCGAAAGGCTGCGGTGCGGGTGGCGGTACATGCAGGCAAAGCCCAGGCGGGGCATGGTGTTCTCCGAATGCGGCGGGTATGAGCGTTGGACTGTGCGGGCTGACGAACGATCAATGCTGAACGCTTGGCACGCACACGCGATTGCGCCCGTCGCAAAGCATCAGGAACCGGTGTTTTCCAGCGCGTTCAGCTCGTCTTCCACTTGTTGCAGGCGCTGTTTGGCCAAGGCCTGGGCCTTCTCGTCGCGCGCCGTCTCGCGCATCAGGCGGGTGAGTTTGGCGCTCAGTTGCTGGCCGTCTTCGGTCTCTTCCAGCGCCTTGGCCTTGGCCGGGTCGCGGGTGACCTCGACGATGGTGGCGAATTCGCTGTCGCTGAAGTTCTTCTCGCTGTAGAGCTTGAACAGGTCCTGGCGCTGGTCCTCGACCGTGAGGTGCTTGCGCAGCACGCCGCGGATGGTGTCTTCGGTCAGCCGCGGGTGAGTGCGGGTCAGCAGCGACGCCATGCGGTCGATGTTGTGCTCGTAGGCTTCCTGCAAGGGCAGGTTGGCGACGATCTGTTCCTCGCGGGTGGGCTTCTGGTCGCAGGCGGTGAGGGCGGCGATGAACAGCAGGGGCAGCAGCAGCGTGGGAATGCGGGGCATGGGGTGGCCTTGGGCGCGCGGTTCAGACGGTGGATTATAGCGGGGCCGGCCAGGCGCCGACGAGCCATACGGGCACTGCATTGCGGCGTTTTCTACGGTAGGGTGGTAACCCTTTTGCCAAGCCGTCTTCTTTCGCCACCATGCCAAACTGGATCATCCAATCGCCCAGCCGCACTGCCGTCGGCGAAGTCGTCGCCTTCGTCGACAACGCTCGGCGCGAACTTTTCCCCGTGCTCGCCAATGCGCCCTTGCCCAACGACCTCGCCCATTTCGAGGCCACGTACCTGGACGGCGAAGGGTGCTTTCTGGAAGCCCGTGATCAAGGCCGATTGATCGCGGCCATCGGTTACCTGCCTTATGACCATCGCTTCAAGCAACTCGATTACCAAGGCAAGCACGTGGTCGAAGTGGTGCGCCTGTTCGTGCTGCCCGAGTACCGTCGTCACGGCCTGGCAGCCGCCCTGTTTGCAGCCTTGCGCGACCAGGCCATCAAGGCCGGTGTCGAGTGCCTGTACCTGCATACCCACCCGTTTCTGCCCGGGGCGATCCGGTTTTGGGAGCGTCAAGGGTTTGGGGTCATCGATGTAGAGGACGACCCGGTGTGGCAGACGACGCACATGGAGCAATGGGTGCCTGGCTAGGATTTTTCCTACTTGTCGGCGGCGATTGTGGACACCTGGTTCATTTCAAACGCGCGGCGTTTTCCTTACCGTCGGGTCACTGACATGACGAAGGGAGAACGCCCGTGGCACACCTTGCGCTGTACAAACTCGAACTGCTCGACGAGTTCGAGAGCCGCACCGATGCGTGGACCTTTGCCGATCTGGAAAGGCGGCTCTCGCAGTTGCGGCCCACGACCAATTACCACGATGCCAAGGGCATCATCAATGCAGCGCACAAGGAGGGCGGGTGGCCGAAGACCGTGAAGCAGTATTTGCTGACCAATTACAAGGCGCACGGCAATGTCAGCTCGGAGTTCAACGGCACCTTTGCTGATGTGGTGGCAGCGATGACTGACAAGGAGAAACAGGCTTG
>Ga0160462_100184_pt1 | contig 24582 bp, 20 predicted proteins | sample HID1975K_E6MG_FD_108219 | JGI IMG/M metagenome (GOLD analysis project Ga0160462, IMG submission 108219) | Enriched soil microbial communities from UW Madison campus, WI, USA - HID1975K_E6 MG | ecosystem: Environmental > Terrestrial > Soil > Unclassified | place: USA: Madison, Wisconsin... | reverse complement strand
GCACGCGGGCAATGCGATTGATCTGCTGAATACCCAAGGCCGATATCTGCAACGCCCGCGTGTTGTCGGCCTCGCGTATCCAGCCCGACTGCAGGAACAACCTGAGCAACGCCTGCCCCAGGCTTCCGCCCAGATGCGGCCCCTGATCGCTCCACTCATTGCAGTGGCAAATCACGCAGCCCTTTCGCTGACGCGGTGCCAGCGCATCGATGTAAACGCCGATGCTGGCCAACTGCGCCCGTCCCTCTTCACTGACCATCATCTGCTGCACGCCGCCCTCCAGCCAGCCTGCAACCACCAGGCGGTGATACAGCTCACCCGCCAGTTCGCCGCCTAGATGATCACCACAGCGGCGGGCCCGGCGCATCGACATCGGCATCTGCAGCGGCATCGCCTGGCCCCCTTTTTCGCCTCCCAGCTGTACGCTGGCCAACGCTTCGACTGCAGCCCCCACCTGGGGCGTTGCCAGCCTGAAGTAGCGCTTGCGGCCCCGCGCTTCGAGCCTGAGCAAGCCTGCCGAAGACAACAACGACAGATGGGCGCAGGCTGATGATGAGGTCAGGCCCGTTATCATCGCCAGCTCATCGGTTGGTCGCGGCATGCCATCGATGAGCGCCCACAACATCGCGCTGCGCTTGGGGTCGGCCATCAGGCCGGCAATCTGACTGATACTGCTGACTGCACTCATGTCCCTTCAACTCCCTGCAAGATCACATCTGATTTCCAATGGCAAAGCCTGGCAACGACGGTAGCCACCCAGCAGCTGGGAGCCCGGCACCTGGGTAAGTATAAGCCGCACGAATGGGCACTCCGGCAGCTGCCGCACCGGCTTGCTGTGGTGAAGTGGAATGGGTATGACCACCCTCACGGGGTTAGAACAGGCGCACGGTTTGGCCGCTGGTCTCGAAAACAGGCAGGAACCGAGAGGTGTAAGGGAAGAAACACCGCATCAGGAAGAATGGCCCCACGTGGCCAGCGACTCTGCCGACAGCGTCGTTCCTTAAATAGCGCAAACAAAAGCGAACCTTCTACACGTATCCAGACATTGCACCTGGATACGGCTGACACAACTCGCGGACAAGCGCCCCGACCGCCAGTCAGGACACTCACGCCGGCCATGGCGCCACGTGACTACAGCGCTACACTAGGTCCGCTCTCCCCCCATTCGGAGGTATGCCGCGATGAAGATTGTCGTCAGTGCGTCGAACCGTAACCCCAACTGCCCCTGGCAGGTCCGGCTCGACCAGCATGTCGTGAGTTTCCGCAGCGAGGCCGAAGCGCGCGCCTTCGTGGTCACCCTGGAGGCCCGCCTACAGGCCCCCCATACGCTCATGCCGGACGCCTGGCCTGCAAACGGTGGGTCATCAGCGCGACACTGACCACCAGTGCCCCACACAGGCTGACGACCAAGGTCATGGGTACCGCACTGCCGTCGTGCAGCAGGCCGACCAACGCTGCCGCCCCGGCCGCGACGCTGAACTGCAGGCAACCCATGAGGGCAGAGGCACTGCCTGCGCGTGCGCCCTGGCCACTCATGGCGCAGGCCGAAGCGTTGGGGATGATGCAGCCGAGGCTTGAGATGCAGACAAACAGCGGCACCAGCAGTGGCCACAGGTGCGCCGGGCGCAGCGCTGCAACACCCAGCAACACCAACCCTGCCGCCAGGTACAACCAGACTGCGCGCACCAGCAGGAACGCCGGGCCACGCTTGGCCAGCAGGCGCGCATTGATTTGCGCCACCAGAATGAAGCCCGCTGCGTTGGTGCCGAACAACCAGCCGTAATGCTCGGCCGGTACGCCATAGAGCTTGATAAATACGAAAGGCGAACCGGCGATGTAGGCAAACATCCCGGCGATGGCAATTCCCCCGGTCAACGCATGCCCGACGAACACCCGATCAGCCAGCAGCCTCAGGTACTGGCGCAATGCGCCTGAAAGCGGCTGGCGTGGCATATGTGCGGGCAAACTCTCCGGCAACCCCAGGCCGATTGCGACCAGGCAGGCGGCGCTGAACAAGCTCAAGGTGAGGAAGATCGACTGCCAACCGGCCAGGTTCACCAGCACACCACCCAGCATCGGCGCGAGGATTGGTGCCAGCCCCATGACCAGCATCAGCTGCGAGAACACCTTGGCCGAGGCCACCGGGTCGCACTTGTCGCTGACGATCGCCCGCGACAGCACCATCCCGGCACACCCACCCAAGGCCTGGACAAAGCGCGCCAGGATCAGCGTGTCGAGGTTGGGGGCGTAGGCGCAGGCCAGCGACGCCAGGGTGAACAGCGCCACGCCAAACAGCAGCGGTATGCGCCGGCCAAAGCGGTCGGCTACCGGGCCGTAGGCCAACTGCCCGAGCGACAGGCCCAGGAAGTAGGCAGCCAACGTGGTTTGCACATGTTTTTCATCGGTGGCGAACGCCTGCGCCATTGCCGGGAAGGCAGGCAGGTAGAAGTCGATCGCCAACGGCCCGAACGCACTCAATGCGCCCAGGATCAGCACCATTCGCAGGTTCATCAGGAATCCATAGCAGGCTAAGCAAGCGCACAAGTCTACCTGCAGTGGGCGCCATCAGCATGAAAACATTTGCAACAAATCAGGGGCCGATGTGCGGCCCCTTCACGCTCAAGCCTGTTCGGCCGCATAACCTTCTTCACGGATTGCCGCCAGCAGCTGCTCGGCCGGCAGCGCGCTTTGTACACGCACTTGCTTGCCAGCCAGGTCGACCTCCACCTGAGCATTCACATCCTGTTCCTGCACCGCACGGGTCACCGCTTTCACGCAATGGCCGCAGGTCATGCCTTGAACATTGAACACTTGCATGGGTGTTGCCTCCTTCAGGGTTTTACGCAGTTTCAAGCTTGCCACCGGGGCAAGGTCAAGTTCTGCGTTGAACGGCCGGGCTGGAAATCCGCGCAAACCTCGGCCAAGCTGCGCCATTGACGATTTGGCAAGCAGGAGATTCTTCATGTTCAGGGCAGCAGTGGGCGTTGCCGGGCTAATGACCGCGCTGGCGGTTGTGCCACCGGCCAGTGCCGAGGGCAACTCGGACTACAGCGTGCTGATCATTTCGCGGGAACGTCTGGAAGTGGCCACCAGTTGCGAAATCGGCGTGTACCTCAACGATCAGCTTTCCGGTCGCCTGTTCCAGGAGCAGTCGACCTCGTTCAACCTGCCGCCCGGCCCAATCGACGTGCGCTTGCGCTTGCTGCCCGGGCAGATGCCGGGTTGCGCCCCCGGCATCGAGGACCAGCGCAGCACACGGCTGACGCTGCAGGCGGGCCAGATCAACAAATACCGCATTGCCATGGGCCACAATGGGCTGGAGCTCAGACGCGCCAATCTGGAGTATTGACCTTCCCCACATGGCAAGGTTGATGCTGGTGGCCTGTCCAAGGAGGAGAGCCATGTCCGCATCCACCGTTTTCGACCTGCCGATTTCCGGCATGACCTGCGCCAGCTGCGCTGGCCGCGTCGAGCGCGCCCTGCGCAAAGTCAGCGGCGCTGAACACGTCAGCGTCAACCTCGCCACCGAACAGGCCCGGGTCCAGGCCCCGGCCGACAGCTTGCCCGCCCTGGTCGATGCCGTGCGCGACGCCGGCTACGGCGTGCCGACCCGGGCCGTCGAGTTGCAGATCGGCGGCATGACCTGCGCCAGCTGCGTCGGCCGTGTCGAACGCGCCCTCGGCAAGCTGGCGGGGGTTGAGCAGGTCAGTGTCAACCTGGCCAGCGAACGCGCCCACCTTGAGGTGCTTCAGGCCCTGGATGACAACCTGCTGATCAGCACGGTGGAAAAGGCCGGCTACAGTGCCAGCCTGCCGCTGCCCGACAAAGACGATCAACAGCAAGCCCAACGCCGCCTGCGCAAGGAACGCCTGGCGGTTGTCGCCGCCCTGGTGCTGGCCATGCCACTGGTACTGCCGATGCTGGTGCAGCCGTTTGGCCAGCACTGGATGTTGCCCGCCTGGGTACAGTTCCTTCTGGCCACACCGGTGCAGTTCATCCTTGGCGCACGCTTCTATGTGGCAGCTTACAAGGCGGTGCGCGCAGGCACCGGCAACATGGACCTGCTGGTGGCCCTGGGCACCAGTGCCGGGTATGGCCTGAGCCTGTATGAGTGGGCCCAGGCCCCTGCCGGCATGGTCCCGCACCTTTACTTCGAGGCGTCGGCGGTGGTCATCGCCCTGGTGCTGCTGGGCAAGTACCTGGAAAGCCGGGCCAAGCGCCAAACCGCCAGTGCCATACGCGCCCTCGAAGCACTGCGCCCTGAGCGGGCCGTCAGGCTGGTCGATGGCCGCGAGGAAGACGTCGCAATTGCGCGGTTGCAGCTGGGTGACCTGGTAGTGGTCAAGCCCGGAGAGCGCTTCCCGGTCGATGGCAACGTGGAAGAAGGCAGCAGCCACGCCGACGAGGCCCTGATCAGCGGCGAGAGCCTGCCGGTGCCCAAGCAACCAGGTGACAGTGTGACCGGTGGCGCCATCAACGGTGAAGGCCGGCTGTTGGTGCGCACACAGGCTCTGGGTACCGAAACCGTGCTGGCCCGGATCATCCGCCTGGTCGAAGACGCTCAGGCAGCCAAGGCACCGATCCAGAAACTGGTGGACCGGGTCAGCCAGGTATTCGTCCCGGCCGTACTGGTAGTTGCATTGCTCACGCTGACTGGCTGGTGGCTGGCGGGTGCAGCGCTGGAGACCGCGCTGATCAATGCCGTCGCCGTGCTGGTCATCGCCTGCCCTTGCGCCCTTGGTTTGGCCACCCCTGCAGCGATCATGGCCGGCACCGGGGTGGCCGCGCGCCACGGCATTCTGATCAAGGATGCGCAGGTACTGGAGCGTGCCCATGCGGTGAACCGTGTGGTGTTCGACAAGACCGGCACGCTCACCTCCGGCAGCCCGCGCGTGGTCCACAGCCAGGCAGTGGTGGATGACAGCGGCGAGCTGCATCGCCTGGCCGGCGCTTTGCAACGCGGCAGCGAACATCCCCTGGCCAAGGCCGTGCTGGATGCCTGCAGCGAGCAGGGCCTGAACGTTCCAACCGTGGCCGACAGCCAGTCACTTACCGGCCGAGGCATAGCTGGCCAGGTGGAAGGCCGCGATCTGGCGCTAGGCAACCGCCGCCTGCTAGACGAAAGCGGCCTGCAACCTGGCGACCTGGCCACCCTGGCTCAGGCTTGGGAAGCCGAAGGCCGCACCCTGTCGTGGCTGATCGAACGTGGCGCGCAGCCACGCGTGCTCGGCCTGTTCGCCTTCGGTGACAGCCTGAAGCCCGGCGCCGAACAGGCGATTGCCGCCCTGCACGGACAACACATCAGCAGCCACCTCCTGACCGGGGACAACCGCGGCAGCGCCAACGTGGTGGCGGATATCCTCGGCATCGACGACGTGCACGCTGAAGTATTGCCCGCCGACAAGGCCGCCACCGTGGCCGAACTGAAAAAGGGCGGCGTGGTGGCGATGGTGGGCGACGGTATCAACGACGCCCCGGCCTTGGCCGCCGCCGATATTGGCATCGCCATGGGCGGTGGCACCGATGTGGCCATGCAGGCCGCCGGCATCACCCTGATGCGTGGCGATCCGCGGCTGGTGCCGGCCGCCCTGGAAATCTGCCGCAAGACCTACGCGAAAATCCGCCAGAACCTGTTCTGGGCATTCATCTATAACCTGATCGGCATCCCTTTGGCCGCGCTGGGTTACCTCAACCCGGTGCTGGCCGGCGCCGCCATGGCGCTGTCCAGTGTCAGCGTGGTGAGCAATGCCCTGTGGTTAAAAACCTGGAAACCGTCCAGCACCCAGCAGGAGGAGCAATGAACATCGGCCAGGCCGCCCGCCGCAGCGGGCTCAGCACCAAGATGATCCGCTACTACGAGTCCATCGGCCTGCTCAAGCCGGCTACCCGCAGCGACAGCGGCTACCGCCTGTACCAGGCGCAAGACCTGCACAGCCTGGCGTTCATCAAGCGCTCCCGCGACCTGGGGTTTTCGCTGGAAGAGGTCGGCAAGCTACTCACCCTGTGGCAGGACCGGCAACGCGCCAGTGCCGACGTCAAGGCGCTGGCCTTGCAGCACATCGATGAGCTGAACCGGCGGATCGAGGAGCTGGTCAGCCTGCGCGACACGCTGGGTGAACTGGTTGCCCATTGCAAAGGCAATGATCGGCCCGACTGCCCGATTCTCAAAGACCTGGCAAACGGAGGCGAGTGTTGCCACTGACGCCTTGAGCACGCAATCAGCTTTTTGGTATGCCATATTAGCCTTATGCCGACCGAATAGTCGCCAAACGTGACTTCGCCCAATAAATACGGGCATTTTCGCTCAAAAAATCCCGGACGCTGCCGATGCAGAAATACCTGCCTCGCGTGTCGAAAAAAATAAATTCCGGGAGCGTCGATGAACATAAAACAGAAACTGACCTGGGCCTTCGCGGTGATCGCCGCGTTGCCCATCGTCCTTGTGGCCACGCTGGTGGTCATCAACTTGCGCGGTGAAGCCCGCGAAGGATTCCTCGACAGCAGCAGCCGGGAAATCCGCCAGGTCAGCAATGCGATGAACCTGTTCTTCCAGGGCATCACGCAAAACGTCGATTACCTGGCCAGCCTGCCACAGGTTACAGGTGCCGGCGAGACCATCAAGAAGCACATCAGCGCCGACGCCGCGCAGATTGCCCCCGGCGAGCAAGACAAAGCGCTGTTCGAACTGTTCACCCGCCTGGCCAACAGCCACCCCGACTACGCCTACGTGTCCTACGGCCTGAAGGACGGTGGTTACGCGTTCTGGCCCGGCGACCCGAGCATGAGCAACTACGACCCGCGCACCCGCCCGTGGTACCAGGCCGCCATGGCCAACCCCGGCAAGACCCTGCGCACAGCGCCTTACTACTGGGCAGGCGACGATGCCGTGCTGGTCAGCACCGTGCGCTCCGTCGCCAATCAGCTCGGCAACCCCGGTGGCGTGGTCAACATCGACGTGTCGCTCAAGGGCCTGACCGAGATCGTCCAGCAGATCAAGCTGGGCGAAAGCGGCTATCTGATCCTCATGGAAAACAACGGCAACGTGATGGTCGACCCGCGCGATGCCAGCCACAGCTTCAAACAGCTGGCCAGCTTTGGTGACGGTTATGCGGAGCTGGCCAAGGCCGGTAAAGGCCTGGTCGAAGTCGACCTCGGCGGTGTGCGCTACATGGCCAACGTCTACCCCGACGAGAAACTCGGCTGGACCTTCATCGGCCTGATCCAGCAAGGCGAAGTGATGCAGACCACCACCCGCCTGACCTGGCTGGTCGGTAGCATCGCGCTGATCCTCGCGGCCCTGTTTGCCGTGGTCGGCGCGGCGTTCGCCAAGCTCATCGTGCGCCCCATCAACAGTGTCTCCAGCGGCCTCGAGGGCATCGCCCAGGGCGAAGGCGACCTGACCCGCAACCTCGAAGTGCGCGGCCGTGACGAAACCGCGCAACTGGCCAGCTGGTTCAACCAGTTCCTTGGTGCCATCCGCAGCCTGATCCAACACATCGGCTCGGCCGCCAGCAAGATCCTCGCCACCTCCACCAGCTCTACGCGGGTGTCCGGTGACATGGCCGAGGCTGCCGGGCGCCAGCGTGAAGCCGTGGACATGGTATCCACCGCCTTCCACGAAATGGTCGCCACCGCCAACGAAGTCGCCCGCTCCTGCAGCCAGGCGGCGCAGTCGGCAGACAGCGGCCAACAGCAGGCCCGTGAAGGCCAGCAGCAGATCGATGCGGCGGTGAACAGCGTTGATCGGCTGAGCCAGGAGATCGAACAGTCAGCGCAGTCGATCCAGCAACTTGAGCGGGACAGCAATGCCATTCAGTCGATCCTCGGCACCATCCGCTCGATTGCCGAACAGACCAACCTGCTGGCGTTGAATGCCGCCATCGAGGCCGCCCGCGCGGGCGAACAGGGCCGCGGCTTTGCCGTGGTCGCCGACGAAGTGCGGGCCCTGGCCAAGCGCACTGCCGACTCCACCGCCGAGATCGATGGCCTGCTGGGTAACCTGGCCAGCCGCACCGCCGAAGTGGCCCAGCAGATGCACGCCAGCCTCGAAGTGTCGCAGCAGTCGGTCAGCCGCATTGGCCTGGCCCGCGACAGCTTTGGCCAGATCCGCGAATCGGTGGACATCATTCGCGACATGAACACGCAGATCGCCACGGCGGCGGAGGAGCAGCACCAGGTGGCCGAGGACATCAACCGCCATATCAGCCAGATTCACGGCGATGCGCAGCTGGTGGCCGAGCTGGCCCAGGCGGCCCGGCAGGATTCGCAGAGCCTGGCCGGGTTGTCGAATGAGCTGGATTCGCTGGTGCGGCGTTTCCGTACTTGATCGGTTGCCAGTACTGACCCGATCGCCGGCAAGCCGGCTCCCACAGGTACTGCGCAGGCCTTCAGGCTCGCACTGTACGTGTAGGAGCCGGTGCGGCGTTTTCCGTACTTGATCAGTTGCCAGTACTGACCCCATCGCCGGCAAGCCGGCTCTCACAGACACTGCACAGGCCTTCAGGCTCGCACTGTACGTGTAGGAGCCGGTGCGGCGTTTTCCGTAATTGATCAGTTGCCAGTACTGACCCCATCGCCGGCAAGCCGGCTCACACAGGTATTGCACAGGCCTTCAGGCTCGCGCTGTACCTGTAGGAGCCGGCTTGCCGGCGATGAGGCCAGTGCAGCCAACGCTACAATTTCAGCTCGCCCGGGGTTGAGCCAAACATCTGCTTGAAAGCGGCAATGTAGGCCGACGTCGAATCATACCCACACCCCAACGCCGCATCGGTCACGCTCTCCCCCGCCTCCAACAACGCCAGCGACGACAACAGCCGCATGCGCTGGCGCCAGTTACGGAAACTCAGCCCGGTTTCACGCTGGAACAACCGCATCAGGGTCTTCTCCGAGCACCCCAGTTCCCGTGCCCACTGCTGCAAGGTCTGCACCTGATCCGGCGCAGCGATCAGGCCATTGCACAGGGCCAGCAGCCCAGGGTGGCGCGGCAACGGAAGCGAAAAGCCCACCTCAGGCAGCGTCCGCAGCTGGTCGAGCAGCACCGCAACCAGGCGCGCTTCATCACTGTCACCCTCCGGGTAATCCGCCGGGAACAGGCAGAACGCCTTGATCAATTCACGCGCCAGCGGCGTGACCTCCAACACCCGGCATTGCGCTGGCGCCCACGGGCACGCATCACGGCGGACATACAGGCTGCGCATTTCAGCCTGCCCGGACGTCAGCACTTCATGTTCGGCATCGGCCGGGATCCACACCCCCCACTGCGGCGGTGCGAAATAACTGCCGTCACGGGTGTACACACCCAACACGCCACTGATGGCGTAGGAAAACTGCACCCAGTCATGGCTATGGCGCGTGGTCCACGACCCTGCCCCCAAGCTCTCGGCCCGGGCATAGAGTGCCCTGGGCAGGTGGTCCAAGGCAGGAATAGCGCGCGGCTGTCCGATACTCGACATAGGCAATTCTTGTAGTTGTGAGCAGACAAGCCTACCACTGCAGGTCGGCAGAGGCTCACCCCTCGACGATTACCGTTACCCCTTGCCCGCCCGCAGCGCAGATCGAAATCAGCCCGCGGCCCTTCCCTGCCGTCGCCAACAGCTTGGCCAGGTTGGCCAGAATTCGCCCACCGGTGGCCGCAAACGGGTGCCCGGCGGCCAGCGAGCTGCCCTTCACGTTCAGCTTGCTGCGGTCAATCGCGCCAAGCGGGGCATCCAGCCCCAGCCGATCACGGCAGTAATCGGCGTCTTCCCAAGCCTTGAGCGTGCACAGTACCTGGGCAGCGAAGGCCTCGTGGATCTCGTAGTAATCGAAGTCCTGCAGGCTCAGGCCATTGCGCGCCAGCAGCCGCGGCACGGCGTAGACCGGCGCCATCAGCAGCCCTTCCTGGCCTTTGACGAAGTCCACCGCTGCGGTTTCGCCATCGACCAGGTAGGCCAGCACCGGCAAGCCCTGAGCCTGAGCCCATTGCTCGGTGCCCAGCAGCACCAGCGAAGCGCCGTCGGTCAGTGGTGTGGAGTTCCCGGCTGTCAATGTACCCAGCCCGCTACGGTCGAAAGAAGGCTTGAGCTTGCCCAGTTGCTCGAGCGTCAGGTCCGGCCGCAGGTTGTTGTCGCGGGTAAGGCCCAGAAACGGTGTGAGCAAGTCATCCTGCCAGCCTTCCAGGTATGACGCCGCCAGATGCTGGTGGCTGAGCAGCGCCAACTCATCCTGTTCGGCACGGCCGATCTGCCAGGTTTGCGCCATGCGCTCGCAATGTTCGCCCATCGACAACCCGGTACGCGGCTCGCCATTGCGGGGTAGCTCGGGCTTCAGGTGGCCGGGGCGCAGTTGCAGGAACGGCTTGAGCCGCTCGCCCAAGGCCTTGCCACGGTTAGCCTGCAACAGGATGCGCCGCAGCCCCTCATTAACGGCGATTGGCGCATCTGACGTGGTGTCAACGCCACCGGCGATGCCGCTGTCGATCTGCCCGAGGGCAATCTTGTTGGCCACCAGCAGCGCCGCCTCCAGCCCCGTCCCGCAGGCCTGCTGGATGTCGTAGGCCGGCGTCTGCGGCGACAGGCGCGAGCCCAGGACGCATTCGCGGGTGAGGCTCATGTCGCGCGAGTGCTTGAGCACCGCGCCCGCGACCACCTCGCCCAGGCGCAGCCCGTGCAAGCGGTAACGCTCGATCAACCCTTCCAGCGTAACGGTGAGCATCGCCTGGTTGCTGGCAGTGGCGTAAGCGCCGTTGGAACGGGCGAAAGGGATTCGGTTGCCGCCCAGAATCGCGACCCGGCGAAGTGAACGCATGCGTAAATTCCTCCTGAAACAATTCGATCCGAACAGCCTAGGTGTTTTTGCTGCATTCGAACGACCCCGCCGCAAAGTTGGTCCACACTTCAATGCTTGCCTTCAGGGAGACCCGCACATGAGCGACCGCTATCTCGACTTCGCCAACTCCAACCTCGGCCGCCGCCTCGTCGATGCCCTCGGGCTACCAAGCCCGGCGCCGCTGGAGCGCTGGCAGGCCGGCCGCCTACGGCCGGTGGAGGGCGCACTGGTTATCGGCGGAGGCCCTTTGGCAAACCAGGTCGAAGCCATCGCCCCGCGCCTGACCGATGAAATCTACAGCTTCAATGGTGAAACCCTGCAAGCGCCTGCCTGGGTCGCTGGCCTGGGGCCCAAACTCAAGGCGGTGGTGTTCGATGCCAGTCATTTGTCCGACAGCGACGAGCTGAAGCAGTTGCGCGAATTCTTCCAGCCCTTGCTCCGCAGCTTGGCGCCCAGCGCGCATATCGTGATCCTCGGCCGCGCACCCGAAGGCATTGACGAGCCGCTGGCCAGTGTCGCCCAACGTGCGCTGGAAGGCTTCAGCCGCTCATTGGCCAAGGAACTGCGTAATGGCGCAACCGCGCAGCTGTTGTATGTCGCCGAAGGCGCGGATGAACAGCTTGAAGGGGCCTTGCGCTTCTTCCTTTCGCCCAAGAGTGCGTTCATTTCTGGCCAGGTATTGCGCCTGCAGGCCTGTGCCAGCCAGGTCGAGGACTGGACCCGTCCGCTCGCGGGCCGACGTGCACTGGTAACCGGTGCCGCACGTGGTATCGGTGCCGCCATCGCCGAAACCCTGGCCCGGGATGGCGCCGAGGTGATGCTGCTTGACGTGCCACAAGCCCAGCAAGACCTCGACGCCCTCGCCGCCCGCCTGGGCGGAAAAGCGCTGGGCCTGGATATCTGCGCCGGCGACGCCGCGGCAAAGTTGCTGGAAGCCTTGCCCGGCGGCATCGACATCGTCGTGCACAACGCCGGCATCACCCGTGACAAGACCCTCGCCAACATGACCCCGGAATACTGGGATGCGGTCATGGCCGTCAACCTCAAGGCCCCGCAGGTGCTGACCCAGGCACTGTACGATGGCGGCGCGCTGAGCGAGAGCGCTCGTATCACGCTACTGGCCTCGGTCAGCGGCATCGCTGGCAACCGCGGCCAAGCCAACTACGCCGCGAGCAAGGCCGGGCTGATCGGTTTTGCGCACGCCTGGGCGCCTAAACTTGCCGAGCGCGGCGGCAGCATCAATGCAGTGGCACCCGGTTTTATCGAAACCCACATGACCGCTGCCATGCCCATGGGCCTTCGCGAAGCTGGGCGGCGCCTCAGTTCGCTGGGTCAGGGCGGTCGCCCGCAGGATGTCGCCGAAGCCATCGCCTGGCTGAGCCAGCCCGGTTCTGGTGCGGTCACCGGCCAGGTACTGCGTGTTTGTGGCCAGGCATTGATGGGGGCTTGAGCATGGACAGGCAATGGCACCACCTGAACAGCCCCGACTCGCGCGCCAGCCTTTACCTGCGCGCGGCCAGCAAACGCAAGATCAGCGGCAGCACGCTGCCAGCAGATGGCCTGCGCTGTTTCATTCGCGTGCAGCCCGACAACCTCGCAGCCTATCGGCGGCTCTGCCACTTTACCGAGGACCGCCGTCTGCCGGGCACCTACCCGCATGTGATGGCCTTCACCCTGCAACTGCAATTGCTGACGGCACCCGGCTTCCCCTTCCCGTTGCTCGGCCTGGTGCACCTGCACAACCGCATCGAAGTATTGCGCCCATTGGGCGGCATCGACGGGCTGCGCTTCGCGGTGTATGCCGACAACCTGCAGGCACATGCCAAGGGCGGCACCTTCGACCTGATTACCGAGGCCGAAGATGGCCTTGGCCTGCTGTGGCGCGAAACCAGCCGCATGCTGGTGCGCGGCCTGAAGCTCGAGGGCTCAGCCGATGAGCACGAAGAACGCGAGCCGCCGCCATTGCCTGAAGCGACGCGCTGGTACGCCGACAGCGATATCGGCCGGCGCTACGCCAAAGTCTGTGGCGACTACAACCCGATTCACCTGAGCGCCGCCAGCGCTCGGTTGTTCGGCTTCCCCAAGGCGATTGCCCATGGCATGTGGAGCAAGGCCATGGCCTTGGCCGCACTGGGCGGGCACCTGCCGCACAGCGGGTATGCCTTCGAAGTGGATTTTCGCAAGCCGGTGCGGTTGCCTTCGGAGGTGGTGTTGAGCGCCAGCGCGGCAGGCCCCGCGGGTGAGCTGCGCCTGGATGGCCATGGCGAACTGCTGCACATGGTCGGGAGATGGGCCTTGCTCTGACGCCCAGGGCTGCTGCGCAGCCCCGAATCCACTTGCTTTGCAACAGGCCTCCACCGAAGCTATGCGGCACTAGGAGACCCGCAATGAACCTGCAAGAACTCACCAAACGCCTGCACCAGATCCGTGACAACAACGACTGGCGCGGCTTCCACAGCCCGAAGAACCTGGCCATGGCCGCCAGCGTCGAAATGGCCGAGCTGGTGGAAATCTTCCAATGGCTCAGCGAAGACCAATCGCGCCAGCTGCCTGACGACAAACTCGCTCACGCCGGGCAGGAGGTGGGTGACGTCGTCCTCTACCTGTTGCTGCTCTGCAGCGAGCTGGGCCTGGACATGGAGCAGGTGGTACGGGCCAAGCTGGCCGACACTGAAAGGCGTTTCGCCCGATGAACGACCGTCACTTCGATGAGCTGGCCACCCGCTTCGCCGAGAAGATCTACGGCGGTGCCAAGGGCGCCATCCGGCTGGCTGTGCTGCAGGCCGACCTGGCCGACGCCCTGCCCGACCGCCCACTGCGGGTCCTCGACATCGGTGCCGGGCTCGGCCACATGGCCCTGTGGCTGGCCCAGCGCGGCCACCACGTGACCCTCGCAGAACCTGCCGCCCCCATGCTTGAGGGCGCCCGCGCGCGCTTTGCCGAGGCTGGCCAGGCCGCCACGTTCATCCAGGCGCCATGGCAGGACTTGCTCGGCCAACTTACCGAGCCCTACGACCTGGTGTTGTGCCACGCCGTACTCGAATGGCTGGCCGAGCCGGAAAGCATCCTGCCGGTGCTGCACCAGCTGACCGCTCCCGGCGGCTGGTTGTCGCTGGCCTTCTACAACCGCGACGCACTGGTTTATCGCAACCTGCTCAAGGGCCATTTCCGCAAGCTGCGCAGCAACCGGCTCGAAGGTGAAAAGCAGAGCCTGACCCCACAGAAACCGCTTGATCCGCGTGAACTCAAGGCGCAACTTGAGCCTATCTGGCTAGTCGAAAGCGAGAGTGGTGTGAGAGTGTTCCACGACTACATGCCCAAGGACTTCCAGGCCAAGGCCGAACTGCTCGACTTGCTGGAAATGGAACTGGCCCACCGCCGTCACCCAAGCTTTGCCGGGCTGGGCCGCTACCTGCACTGGATGTGCCGCCCCCGCTGACCTGCCCGCCGGGAGGAATCCATGCCGTACCGCCTGTTATGCCTGGCCTTGCTGCCGCTCGCCCTCTGCGCTTGCCAGGGCAGCAACCCCTACGTTGCCAGCAGCCGCCCACTGCCACCAGCCCCCGCACAGGCGGCCAGCACCTTCGACGCCAGTGCCTACCCGGCACCGGCGCGCGATTATGGGCGCTACCGCAGCTGGAGCTGGCGTGGCGGCCAGCTGCCAAGTGGCACTGCCGATGCCGACCCGGCGCAGCTGGCCGACGCTGTCAGTGGCGCGCTCGACCAGCACGGCCTGCGCCCAGCCCGGGGCGCCGCCGGCGACCTGCTGGTGAGTGCCGACATGCGCCTGGAGCGGCGATTACGCCAGGTACGTGATTACGACTACTACGACCCTTACTACGGCCCGTACCCCTACGGTGGCGTCGGTTTCGGCGGTTACCGCAACGGCTACGGCGCCTATGGCAGCGTGCCGATCGTGCGCACTTACGAAGTTGAAGTGATGGTGGTGCGCATCGACCTGTTCGATGCCCGCAACGGCCAGCCGGTGTGGAGCGCGAGCGCGGAAAGCGGCAGCGACAAAGGCTCGCCACGCGATCGCGAAAGCGCCTTGCGCGAATCGGTACACAAGGCACTCAGCGGCTATCCTCCCAGTTAACACCTAACGGAGAACCATCATGTTGCGTCGTCTCGTTCTACTGTCATTCGCGTTGTTGCTGGCGGCTTGCTCCAGCAACAACGTCCAGCAGGATTTCGACGCCAGCCGCGATTTCGCCGCCTACCGCAGCTGGGCATGGCAAGAGCCGGGCCTGCAATACCGCCCGGATGATCCACGGATCAAGAGCGACCTCACCGAACAGCGCATCCGCGCCGCGGTCGCCGACCAGCTCGACCAGCGCGGCCTGCGCCCGGCCCAAGGCAATGCCCGGCCTGACCTCAAGGTGCGGGCTTACCTGATCGTCGAGCAGCGCCAGCAACAGATCACCACCAACTATGGCGGCGGCTGGGGTGGCTATTGGGGGGGTTACTGGGGCGGGCCGATGTACAACGAGACCCGCAGCGTCGACTACAAGGTGGCGACCATCCAGGTCGACATGTTCGACGGCCGTGACGGCAAGCTGGTCTGGCGCGGCAGTGCCGAGCAAATCATGAACAACTACCCGCCCAGCCCCGATGAGCGCAACAGCGCCATCCAGAAGACCGTGAGCCAAGTGCTGGGCAATTACCCACCAGGCAGAGCCAAGTAGCCTCCAAATAGCCCGTTCGTCAGATCGCGTCTACCCTGATAAAGACACCTGAGTGAACGGGTAGACGTGTTCAACGAATAGGGATGGCGACCTGCCAATGCAAAGCATTGTTCTCCTGATGTGGCTTGCCTTGTGCTCTGAACAGGATATTCGCGAACGCCAGATCGCCAACATGCTGACCTTGGGCGTCGCAGCGTGCGCCCTGGCCTGGCTGTTCGTCACCGGCCACAGCTGGATCGGTGCCGACGCCAGTGAAGCCGGCTGGGCGCTGGCCATCGTGATGCTGCTGACCTTGCCCGGCTACATGCTCGGCCGCTTCGGCGCCGACGACGTCAAATTGATGGGCGCCCTGGCCTTGGCAACCAGCCCGCAATACGTGCTCGGCACCTTCATAGGTGCTGGCGTCAGCGTGCTGGTGTGGCTGCTCATGCGCCGTCGCCTGTGGACCCTGCTCAACCCCAAAGTGAAGAAGCGCCTGCAGGCGTTGACCGAAGAAATGGGCGACAAACAAGCCTTCGTGCCCTATGTGCTTGCCGGGTTCATGCTCACAGCTGTATGGATCCAATAATCAATCCCGTTGTCCGATAACTTGTACATGCGTTGTACAGGGTCGCCAGCAGCGTCTATGGTTAAGCTGCCAGAGCGTCTGGCCCGGGAGCAGGGCCGCTTACGAACAGGGAGTTGATCGTGAACAAGTCATTTAGTGAGGTGAAGGTTCTGGTGGTCGATGACCAGCCCCTGATCGTCGAACAGTTGTGCGAGTTCCTCGAAAACCAGGGCCACCATTGCGTGGCAGCCCATTCCACCGACGAAGCCATCGAACGCTACATAGCGGATGAGGCCATTGGGCTGGTGTTGTGCGACCTGCACATGCCCCAGCGCGATGGCATCGAGCTGGTTCGGGCGTTGAAGGAAGTTGCCGGGCGCCAGCGCATGTTCGAAGCGATCATGCTCACCGGCCGTGCCGAGAAGCAGGATGTGATCCGTGCCCTGCGTGAGGGCTTCGCCGATTACTACCAGAAGCCCATGGACCTCGACGAATTGCTCGAAGGTTTGCGCCGGCAGGAGCAGGTGCTGCGCGAGCGCAAAGCCAACTTCCAGGACTTGGGTAACCTCAACCAGCGCCTGCAAGACCTGGCAGGGTGCATCGACGAGCTTTATCAGGACCTGGAAAAAGCCCGCGGCCAAGGCGTGCACCGCCGCGCCACCGATGGCGAAGAGCCTGAAAGCGAGCTGCCTGCGGCGTTCGAGAAGCTTTCGCCGCGCCAACTGGAGGTCGCCCGGCTGGTGAGCAAGGGCAAGACCAACTACCAGATTGCCTGCGAGCTGGGGATTACCGAGAACACCGTCAAACTGTACGTCTCGCAGGTGTTGCGCCTCACCCATATGCACAACCGCACGCAGCTGGCACTGGCGCTGACGCCCAGTTCTTCACCGGTGCATCTGCGCTTCACTACCCACTGAGAATCCTGGGGGCGCCGTGCGCCCCTTTCGCGATACAAGGCCGCGCCTCTACAGGCAACCTCACTCAAGCTGATAGCTGATGGTCAGCATCAACCGCGGCCGACGGTTCAAACTGTCCAGCGCCACATCCGCCAACGGCTTGGCCACTTCAACCGCCACACTGCCAAAGCGCCCATCGCCCAGGCGCAGGCCCAGCGCCACCGAGCTCATGTGCGCATCCTCGAATGGCCCACCGTTGTACCAGGCCTGGGCGGCATCGAGCACGGCATAGGGCTGCAGCAACTTCAGCCAGCCGTCACCCGGTCCAATGCTGTAGTTCAGCTCGTAGGCTACCCCCCACCCCTTGTCGCCAGCAGCCTGGTCGCGGGGGTATCCACGGCCGAAATGCTGCCCACCGAACACCGCTCGCTCACTGTCGGGCACCCTGTCGTCACTCCAGTAAAACGCCGCCGACGCCACGCCCTGCCCGCTGTCGGATAGCTGGTCGCTCTGCAATCCAGAGACCCGAAAGCGCAAGAAGTCCATGTCGTAGTCGGCATCGCTGCGAGCCCCAAGGTAATCCAGGCCCTGATAAACCCCAGCACTGACCATGCGCAGCCGACGCGCATCCGCCTTGCGCCAGTCGCCCTCGAATGACAGGGCGCGCACATACGTGTCGTATTCGAGTTGCCCTGCACGCTGATCGTCGATGTGGTCACTCACCGAATACAAGCGCCCGGACACATTGACCCACTCATCCGGCGCAATCATCAGTGACTGTCCAAGGCCGATTGAATAACGCTCGCTTTCACGGCGCTGGGTGACATCGCTGCCATCCTTCAGCCGCACACGCGTGCCCGGCTCAGCGCGATAACGTGCAGCCGACACCAGCAACTGGCTGCCCTGTGCGTCCAGATACTGGCTGTAGTCCAGGCTTTGGTAATGCATCGAGTCATCGCCCGGCGGCAGCAGAAAGCGCGCGGTCAGCTGCTCGGCGAAGCGTGTGTGGGCGTTGCTAGACACCTTGAACAGCGCCTGCAGATCGTTGCGGTTACCATCGCTCAGCGTCACATCGGCATCGAACGGCCTGCGCTGCACGCGAAGCGTAAGCCGCGTGTGCCCATCCGGGCCCGGCGCGGCGGCAACGTGCGCCTCTACCGAAAGGCCCGGGAGACGTTGCGTCAAGCCGATAAAGCGCTCGAACGCTTCCTGGGTCAGCGGGCGCTCGGCCTGCAACCGCGCGATCATCTGTTTGAGGTAGGCCGCAGCCGGGCCGATATCGCCCAGCAACTCATAGTCATCGATGTACCCTTCCACCAGCACCACCTGCACGCGGCCGTCGGCGAGGTCCTGCGGTGGTAGGTAGGCATACGACAGCGGGTAGCCGTCACGCCGGTAACGCTGGGTCAGCCGCTCGGTGAACTGCTGCAGCTCGGCCACCGAGATCATGTGGCCGATCAGGGGCTGGTAGTGCTCGCGCAACTCGCTCAGCGGATAGACCGTGCCCCCCTCGAAACGCACTTTGTGCAAGCGCAGCCGCGTGTCCGCCGGCAGCGCGGCGGCGACCGTGTCAGGCACTGCCAGTCGCAGCTGCGTGGCACCAGGTGGATAGTGTTCAACCGGCAGGTTCGCGGTGGGCAGGCGACGCTCGTACTCGTGGCTGTCGAGAAACCCCGGCAACGGTTCGGCACGGGCCAGGCTGGCCCAGGTCAGCAGCAACAGGGGCACGACCAGAGGACGCATAGGACGCTCCACAATCCCTTGGGCGCCGGGGCGTCGGCCGGTCACACCCGTCACCAGCAAGCGTAGGTGCTGCCCCGGCAAACGTCGAACGGCTACTCGCTGACCTGAAACGCCACCCGTGCGGTTTCACCGCTCTCGTCCAGCGCGCTCAGCTCGATCTGCCCGGCATGCTCGAAGCGAACCAGCAGGCTGTCCTGGCCTTCGGTTTCGCCCAACGGCTGGCCGTTCACGAACCACCAACGCCGCCCACCACCCCCCAGCGCCGAGACATGCAATTGCAACGGCTCGGCGCTGGTCGCTGGGCGGCGCAGGTTGTCACCACTGCGTACGCCCACAATGGCCAACGGCGGCGCACTGGCAGGCGCCTGGGGCGGGCAGCTCGGGTCAACCGACGGCAACCGAGCGGCTCGCCGCTCCACACGCCCCAGCCACGGCTCCAGCGGCGCCGGCCAGAGGGCGATATCGCGCGCCTTCGCGCCTGGGCAGCTGCCATCGACACGTAAACCCTGGGCGTTGACCCACACGCTCTCGCGCAAGCCCAACCCGAGCGGTTGGTCGGCCGCCTGCAGGGTGGGTGGCGTGGTTCCGTTAAGTGTCCAGGCAAAACGCTGGCGCCTGCAGTTCGGGTCCTGGCGGTTCATCGGCTGGCCCAGCGGCCAGCAAATCGCGGCGACGCCGACGCTGCCCGGCACCTGCTCGACCGGTACGGGCAGCCCTCGCTGGCTGTCGCGGTTGCTCAGCAGGTCGTGAATCTGCAGCATCAGCGGTGCTGCCGAGGCCAGGCCGAACTGCCCGGGCACCGGGGTGCCGTCGGGGCGGCCAATCCATACACCTATCAGGTAGCGCGGCCCGACACCGATCGACCAGGCATCGCGAAAGCCATAACTGGTACCGGTCTTCCAGGCCAGCTGAGGGCGCTGTACCAGTTCGGCATGTGGGTCGCGGTCAGGCCGTGCCTGGCCGCTGAGGATGCGCCGAATGATCCATGCCGCCCCCGGCGACAACAGGCGCCGCTCCACCAGCGGGTCTTGGGGTTGCAGGCGCACCCGGGCGCTGCTGCCGCCCCGAGCGAGCGCCGCATAGCCACCGACCAGCTCTTCCAGGCGGCTGCCGGCCCCCCCGAGGATCAACGACAGATTGGGCTCGGCCAGGGGCGGCAGCGCCAGCGGCATGCCAGCCATGCGCAACTCTGCAGCGAAGCGCTTTGGCCCGTACGCTTCGAGCAACTGCACCGCCGGCAGGTTGAGCGACAAGGCCAGCGCCGAACTGGCCGACACCGGGCCGCTGAAACCCATGGAGAAGTTGCCGGGCCGGTAGTCGCCATAGCGGCGCGGCACATCCTGCAGCAGGGATTCGGAATGGATCAGGCCATCGTCCAGCGCCATGCCATACAGGAACGGCTTCAGTGTCGAGCCTGGCGAGCGCAGCGAGCGGACCATGTCGACATGCCCAAAGCGGCGCTCATCGGCAAGGTCGACCGAGCCCAGGTAGGCGCGCACGGCCATGCTCTGTGCGTCGACCACCAGCACCGCGGCCGAGGTGCGCTCGGGCAGGCGCGCGCGCCAGCCCAGCAGCAGGTCTTCGAGGCGCCGTTGCAACGAGGCATCGAGGGTGGTGCGGATCAGCGGCGGGCTGCCGGGGGTATTCAGGCGGCGCGCCAGCAGCGGCGCCAGGGCAGGCTCCTGGCGCGGGGCCAATAGCAAAGGCTCTTCGGCGGCTTCCTTGAGTTGCTGGGCGGGCCACACCTGGTACTCGCCCAGGCGCTGCAGCACCTTGTCGCGGGCACGCTGGGCGCGCGCGGGATGGCGGTCCGGGCGCAAGCGGCTGGGCGCCTGCGGCAGCACCGCCAGCAGCGCCGCCTCGGCCGGGGTGAGGTGCATCGGCGACTTGCCCAGGTAAGCCCAACTGGCCGCTGCCACGCCCTGCAACGTGCCGCCAAACGGGGCGCGGTTCAGGTAGATCTGCAAGATTTCACGCTTGGGCAGGTGCCACTCCAGCTGCGCCGTGCGCCACAGTTGCCGCAGCTTGCCAGCCAGCGTGCGATCGTGCGGGTCGAGCAGCCGCGCCACCTGCATCGACAGCGTGCTGCCGCCAGACACCACGCGCCCGCCGCGCAGGTTGAGCCAGGCCGCGCGCACCAGCGCCAGCGGGTTGACCCCCGGGTGGCGGTAGAACCAGCGGTCCTCGTAGGTCAGCAGCGCCTGCAAGTACAACGGCGACACCTGCTCGGGGCTGACCGGGTAACGCCACACACCCTCGGCATCGGCGAAGCGCCACAACGGTGTGCCGTCTTCCGCCAGCACCACCCGCGCCAGGTCGTCAGCCGGCATGGGCAGCGGCCAGATACGGTCAGCTAGCCACAACAGGCCAAGCAACGCGACCACGGTGAACACACCGGCACGCAGGAACCTTCCCGCTCGCGTGCGCGGCCGGGCTAAGCTTGGCATCGGGAACCGACCTGGCCAGGTAATGGCCAAAGGCTTGGGAACGGCAACCTCGCCGATTCGTTCATCAGGAAGCAACTATGCATGTAGAAAGTTTTTTCGAGTGGCTTGGCCAGGCACTGGGTTCGTTGATCCGCTTCATCGTCGACGCATTGAGCGGCTTGTTCAACCTACTGGCCAACGCCGGGGGCAACTTCATCGATGGCCTGGCACGCACGCTGGGCATGGACACCTCGCTGGTCAGCATACTCGCCCTTATCGTCGGCCTGATGCTGCTGTACTCGGCGATCCGCGCCTTCATGCGCGCCTCGATCATCCTCGGGATCATCTGGCTGGTGCTGGGGTTGTGGGTGATGAGCTGGGTGATTCATTGAGCGTGGTGGGAGCGGCCTTGCGTCGCGATCGGGCGCGCTGCGGCCGCAATAACGGCAAACGCGGTATTTCAGATTCACCGCGGTTGCTGGCCTGGGGCCTCGAAGAGGCCCTTTCGCGACGCAAGGCCGCTCCTACCGAGGAACATGCCCTACCTTGACTTGACCGTCATCTCACCCTGCCCATCACCCACCGCCTGCAGGTTCGGCCGGTACATCGACTCGACCTGCGGGGGCGGCACGCGGTAGGTGCCCGGGGTTACCGCACGGGCCAGGTACAGCAGGTGGGTGGTGCCATAGCCGCCGAGCTTGAGCGCCGCCACATAACGGTCATCACGGTACTCCTGATGCACCACGCTGGCGTTCTGCATCGACTCACGCCACTGTTTCACCGCGCTGCTGGCGTTGTCCAGGCTGGCAGCGCTCTGCGCCAGGTTCTGGTTTTCCAGCTCCAGGCCCGCCGGCAGCAGGTCGACCACCAGCGCATCCGGCACCGCGTCGCTGGCCTTGAGTGCCAGGTGTACCAGCACCAGGTCACCGCTGCGCAGGTTGTTCAGGTCCAGCGCCTGGCCATTCATGCCCAGGTACTCACGGCGGATCTCCATGCCATTACCGCCAGCGGCAGGCGCCTGCCGCGGGTAGCCCGAGAGCGTGAGTTGCTGGTACACGGTTTCGCTGCCTTCGTTCTGCAGGCTCAGCGGCGACGCCAGCAACGGGCCTTCCAGCTTCATGCCCGAATCCCCATTGTTGAACTCACGGACCTCACCGGCACTGTCCAGGCGCGCCTTCCATGGGCTTTCCGGCTTGCCGAGCAAGCCACGGCCGGCGAGGAACAACGCATTGCGTTCCTGGGTCGACAGCCAGCGGTTGGCTGCCAGCTCGTCGGACAGCGCGAACAGGCGCTGGTCGACCTGGTTGCTGGCCAGGTTGCTCTCTTGCAACAGCGCCAGGATCAACGCCTGGTCCCGCAGGCTGCTGCCGTAATCGGCCATCCAGCCCTTGCTGCGGCTGATGCCCAGGCCCGCCTGCAGGGCCTCCTGGGCACGCGGCTTGTCGCCCATCTTGTCCAGCGCCACCGCCAGCTGCACCAGCGGCAAGCCGGAGCGTGCGTCGGCGCGGCGTTCGAACAGGCTGCGCAAGGCACCCAGCGGCGCCTGTTGGCTGCGCGACAACACCAGCGCGGCGTAAGCCTGCACGGCAAAGCGGGTGTGCTCGGCGTTCTCGCTGTAGTCGACCTCGATCAGGTTGCGCTCCTGCAGGTAACGCAGCAGGCGCTCGCTGGCCTTCTTCAGCGCCTCGGCCGGCACGCCATAACCCTGGTCGCGGGCACGCAGCAGGAAGTCAGTAACGTAGGCGGTCAGCCAATACTCTTCTTCACTGTCCGAACTCCACAGGCCGAAGCTGCCGTTGTAGCGCTGCATGCCCAGCAAATGCTCGATGCCCATCTCGATCTTGCGCTTGCGCACGTCGGCCGGCTCGCCCTTGATGCCCAGGCGCTTGAGGCTCTCGGCGTCGGCGTACAGCGAGGGGTACAGACCGCTGGTGGTCTGTTCCAGGCAGCCGTAGGGGTAGGCTTCGAGCGCGCGAATCTGCTCGGCCAGGTTCAGCGGGGGGCGGCTCGACAGGGCCAGGCTGGCTTCCAGCCCGGCAGGCTCGAAGGCGGCCAGGTCACCTTCCGGCAAGGTCCACGGCTGGTCCTTGAGGGCCACCCGGTAGTGCTTGAGCATTGCCGGGTAGGCCGGGCGGATGCCCAGGGTCCATTCGCGCTCGAAGGCATTCAGCTCCTCGCCCGGCAGCTTCAGGCCATTGACCCGTACATGCACCTTGCCCTGGCCCAGGCCGCCCTGGGCCTGCACCGGAATCATCAGCGTGGTGCGCTGGCCTTCGGCCAAGGCGACAGTCTGCTGCGCGCTCGCCGCCAGGCTCAACTGGCCCTCGGTGGTGATGTCGACGCTCAGCTGCTGGGCGCTGCCAGACAGGTTGGCCAGGTCCAGCGCCAGGCTGGTGCGGTCACCACCGGCGAGGAAGCGCGGCGCCGAAAGCTCGGCGATCAGCGGCGCGGCCACCACGGTCTTGCCCTCGGCCATACCGAAGTGCTCTTCGGTCCAGGCCTGGGCCATCAGCCGCAGCTCACCGTTGAAGTCCGGGATATCGACCGTCGCCTCGCCTTCGCCCTGCTCGTTCAGGGTCACCGGCAGGCTCTGCTGGGCAACGATGGTCACCGTGGTGTTGGGGCGCTTGCCGCCCTTGGCCATGGCCGCGTCACCGCCGAACGCCAGGCTGGCCAGGCGGCCCTGGCCGGCTTCGATCAGCTGGCCATAAACATCCAGTTGATCGGCACCATAGGCCTTGCGGCCGAACAGGCTGGCGAACGGGTCGGGGGTCTTGAAGTCGGTGATGTTGAGGATGCCCACGTCGACTGCGGAGAACAGCACATGCACCTGCTTGGGGATGCTGCCGTCGGCGTTGGCCGCCTTTAATTTCACGGTCAGCGGTTGCTTGGGCCGCATCTTCTCCGGGGCCTGCAGGCTGAGTGCAAGCTTGCGCTCGGCGCGGCCCAGCGGCAGGTGCAGCACGCCCACGGCACGCTTGGGCGTGGCGTTGGCCTTGCGCTCGCCCGGGCGAATCACCAGGGTGCTGATGTACAGGTCGTGCCGTGCCCACTTTTTGTCCAGCTGCACGTCGAAGGTCTTGCCCTCGGCCGGGACGTCGATTTCCTGCCACCACAGCGGGCCATCGCTGGACTCGATCATCAGGTAACCGGTACCGGCGGCTGGGGGCGTGACGGTGACCTTGGCCGTGTCACCGTCGGCGTAGGCGGGTTTGTCCAGTGCCAGCTTGACCTGGTCGGGGCGCACCGCGCCGCCTTCGGCGTTGTCCTGGGCGCGATAGCCCGCCCAGAAGCGTTCGCTGGAAACCAGGCCGGTCTCGGGGTCTTCCACCTCGACGCGGTAGGGGCCCCACTCGACCTGGAAGGTCAGCTTGGCGGTGGAGCCGGCTTTGACCTGAATGTTTTCCTCGCTCTGGGTGAGGAATTTTTCGTTGTAGTTGTAGCTCCAGCCGTCGCTCTGCGAGTAGTTCCAGTAGTAG
>Ga0160462_100183_pt1 | contig 24669 bp, 19 predicted proteins | sample HID1975K_E6MG_FD_108219 | JGI IMG/M metagenome (GOLD analysis project Ga0160462, IMG submission 108219) | Enriched soil microbial communities from UW Madison campus, WI, USA - HID1975K_E6 MG | ecosystem: Environmental > Terrestrial > Soil > Unclassified | place: USA: Madison, Wisconsin... | reverse complement strand
TGGTCTGAAACAAACGTAGGAGCGGATTTATCCGCGATGCGCCGCGCGGGCGGCGCTCGATCTCATAGGCGCTGAAGATTTCAAGGCGAACACATCCGAACACCGCACTCACCCCAAGGCATCTAGGGACCGCTTCGGGTCGAAAGCAGCCGATCACCACTGACCTATTTCGCCCATGGCGGACATCCGAAGGCCGGGGCCGCTTCGCGGCCCATCGCCGGCAAGCCGGCTCCCACAGGTACTGGGCAGGCCCGGAGACTGGTTATCTCTCTGTGGGAGATTGCCCAGGCCTTCGGGCTGCGTTGTCGCGCAGGGAACAAAGCCCGCGAGCGCGCCGCAGACCTTGGGGGAGCGGCTTGAGCCGTGAAGCAGGCGCCGCGGTGGATGGCACCGGCTTCGCCGGTGTTCGCGGCTGAAGCCGCTCCTACACGATCCCCGCCCAATCAGTAAGTTAGCGGTTGTTTTGTGGGAGCCGCGCTTGCCGGCGATGGGCCGCGAAGCGGCCCCGCCTTCAGATGTGCGCCTCGGGTCGATAGCTAAGCCTGGGCCGCCTGGTGCCATCCGCTGGACCGACGGCGGCTCACGTTTCGCCGATCTGCGACAGCGGCCGGGCTACATGTTCCAGGGAACGACGTTCGGCCGCTACGCCCCAAACAGCCTGGGTCAGGCCGGCAATGATCATCAAGGCAGCCCCGATCAGGTAGCCGTACAGCACATTGGCACGTTCGCCACTTTCGATCAGCGCGCCGAACAACGTTGGCCCGATCAGCCCACCCAGGCCGGTGCCGAAGGCGTAGAACACGGCGATGGCCAGCGCCCGGATTTCCAGCGGGAATGTCTCGGCAACGGTGAGGTAGGCGGAACTGGCTGCCGCCGAGGCGAAGAAGAAGATGACCATCCAGGCCACGGTCTGCTGGGTGACGTCGATCAGCGCTTGCTCGAACAGGTAGCCACTGATGGTCAGCAGCACGCCGGAGATCAGGTAGGTGGCGCTGATCATGATGCGCCGGCCAATCACATCGAACAGCCTGCCCAGCAACAGCGGGCCGCAGAAGTTGCCAAGCGCAAACGGCAGGATGTACCAGCCCACCTTCGTAGACGCCACCCCGTAGAAGTCCGTCAGCACAAGGGCATAGGTGAAGAAGATCGCGTTGTAGAAGAAGGCCTGCGAGGTCAGCAAGGTCAGCCCGACCAATGCGCGGCGCCGATGCTCGACGAACAGGCTGTGGAACACCTCGCGCAGCGGCGTGTGGTCGCGTGCGCGCAGGCGCAGGGGCGCAGCCTGCAAAGGGGGGATCGCAATGCCGCGCGCCTGGTAATGGCGTTCGATGTTGGCGACGATGCGCTCGGCCTCTTCAGGCTGGTTGTGGATCATCAGCCAGCGCGGGCTTTCCGGCACCCACAGGCGCATCAGCATGATCACCAGGCCCAGCGCCGCACCGATACCGAAGCACAGCCGCCAACCCAGGTCGCCACCTGCAACCGCCGGGTCGAGCAGCACCACGGCACCGGCCGCGCCGAGGGCGGCGCCGATCCAGAAGGTGCCGTTGATGGTCAAGTCGACCCAGCCGCGGTAGCGCGCCGGGGTGAACTCCTGGATGGTCGAGTTGATCGCCGTATACTCGCCGCCGATGCCGGCCCCTGTGAGAAAACGGAACAACAGGAAGCTCCACAGGTTCCAGGAAAATGCCGTCGCCGCAGTGGCGCCGATGTACAGAAACAGGGTAATGAAAAACAGCTTTCGCCGCCCCAGACGGTCAGTCAGCCAGCCGAAGAACAGCGCGCCCAGCACTGCGCCAGCAATATAGATAGCGCCCGCCAGGCCGATCTCGGTATTGCTCATGGCCAATGCCGGGCTGTCCTTCAATGCGCCGGACACCGAGCCGGCCAGGGTCACTTCCAGGCCGTCGAGCAGCCAGGTGATACCCAGAGCCAACACCAGCAAGGTATGAAAGCGGGTCCAGGGCAAGCGGTCCAGCCGGGCAGGTATATCGGTGCTGTACAGGGGCTGGTGCGCCGGGGCACCGCTGGGCTGCTGCAAGGCTCGGGTCGTCATGGCAACACCTTCGCTGACGGGTTCGCTTAGCCGATGGAGCCCTGCAAGGCGCGCGGAGTTCAAGATTCACATTGTCCACCGCCTCGGCAGGTCAGTCTCCCCGATAACCTCTGCAATACAAGGATGGACCTATGACGCAGGCATGGACGCGGCTGTGGCCAACGCTCGCCTTGATCACCCGCTGGCAGAGCAGGCGCTGCTGGTTGCGCTGAGGCAAGCGGATCGAACTTTCTGCCCGCCACCGGGCTCCTCTGCACACACCTACCAACGCGAGGAGACGCCCATGAAGCATAACGACGGCAAGACCGGCGACAAAGTCCCCAAGCCGCTTTCTTCTGAACAGGCCCAACAAGGTGAGCGGGAGCCAGACCCGGTGCTCGAACGCCCCGACCCTGCTACCGAGGCAGTGGACAAGGTCATCACGCCAACCTCGATCAAAGAACAAGAGCAGCAGACCCGTCAGATCGAGCGGCGCCTGGCTGAGGCAGACAAAAAAGCCCGACACTGAACGCCGGGTGCCACGCTCAGATGTCCATTCGGTCAATGGGCATCTGAGCGGATTGTCCCGATTATCGTGACAGTAATTCAATTGGCCACGTATTTTTGTCTTCATCCCCTGACAGTAAAGTGGGTTCATCACACAGAGGCGACGAAGCCTCAAGGAGACGAATCATGATCACTGTCCGTAACGCTGATGAACGTGGCCGCGCCAATCATGGCTGGTTGAAGTCATCTCATACCTTCTCATTCGCCAATTACTGGAATCCTGACGAGCAAGGCTTTTCTGACCTTCTGGTCATCAATGATGACCGGGTGATAGCAGGCAAAGGTTTCGGACAGCATCCTCACCGTGACATGGAGATATTCTCCTATGTCCTCGAGGGCGCTTTGGAGCACAAAGACACCCTGGGCACCGGGTCGGTAATCAAACCAGGTGATGTGCAATTGATGAGCGCAGGCAGCGGGGTCGCTCACAGTGAGTTCAACCACAGCAAATCGCAGCCGGTTCACTTCCTGCAAATCTGGATTGTGCCCGATGTACGTGGTGCGACTCCCCGTTATCAGCAGCAGCATTTCAGTGATGATGAAAAGCGCGGCAAGCTCCGGCTGATCATTTCGCCAGAGGGCAAGCAGGGTTCGCTTCAGGTTCGCCAGGATGCACGTGTTTATGCGGGCCTCTTCGACGGCGATGAGCACGCTACTCTGACGCTGGCTGACAACCGCCATGCCTATGTACACGTAGCGCGTGGGCGCATCGAGCTCAATGGCCAACTGCTGCGCGAAGGTGACGGTGTGCGGATGAGGAAAGAGCAGGTGATCGAGCTTTCCAACGGCCGTGATGCAGAAGTACTGGTCTTTGATCTGCGCCCTAACGAGCTGCCGAGCATGCCTTGACCCATGCAATTGGATGACTGTCTTGCCGCGCCTCGCAGAGCGGTAAGACAGCATGCCGATTGATGGATCCAGAAATGCCAGGATTTGGCACCCACGCCCTCAAGACCCCTACCCCCAAAAACTGATTCTGGCCGTCCCGATGCTAGCTGGATGAGTCGTGCTCGCTGCCTAGGCGTGCATGGCTTGGCTACGACGCGCCAGGATACCGACCTGGGTCGAACCCAATTTTTCAAAGGCAGCAATGGAATGAGCACATCAACATCTGGCGCTTGGAGCCCCTTGCGCAATACCACTTTCCGCATGTTGTGGATCGCAACAATCGCATCCAACATCGGCACTTGGATGCACGAGGTCGGCGCAGGATGGTTGATGACCACCCTTTCCGCCAGCCCGCTCCACGTTGCATTGATTCAAGTGGCAGGCTCGCTCCCCATGTTCTTCCTGGCCCTTCCGGCTGGAGCCGCTGCTGACATCGTCGATAAGCGACGTTACCTGCTATTCGTGCAACTCTGGATGTCGGCGGTCGCGGTGACATTGGCAAGCCTCACGCTGCTAGGGCTGATGAACGTTTCATTGCTTCTGGTACTCACTTTGGCGTTGGGCATTGGTACCGCGTTGATGATGCCGGCGTGGAGCGCCCTTACACCTGAGCTTGTTGGGAAGGAAGACCTGTCGAATGCGGTGGCGATCTCGAGTGTCGGCATAAACGTCTCGCGAGCGATCGGCCCTGCCTTGGCAGGTGGAGTGGTGAGCCTGGTAGGCCCGTGGCTGACCTTCGCACTCAACGCTGTTTCGTTTGCGGGTGTGATCCTGGTGCTGTTCATGTGGAAGCGCGAGGTCAAAGAGCCGCTGCTGCCTGCGGAGCGCTTCATCGGTGCAATGCGTACCGGGATGCGGTTCGCTCGCAGCTCCAAACCGCTTCAAGCTGTATTGATTCGTGCGCTGGCCTTCTTCCTGTTTGCTAGCGCTGGCACTTCGTTGCTGCCACTTATCGTACGTGGCGAGATGCGTGGCACCGCGGCCGATTTCGGTTTGCTGCTCGCTGCCATTGGCATCGGCGCCGTAGGGGGGGCAACGCTTTTGCCTAAACTGCGTGAGCGGGTCAGCCGAGACCGTTTGGTAATGATTGCGAGCTTGTTGTACGCCGTATTCCTGCTTGTGCTCGCGTCGGTTCGCAATTTCCATGTGCTGATGCCTGCGATGCTGATTAGCGGAGCCGCTTGGATCGCGGTGCTCTCCAATATGCAGGTTGCCGCTCAAACCTCTGTGCCAGCGTGGGTACGAGCCCGGGCACTGTCGGTGTACATCCTGGTCTTCTTCGGTTCAATGGCGGGTGGTGGCCTCCTGTGGGGGACCGTAGCCAGCCATGCCTCGATCACTTTGAGCCTGCTGCTGGCGGCTGGCGGTCTTGCACTGGCGACGCTCGTTACCTGCAAAGTGGCGCTGCCTGAGACTGAAGCCGAAGAGCTCGCACCTTCGCTGCACTGGCCAACGCCATTGATCAGCGATGAGCTGGATCAGGAGCGCGGGCCTGTGATGGTCACAGTCGAGTACCACATCGATCCTGCTCAAGCAGAGGCTTTCACCCAGGCTGCTCGAGATCTGGAAGCCATGCGCAAGCGAAACGGTGCGTTGTCCTGGGGGTTGATGCAGGACAGCTCGGAGCCGATGTTGTGGCAGGAATTTTTCTTCGAAGAGTCCTGGCTTGAACACTTGCGCCATCACCATCGGGTTACCCGAGGCGAGCTGAAAATCGAAGCTCGAGTGCGCACATTCCAGACCGAAGGCGTACCTGTGAAAATCCGTCATCTGCTGGCTGAAACACATAAGCCTCATCGGCCTGGCGGCCATTGAACCACGGCAGCTTCCAGCAGCGATGTCGGTAGGGCCGCTCTGAGTAACCACCCGCAATGCCGTTGAAAGTCCATCATCAGCACTGAGCCTGCCTATGCCTCATTGCTGATGTTGGACGTTGCGATGACTAGTTCTGTACCGGCTCGAAAAGGCTCACCGAGCTTGCATCCACCGCCTTGGGCAGCAGCCCCTCGCGGTAAAAGGCATCGGCGATGCGCTGCTGTTCAGCCAGGTTTTCCAGCTTCACCGGCTGCACGTCATAACTGCGCCGGGCGTTGGCCTGCTGCACCGTGGCGCTGTCCAGGTTGCCCCACAGCGGCCCAAGGATACGCGCTGCCTGCGCCGGGTTGGCCTTGGTCCAGGCACCGGCCTCGCGCAGGGCCAGGTACACCTGCTGCAGCACTTCAGGGTGGGCCTTGGCGTAGTCGCTGCCGGCCAGGTAGTAACGCTGGTAGCTGGCCAGCTCGCTGCCATCGGCCAGAATCCGCGCGTTCTGCTGGCGCTGGGCACTGGCCACGTAAGGGTCCCAGGTTACCCAGGCATCGACCTTGTGGTTTTCGAAGGCGGCTCGGCCGTCGGCGGGAATGAGGTAGGCCGGGGTGATGTCCTTGAAGGTCAGCCCGGCCTTGGCCAGGGCCTGGATCAGCAAGTAGTGGCTGCCGGCGGCTTTGGTCACCGCCACGCGCTTGCCCTTGAGGTCGGCCAGGGTCTTGAGTGGCGAGTCCGACGGCACCAGGATCGCCTGGGCCGTGGGTGACGGAGTTTCCCGGGCAAAGTAGGTGAGTTTGGCGCCGGCGGCCTGAGTGAACACCGGCACGGTATCGGCAACGTCCGCCGACAGGTCGACATTACCCAGGTTCAGTGCCTCCAGCAGCGGCAGGCCACTTGGAAACTCGTGCCAGCTGACGCGGATGCCCTCGGCCTGCAGGCGTTGTTCGAGGCTGCCTCGGGCCTTGAGCAGGGTCAGCAGGGTCGAGGACTTCTGGTAGCCGATGCGCAGGGTCTGCTCGGCATTGGCCAGGCTCGGCAGCAAGGCGCTGGCCAGCAGCGCCAGGCCGAGCCGGCGCAGGGGTTTGATTGGCATGTGAAAATCTCCGCTGTCAGGGTTGCGCTGCCAGCTTGGCGGCACCGGGAAGGGTGAAACCGCTGGCGAAGGTCGGTGCCACGTCGAGGCGTTGGGCCATCAAGCCATGGGCATGGTAGAAGTCGGCGGTGTCCTGCTGTTGGGCCACGGTCTGCGGGTCGATCAGCTGCCAGCGCAGCTGGCGACGCTCGAACTGCAGGCGGGCGGCGTCTTCGGGGAAGCCAATGATCGCCGCCAAGGTTTTCGAATAGCTGTCCACATGCTGGTTGGCCCAGACCTGCGCGCCGGCCAGCCGGTTGAGGTAGTCCTGCAGCGCTGCGCGCCGCGCAGGTTGATCCAGGGCCTTGTCGGTGGCAGCGAGGAAGCTGTTGCCGCTGGACAGGCCACGGCCGTTGACCAGCACCCGGCCCTGCCCGCTCAACTCGGCCAACGCGGTATAGGGCTCCCAGGTCGACCAGGCATCGACCGCACCGTTGGCCAGGGCGATCTTGGCGTCCACCGGCCCGAGAAAACGCAATTCCACGTCCTTCTCGCTCAGCCCGGCCTGTTCAAGCGCCTTGAGCGCCAGATGGTGGCCGATCGACCCGCGACCGGTGGCGATGCGCTTGCCCTTGAGGTCGGCCGCGCTGTGCAGCGGTGCATCGGGGCGCACCAGCAGCGCCGTGCCATAGGGGTCGGACTTGTCCACGGCGATGGCCTTGACCGGTGCCCCCGAGGCCAGCACAAACAACAGCGGCGCATCGCCGATGATGCCGGCATCGATCGCCCCGGCATTGAGCGCCTCGGCTAACGGTGCGGCGGCGGGGAACTCGGCCCAGTGGATGTCGTAGGGCAAGTCGCGCAAGGCATCGGCGGCTTCCAGCTGTGCGCGCATATTGCCCTTCTGGTCGCCTATGCGCAGGGTCAGGCGCTCCGTTGCGCTGGCCTGGCCAACCAGCAACAGGGCCGCGGCAAGGGTGAACAGCTTCGTGCGGATGGACATGGCGCTCCTCGATGTCTGGGCAGGCCGCGTCATGCGGCCCGGTCTATGACTCTAGCGAGAACCATCAAATAAATTAAATTGATTTTAGGAATAACCTAATATGCGTTTTAATCTCGCCAGACCCTGCAGATGGCATTACTCGCCATTGCGATTATGCTAATGCCTTATTTTTCCCGTGCCACCCTGTGAGCGCCGATTATGAAAATCGATGATATGGACGCCTTCGTCGCGGTCATCCGTTGCCAGTCCACCAACCTCGCCGCCGAAGCCCTGCAGCTGACCCAGCCGGCCATCACCCGCCGGGTGCAGAACTTCGAGGAAGACCTCGGCGCCACCCTGCTCGATCGCAACACCAAGCCCCTCAAACCCACCCCCATGGGCCTGCGGGTGTACGACCAGTGCAAGGCGATCTTGCGCGAGATCGACGCGCTGCGCGAACTGGTGGCCAACGATGGCGCGCCGTCGGGCACCCTGCGCCTGGGCGTGCCGCAAACCCTGGGCGACGTGGTGCTGCTCGATGCCCTGGCGCAGATTCGCGAGGCCTACCCGCAATTGCGCACCCAGGTGAGTAGCGGTTGGGGCAGCAGCCTGATCGCGCGCATGGAAAACGGCGAGCTCGACGCCGCCGCCGCGCTGTTCCCGCCGGGCAAGATCTTCCCCGAAGGCATCGCCAGCCAATCGATCGCGCGCATGCCGCTGAAGGTGGTGGCGGCCAAGGGCAGCGCCGCCAAACGCAGCTACAAACTCAAAGACTGCTACACCCGTGGCTGGGTGCTCAACCCCGATGGTTGCGGTTTCCGCGCCGGGCTGCAGCGGGCCCTGAGCGAACAAGGGCTGAGCCTGTCGATCAACCTGGAAACCTTCGGCACGGAGTTGCAACTTGGGCTGGTCGCCAATGGCCAGGGGCTGGGGCTGGTACCCGAGCCGCTGCTGCAGGCAAGCCGGCATCGCGAGGCGCTGGATGTGCTCAACGTCACTGACTTCAAGCCGCAGGTAGACCTATGGTTGTTCCATCCGCGGTTCCTGGGCAACCTGCAGGAGCCTGTGGAGCTGTTTGGCGAAGTTGCCGGGCATCGGTTGCTGGGTTAACCCTGACGGGGCGCCATGCGCCCCAAGCACTAAATGCAATTTACGCATAACACGATAGCAACTAGATGCTTTAAATAAATAATTAGCATAGAACCAAAAAGACTTTTACAGCCTTCATCCATACGAATACGGTCTTAGCCAACACACCGTCATTCAGGGATGAAACCCCATGAGTCACCCCTCCGACAGCGCCCTGGCCGAGCTGACACAGGCCCTTGCGGCCAATGCCGAGCGCTATGACCGCAGCGCCTGCTTCCCGCAGGACAACTTCGACCTGCTGCACCGCCACGGCCTGCTCGCCTTCACCGTGCCCCGCGCCCTCGGTGGCGCTGGCGCAGACCTTGCCAGTGCGCGCCGGGTCATTGGCGCAGTGGGCAAGGGCGACCCGGCCACCGCGCTGATTCTGGTCATGCAGTACCTCCAGCACTTTCGCCTGCAGGACGAAGCCCGTTGGCCCGAACACCTGCGCCAACGCGTGGCTCGCGATGCCGTACAACACGGCGCGCTGATCAACGCCCTGCGCGTCGAGCCGGCACTCGGCACCCCTGCCCGCGGCGGCCTGCCTGCCACCGTGGCGCGGCGTACGGCCGAAGGCTGGCGCCTGAGCGGGCGCAAAATCTATTCCACCGGCAGCCATGGCTTGAGCTGGTACCTGGTGTGGGGCCGCAGCGACGACGCCGACCCTTTGGTCGGCGGCTTCCTGGTGCACCGCGACACGCCCGGCATCACCATCGTCGACGATTGGGACCACCTGGGCATGCGTGCCACCTGCAGCCATGAAGTGCGTTTCGACGAGGTGCTGATCCCCCTCGATCACGCTGTCAGCGTCAGCCCTGCCAGCGCGCCAAAGGCCGAACTCGATGGCGAGAGCCTGTTGTGGATGGCCGTGCTGCTACCGGCTGTTTACGACGGCGTGGCCCGCGCTGCCCGCGACTGGCTGGCGGGCTTTCTAAAGCACCGTGCACCCTCCAACCTGGGCGCGCCGCTGGCCAGCCTGCCGCGCTTCCAGGAGGTGCTGGGGCGCATCGACACCCTGCTGTTCGCCAACCAGAGCCTGCTCGATGCCGCAGTCAGCGGGCAGGTCGCGCCGCAGCATGCCGGGCAGCTCAAGCACCTGGTCAGCGCCAACGCCATCCAGGCCGTGGAACTGGCCGTCGAAGCGGCCGGCAACCCTGGGCTGTCGCGGCGCAACCCGCTGGAGCGGCACTACCGTGACGTGCTCTGCAGCCGCATCCACACGCCACAGGACGACGTGGTGTTCGGCCAGGTCGGCCGCGCCGCGCTGCTGGAGGCTCGGGGATGAGCCATTCGATCATTGCCAGCCAGCTCGACGCCCAGGCCAACCAGCACCTGCGTGATCACCTGCCGGACCATCAAGTCATCGACGTTGCCCCCGGCCAGCTGGCCCTGCAGGCCCCTGCCGATGTGTTCATCCTGCGCCCGATCAATGTGCGCGGGCAGCGCGTCGACAGCCCGCCGCCGGGCTGGCCGTGGGGCCTGAAATGGGTGCAGCTGGTGTCCTCGGGCATCGACTTCTACCCCCCTTGGGTATTCCATGGCGCGCAGGTCACCAGCGGCAAGGGCGCCAACGCCGAGCACGTGGCCGAGTTCGCCCTGGCCCTGGTGTTCGCCGCTGCAAAGCAACTGCCGGGGTTGTGGGTCAAGGATGCCGACTGGCGCCTTACCCCCTTGGCACCGCTGCGCGGCCGCACCCTGGGCATTCTCGGCTTTGGCAGCATCGGCCAGAGCCTGGCGCGCAAGGCCGTGGCGCTGGGCATGCGCGTGCTCGCCCTGAGCCGCCCCGGCCAGGCCATCGCCGATGTGCCCGGGGTGGTGCGCGCCGCCGACCTGCAACAGCTGTTCGCCGGCAGCGATCACCTGGTACTGGCCGCCCCGCTCACCGCTGCCACCCGTGGCCTGGTCGGCCGCGAGGTGCTGGCCCATGCCCGACCGGGGTTGCACTTGATCAATATTGCCCGTGGCGGGCTGCTCGACCAGCAGGCGTTGCTGGAGGCGCTGAACAGCGGCCTGATCGGCCGCGCCAGCCTGGATGTCACCGACCCCGAGCCGCTGCCCGCCGGCCACCCGCTGTATCACCACCCACGGGTGTTCCTGTCACCGCACACCTCGGCCATTTCCGAAGACGGCTACCCGGCCTTCCTCGAAGCCTTCATTGCCAACTTCCACCGCTACCGCGAGCAGGCGCCCCTGGCCAACCTGGTCGACACCGCACGCGGCTACTGAATACCGGAGAGCACACCATGAGTTCACTGTCTGCCGTCACCACCAGCGCCCCTAGCGTGCGCGACCGTGTCAGCGCCGAAGAGTGGGAGGTGCGGGTCAAGCTGGCCGCAGCCTACCGCCTGGCCGCCCTGTTCCGCTGGACCGACCACATCTACACGCACTTCTCGGCCCGCGTACCGGGCCCCGAAGAGCACTTTCTGATCAACGCCTTCGGCCTGCTGTTCGACGAGATCAGCGCCTCCAACCTGGTCAAGGTCGACGTCGACGGCACGATCATCGACGACCCGCTGGGGCTGGGCATCAACCAGGCCGGCTACGTGATCCACAGCGCCATCCACCGCGCCCGCCCCGACCTCAAGGCCGTGCTGCATACCCACACCCGCGACGGTGCGGCGGTATCGGCCCAGCGCGATGGCCTGCTACCAATCTCCCAACACGCCCTGGCCTACTACAGCCGGGTGGTTTACCACGATTACGAGGGCGTGGCCCTGGACCTGGACGAGCAGCAGCGGCTGGTGAACAACCTGGGCGACAGCAACATCCTCATCCTGCGCAACCACGGGCTGCTCACCGGGGGCATCAGCGTGGAACACGCGTTCCGCGAACTGCATGGGCTGGAGCGTGCGTGCAACATCCAGGTGGCGGCCCAGGCCGGCGGCAATGACCAGCTGTTGCATGCACCGCAGGCGGCAATTGCCAAGGTGCACGAGCAGTCGAAGCGGTTTTCCGATGGCAAGGGGGAAGGCATCCAGCGGCACTGGGATGCATTGATCCGGCAGCTGGACCGTGAGGGCCGCGGTTACCAGGACTGATGCACACGCAGCTGTCGCCTGTGCTTGCCGGCGAAGAGGCCAGTACAGGCAAAACCATTCCGATCAAGGACCACCCCATGCCCCCACTGCACCGCCTGTTCGCCATCGGCGCCCTCGCCCTGGCCGTTACCGCCTGCTCGCCGGACGATGGCAGCACCGCCGGCAAAACCCTCAGCGTCGCGTTCTGGGGCGATAACACCACCCTGGTCAGCGTCGACCCCTTCCAGGTCTACTGGCTGGAACACCGGGTACTGCTGCGCAACGTCGCCGAGTCGCTCACCGACCAGGACCCGGACAACGGCCGCATCATCCCGTGGCTGGCAAAAAGCTGGGAGGTCAGTGCCGACGCCTTGAGCTACACCTTCCACCTGCGCCAGGACGTCACCTTCAGCAATGGCGAGCGTTTTGACGCCCACGCCGTGAAAAACGCTTTCGACAGCAACAAAGCCTTCGCTACCCAACTGCCCGCAACGTTTGGCGCGACCTACCTGGCCGGCTACGACCACGCCGAGGTGCTCGACGACTTCACGGTGCGGCTGGTGCTGTCGCGGCCCAACGCAGGCTTTCTGCAGGCCACCTCCACCACCAACCTGGCGATTCTCGCGCCCGCCTCATACCAGCTGAGCGCGCAAGAGCGCTCGCTGGGCAAGATCATCGGCACCGGCCCGTTCACCCTCGAACACTACACCCCCGAGGTCGGCGCCCGCCTGGTCAAGCGTGCCGACTATGCCTGGCCGTCGGCCAACATGCGTAACCAGGGCCCGGCCCATGTGGATGCCGTGGACATCAGCTACATCCCCGAGGAGAGCGTGCGCAACGGCCTGTTCCTGCAGGGCAAGGCCGACATCCTGTGGCCGCGCAACCCGTTCTCGGAGGTTGACCTGAAGCTGTTCCAGTCCAAGGGCGCGACCATCCAGAGCCGCTCGCTGCCAGGCCCGGCGCTGAACCTCTACCCCAACACCCGCAACCAGCGCCTGCTAGGTGACCGCCAGGTGCGCCTGGCGCTGCAGAAGGCCATCGACCGCACCAGCTATGCACACACCGTCTACAACGCCGAGTTCCCGGTAGTCAGCGGCGTTTACGACGTGACCACGCCGTACTTCAAGCCCCAGGCAAGCAAGCTCGCCTATGACCCCAAGGGCGCCGAGCAGCTGCTCGACGCCGCCGGCTGGCACAAGGGCGAGGATGGCTACCGGCACAAGAACGGCCAGCGCCTGACCCTGCGCTACAACCTCACCCCCGCCGAAAGCGCCGGTGACGTGCTGGTGCAGGACCAGTTGCGCAAGGTCGGCATCGACCTCAAGCTGAATGTTCTGACCCGCGCCGAATGGGTGGCCGGCAACGCGGCTGGCAACTACGACCTGACGTCCACCTACATGACGCGGGCCGACCCGATCATCCTGCAGACCATCCTCGATCCACGCGCGGCCAACAGCGCCACGGTCGCTACCAACACCTACGAGCCGCAGACCCTGGCCAAGGCCCAGGCGCTGTTCGACAGCGGCATCACCGCCACCGCCGACCCGCAGCGTGCCCAGGCTTACGGCCAGTTGCAGGACCTGCTGACCGACGAGGCCTCGGCATTCCCGCTGTATGAGCGCGTCTGGCAGGCCGCCACCGCGCCGCGGGTGAAGGACTTCCGCTGGACCGCCGAAGGCTTCGCCCTGTTCAGCGACATCCAGGTCGGCCAGCCATGAAGCGCTACCTGACCGGCCGCATCGGCCAAGCGCTGTTGGTGTTGTGGGGCGCCTATACCGTCACCTATTTCATCCTTTACATGCTGCCCGGCGATACCCTGGCGATCATGCTCAGCGCCTCTGGCATGGAGGCCGACGGCCTGTCTCCCGAGGACCTGGCCAAGGCCCGCACCTACTATGGGCTGGACAAAGGGCTTTTCGAGCAGTACTTCGACCTGCTATGGCGCGCCCTGCACGGTGACCTTGGCCAGTCGTTGTCCCTCGGCAGGCCGGTCACCGCGCTGCTGGCCGAGCGGCTGCCGCAAACCCTGGCGCTGGCAGGTACTGCCATTGTGCTGTCGTTGCTGGCCGGGGTCGGCCTGGCCTACCTGACCGCCTACCTGCAATGGCGCCCGCTGAAGACCGCACTGGCGCGCCTGCCGTCGCTGGGCTTTTCAGTCCCGGTGTTCTGGATGGGCCTGCTGCTGATCCAGGTGTTCGCCTTCGCCCTTGGCTGGCTCCCGGCCACCGGCAGCCAAGGCCTGGCCAGCCTTGTGCTGCCGGCGATCACCCTGGCGATCCCCAGCGCTGCGGTTTACGCCCAAGTGCTGCAGCGCGGCTTTCAAGGCGTGTGGCAGGAGCCCTACATCACCACCGCCTTCGCCAAAGGCCTGAGCCGGGCCCAGGTGCAGGCGCGCCATGGCTTGCGCAACGCGGCCTTGCCGCTGCTCACCCTGGTCGGCCTGCAGGTCGGCAACACGGTGTCCGGCGCGGTGCTGGTGGAGACCATCTTCTCGCGTAACGGCGTTGGCCGCCTGGCCCAGGAAGCCGTGCTGCGCCAGGACATCCCGGTGGTGCTGGCGATCGTTGCGGTATCAGCTGCCGCCTTCGTGGTGGTCAACCTGATCGTCGACCTGCTCTACCCCTACCTCGACCCGCGCATCACCCACACGGCCAAGGTGAGCTGACATGACCATCGACATCCCCCTGACCCCGATCGACACCCAGCACGCCAGCGCTGTAGCGCCTCCCGCCACGCCCTGGAAACGTCGCACGCGCCTGCAGCGCGTGTACCAGGCCTTGGCCCCACTGCTACGCCGGCCTGGCTTCAGCCTGGCCCTGTTGATCGTACTGTTTGCCCTGTTCGCGGCATTGGCCCCGCAGTTGCTCACCAGCTTCGACCCTTACGCCACCTCGCCCGCCGACAAACTCAGCGCCCCTAGCGTGGTGCACTGGTTCGGCACCGACGAGTTGGGCCGCGACCTGTATACCCGGGTGGTGTATGGCGCGCGCCTGTCGGTGCTGGCGGCACTGTTGGCGGTGACCATCGCCCTGGTTGGCGGCCTTGGCCTGGGCGCTCTTGCCGGCTTTGCCGGCGGGCGGGTCGACGCGGCGTTGATGCGCCTGATCGACGTGTTGCTGGCGTTGCCCGGCCTGCTGCTGGCCTTGGCCATCGTCACTGCCATCGGCTTTGGCACCGTGCCGGTGGCTGTCGCCGTGGGCGTCGGCATCATCCCGGGCTTTGCCCGCACCACCCGCGCCGAAGTGCTGCGGATCAAGACCCTGCCCTATGTCGAGGCCGCCCGCCTGGGCGGCGCCAGCTGGGTACGCACACTGCTGCGCCATGTGCTGCCCAACGCCTGGGGCCCGGTGGCGGTGCTCGCCACCCTGGACTTTGGCGCGGCCATCCTGGCCACCGCCGGCCTCAGCTTTCTGGGTTTCGGCGCGGCACCGCCAGCAGCGGAATGGGGCACGCTGATCGCCAACGGCCGGCACTTTCTGATTACCGCCCCTTGGGTATCGCTGCTGCCGGGGCTGTTCGTGGTGGCTGTGGTGTTCAGCCTCAACCACCTGGCGCGCAGCGCCGAGGAGCATGCCCGATGAGCCAGCCACAGTTGATCCAGGTGCGTGACCTGAGTATCAGTTACACCTTCGCCGGGCAACGCACCCAGGCCGTGCGCCAGTTGTCGTTCAGCCTGGCCCAGGGCGAAACCCTGGCGATCGTCGGCGAGTCCGGTTCGGGCAAATCGACGCTGGCCAATGCCCTGCTCGGCCTGCTGCCGGCCAACGCAAACATCGAGCAGGGCGAGCTAAGGGTCGATGGCATCGATGTGGCGCAGGCCAGCGAGCGCGTCAGGCGCACGCTGCGCGGCCGCACCATCGCCCTGGTGCCGCAAGACCCGATGGTCAGTCTCAACCCCACCCTGCGTATCGGCCGGCAGATTGCCGAGGCGCTGTTGCTGGCCCATGACGGGCGGCATTACCCGGGGCTGGACGCGCAAGTGCTGGCGCTGCTCGAGCAGGTCGGCATCGACGAGCCGCCGCTGCGCGCCCGCCAGTACCCCCACGAGCTCTCCGGCGGCATGCGCCAACGGGTGCTGATCGCCATCGCCCTGGCCGGCGACCCCCGGCTGATCATCGCCGACGAGCCCACCAGCGCATTGGACGTGACCGTGCAGCGGCGCATTCTCGACCACCTGCAGCAGCTGGTGGCCGAGCGCGGCATCTCGCTGTTGATCATCACCCATGACCTGGGCATGGCCTGCGACCGCGCCGACCGCCTGCTGGTGATGAAACAGGGCGAGCTCGTCGAGCATGCCTCGCCCAGGCAGATCCTCTGGGGCGCACAGCAGCCCTATACGCGTGACCTGCTCAACGCAGCACCCGCCTTCGTGCCGCGTAAACGGCCGCCAGGCGTGCCAGCGCAAACACCGCTGTTACGCCTGAGCAATGTCGGCAAGCGCTTCGCGCTGCCCGGGCAGCACGCGCACTTCACCGCGCTGCAGGGCCTCAACCTCGAGCTGCATGCCGGGCAGACCCTGGCCATCGTCGGCGAATCGGGCTCGGGCAAGAGCACCGCGCTGCGCATCGCCCTTGGGCTGGAAAAGCCCAGCCAGGGCCGTGTGGAGTTCGCCGGTGTCGACGTCAGCGCCTGCAGTTGGCGGCAGTTCCGGCCCCTGCGCCGGCGTATTCAACTGGTGCAGCAGAACCCGTTCGCCGCACTCGACCCACGCTTCACGGTGTTCGACAGCATCGTCGAACCGCTGGTGTCGTTCGGCCTGCTCAAGGGCGCTGCGCTGGAGCGCAAGGCCCGCGAGCTGATCGCCCGGGTGCAGCTGCCGGTGCACTTCCTCGACCGCCTGCCGCGCGAGCTGTCGGGCGGCCAGCGCCAGCGGGTGGCGATCGCCCGGGCATTGGCCCTGGAGCCCGAGGTGCTGTTGCTCGACGAGCCGGTCAGTGCGCTGGACGTGTCGGTGCAGGCACAGATCCTCGCCCTGCTGGCCGACCTGCAGCGCGAACTGGGCATCGCCTATGTGCTGGTCTCCCACGACCTGGCGGTTGTCGCCAGCATGGCCGACCACGTGCTGGTGCTGCGGCGCGGGGAGACGGTCGAGCAAGGGCCGGCGGTGCAGGTGTTCGGCAGCCCGGCCAGCGCCTACACGCGGGCGCTGATCGAGGCGATACCGGGGCATTCACGCAGCGTGCTGCCTGTGGCGGTTTGACGGTTTTACCGTGCGGTACGTGGTGCCGTGCGCAACAGACATTGAGCATTATCTGGCAAGAGGCATTGAACGTGAGCAAACGACAGATCCATCTCGGCGCAATGATCCACGGTGTCGGTCACGGCTGGGGCGAATGGCGCCACCCCGAGGCGCTGGCCGACGCCAGCGTCAACTTCGGTTTCTACAAGCAGCAGGCGCAACTGGCCGAGGCCGCGAAGTTCGACTTCGCCTTCATCGCCGACAGCCTGCACATCCACGCCCGCTCCAGCCCCCATTACCTCAACCGCTTCGAGCCGCTGACCATTTTGTCTGCGCTGGCGGCGGTCACCTCCCACATCGGCCTGGTAGCCACGGTCACGGTCAGCTACACCGAACCGTTCCAGGTCGCCCGCCAGTTCGCCTCGCTGGACCTGATCAGTGGCGGCCGGGCCGGCTGGAACGTGGTCACCTCGTGGCTATCGGGCACCGCCGACAACTTCGGCAAGGCAGAACACCCACCCCACGCCGTGCGCTACCGCATCGCCCGCGAGCATGTCGATGTGGTCCAAGGCCTGTGGGACTCGTGGGAAGACGACGCCTTCACCCGCGACAAGCGCACCGGCGAGTTCTTCGACCCCACCAAGCTGCACAGGCTGGGCCACCAGGGCGAGTTTTTCAAGGTCAAGGGCCCGCTGAACATCCAGCGTTCGCCCCAGGGCCAACCGCTGATTTTCCAGGCCGGCGTGTCGGAGGATGGGCGCAACTTCGCCGCGCAAAACGCCGATGCGATCTTCGTCAACCCCGAGTCGTTCAGCGATGCCCGAGCCTATTACCAGGACCTGAAACAGCGCGCTGCGCGCCATGGCCGCGACCCGGAGCAGCTGTTCATCCTGCCCGGCATCCGCCCCATCGTCGGCCGCGACGAGGCCGAGGTAGAGCGCCGTTACCAGGAGGCCGTCGAGCTGGTGAGCATCGAGGACGCCCTGGTCGCCCTTGGCCGGCCGTTCAACGACTACGACTTCAGCCAGCACGACCTGGATGCGCCGTTCCCGGACCTGGGCACCCTCGGCGACAACAGCCACAAGGGTACCGCCGACCAGCTCAAGCAACTGGCCCGCGAAGAGGGCCTGACCCTGCGCCAATTGGCGCTGCGTTTTTCGCGCCCGAGGCGTGACTTCACCGGCACCCCGGAACAGGTGGCCAATGCCCTGCAGGACTGGTTCGAGGACCGCGCCGCCGACGGTTTCATCATCAATTCGCTGTTGCCCGATGGCTTGCAGTACTTCACCGAGCTGGTAGTGCCCCTGCTGCAAGCGCGCGGCCTGGTGCGCAGCGAGTACACCGGCCGTACCTTGCGCGACAGCTTCGGCCTGAGCGTACCGACCAACCGCAACACACTGCGCCGCGAGCCGACCGCGGTCGCTTGAACCGCCCTGGACGAAAAGGAGTTCCACTGCATGAGCCTCGAATTCATTGGCCTCATCGGCCCTCAGGAAAGCAGCGAATCACAGGCCCCACGTGGCCCGTTGGTTGACCTGGACTTCATCAAGGCCTTCGCCCAGGCCCAGGAATACGCCGGGTTCGACAAGGCCCTGCTGGCGGTCAATACCAGCGCCCCGGACGCGATGATCCTGGCCAGTTACGTCGCCGCAGTGACCGAACGCATCGGCCTGCTGGTGGCGCACCGGCCCGGTTTCCAGGCGCCGACCTTCGCCGCCCGCCAGTTCGCCACCCTCGATCAGCTCAGCCGCGGCCGCGCCTCGATCAACGTGATCACCGGCGGCGACAGCGGCGACCTGCAGCGTGACGGTGATTTCCTCGACAAGGATGCCCGCTACGCACGCACGGACGAATACCTGCAAGTGCTGCACAAGACCTGGACGCAGACCACGCCGTTCGACCACCACGGCGAGCACTACCAGGTGGAGGACAACCTGACCCTGGTCAAGCCGGTGGACAAGCTGCCGGTCTACTTCTCCGGTGCTTCGGATGCGGCGGTGGAGGTGGCAGCCAGGCACGCCGATGTCTACATGATGTGGGGCGAGCCCCTGGAGCAGGTGCGCGAACGCATTGCCCAGGTACGCAAGGCTGCGGCTCGCTACGGGCGGGAGAACCACATCCGCTTCAGCCTGTCGCTTCGGCCGATCCTGGGGGCCACCGAAGACGAGGCCTGGGCCCGGGCCGAGCGCATCCTGGCCGACGCCAGGCAACGCATCGGCATCCGCCAGGGCAGCCGTCGCGAGAAGAACTTCGGCAAGAGCAACGTCGGTTCCGAACGCCTGGTGCAACTGGCAAGCCAGCGCAAGGTGCACGACACCCGGCTGTGGACCGAGATCGCCGCGCTGGGCGGTGGCGCCGGCAACTCCACTTCGCTGGTGGGCACCCCCGAGCAGGTGGCCGAAGCGGCGCTGGCGTATTACCAGCTGGGTGTGAGCACCTTCCTGTTTCGGGGTTTTGACCAGTTGCGCGATGCCGTGGACTACGGGCAAACATTGATTCCACGGATCCGCGCACTGGTTGCGCAGCAGCAAGATGGCCGCACCACCCGCAGCGCCTGACCTCGACCGGCCCTTTCACGGTTAGTACCGCGAAGGGGCCTGCGGACCTCCCTGACCCGTACTCCGACCACCAGCCCACATCGGGCCTGGTGCAACTGCGCGTGGGTGTTTGTCGCGAACTTTCATGCGCCCTTCATTGCCAAGGCAACACCACATCAAAATCACGGTAACGCATTTATGCCAACACCTATTATCAGCAATAAACATAATTAACTTAGAACAAAAAAACCTTTCACAGCAGTGTGAAAGTCCATTAGGTTCTTTCAACCGACCCCGACATGGCGGAGGCAAATGGATTTGTGCCAGCCGCTGTCGGTCCGTCTTTCGATCCGCCTGCCCGTTGCGCACATCCGAACTCAACCTTTTCGGAGCATGCGACATGGGATTGTCCCGTAGAGATCTGATCACCCGCCTCGCCGCCATTGGCGGCTATTCAGCGGCCCTTGGCGCGCTGGGGCAGAATGCCCTGGCCGCCACCTTCGAGCCCTTGCAACTGGCCGCCAACGGTGGCAACGGCAAACGCGTAGTGATTGTCGGCGCCGGTATCTCCGGCCTGGTATCCGCCTACGAGCTGCGCAAGGCCGGCTTCTCGGTCACCGTGCTGGAGGCCCGTGAGCGCGTTGGTGGCCGAGTCTGGACCCTGCGCCAAGGCGACCGCATCGAGCATAACGACGGCAGTTCGCAAACGGTCGAGTTCGACCCAGGCCACTTCTTCAACGCTGGCGCCGCACGCCTGCCCAGCCATCACCTGACCATCCTCGGTTACTGCCGCGAACTGGGGGTGGAGCTGCAGGTGCTGGTCAACAGCAGCCGCAACGCCCTGGCCCAGCCTGACCTGGCACGCCCACCGCTGCTGCTGCGCCAGGCGGTCAACGACACCCGCGGGCACTTCAGCGAGCTGCTGGCGCGCAGTGTCAACCGCAACAGCCTCGATGCCGAGCTCAGCAGCGGCCAGCGCAAGGCGCTGCTGGACTTCCTCAAGGTGTACGGCGACCTCGACAGCCAGCAGCAATACCGCGGCTCGGTGCGCGCCGGTTATAGCCGCTTTGCCGGCGCCGGGGACCAGACACCGGTCCAGCGCCAGCCGGTGCCGCTGGACCAGTTGCTCGACAGCAACCTGCTGCTGCCGCTGGTGTTCGACGAGATCCCCGAGTTCTCCTCGACCATGTTCCAGCCGGTCGGCGGCATGGACCAGATCCCCAAGGCGTTCTACCGCCAGGTCAAGGACAGCGTGCGCCTGAGCGCCGAAGTGCTGGGGGTGGAAACCACTGACAACGGCGCCAAGGTGGTCTGGCGTGACCGCAAGAGCGGGCAGCAGCACATCGAGCAGGCCGACTACGCCATCGTCACCCTGCCCCTGCCCCTGCTGGCCAGGCTACCGAACAACTTCAGCACGGCATTCAAGCAGGCCATCGGCACCGCCGAAGGCGACAAGGCCAACAAGGTCGCCTGGCAATCGCCGCGCTTCTGGGAAACGGATTACCAGATCTACGGCGGCCTCAGCTACATCAACCACGAAGCACGCACCCTGTGGTACCCCAGCGACCACCTCAACAGCGCCCAAGGTGTGTTGGTCGCCACCTACAACACCGGCTTGGTGGCCGAGCAGTTTGCCACCAAGTCGCTGCAGGCCCAGGTTGCCTCGTCGCGCCAGGCGGTGGAATCGCTGCACCGGGGCCACAGCCACAAGCTGGGCCGGCCGGTGGTGGTGAACTGGTCGAAGATCCCCTTCAGCGAAGCCCCGTGGATCGTCCACGACGAAGTCGCCCAGCCCGGCTACGACCTGCTCAACCAGCCCCAGGGGCGAACCTGGCTGGCCAGCGATGCCCTGGCCCATGGCGGCGTGGGCATCTGGCAGAACAGCGCGGCCGAATCCGCCCGCCGGGTTGTCGGCCTGATCGCCCGCCATGCCAACCAGGCCACCCGCGGCGCTGCCGCCTGATCGTCAAGGAAACCACAGCATGCCTCGTCTTCTTCTGCTTGCCGGAGTGCTCATGTCGCTGACCCTCAATGCCCATGCCGATGGCATCAAGCGGGTCGCCCCGCCTGGCTCCAACTTCCCCATCTCGCAACTGGTCACCGTGCCGGCCGGCAGCCAACTGACATTCGTCAGCGGCACCTTGCCGGATGTGGCCGACGCCAAGGCGCCCAAAGGCACTATCGCGGCGTTCGGCAACACCGAAAGCCAAACCCGTTCGGTGCTGAACAAGCTGCGCACGGCGCTGCAAAGCCAGGGCCTGGATCTAGGCGACATCGTCCAGTTGCGGGTGTTCCTGGTGGGCGACCCGGCCAACGGCGGCGCCCTTGACTTCACCGGGCTGCAAGCGGCCTACAGCGAATTTTTCGCCACCGCCGAGCAGCCCCGCACACCGACCCGCACGGCCATCCAGGTGGTGGCGCTGCCGCTGCCGGGCGCGCTGGTGGAAATCGACGCGATCGCGGCCAAGGCGCCCTGAGCGCGCCCGCCGAGCCACACAAGGAACTGCGTGCATGAAGCAAGCCTTTACCTCTGCCCCGCTATTCACCATGGCCTTCGCCGCCGGCCTGCATACCGCGCCGGCACTGGCCGACGAACCTGCTGCCCAGGCCCTGGGTACGGTGATCGTCACCGGCAACCGTGGCAGTGAAAAACGTACTGTCACCAGCAGCCCAGTGCCCATCGACGTAATCAGCGCCAAGCAGCTGCAGGAAACCGGCAAGCCGGGCCTGATGGAAGCCCTGAGCGCCAGCGTACCGTCGCTGACCCTGCCGGAAAAGACCGGCTGGGACGCCAGCGGCATGGCCCGCGCGCCAAACCTGCGCGGGCTCAACGCCGCCCAGGTGCTGGTGCTGGTCAACGGCAAGCGCCGCCACACCAGCGCCACCCTGAACATCAGCGGCATCAACGCCGGCGCCGCCCCAAGCGACCTGGACCTGATCCCCATCAGTGCCATCGACCATGTCGAAGTGCTGCGTGACGGCGCAGCGGCCCAGTACGGCTCGGACGCCATCGCCGGGGTGATCAACGTGATCCTCAAGGCTGATACCAGCGGCACTGCCGTGACCACTGCGGGCCAGGGCTACGACGGCAAGAAACAGACCGTGCAGCAAAGCCTGAACAAAGGCTTCGAGATCGGCCGCGAGGGCATCCTCCAGCTGGCGCTCGACGCCCGCAGCCAGAACGACGACAACAAGGCCAGCGCCAACGGCTACAGCCAGGCCGAAGCGCTGGAACGCGCCGGCAAGGTCACCTACGGCGGCTACGGCACGCCGAAGATCAACCTGCTGACCCTGGGCTACAATGCCGAACTGCCGCTGCAGGACGACCTGACCCTGTACTCGTTCAGCACCTGGTCGTACCGCAAGGCCGAGCAGGGCCAGAACTTCCGCCTGCCGACCATCGTCAACACCATCACCTCCGGGCCCAACGGGCGACCGGCCGGCTACACACCCACCTGGTACATCGAGGAGTACGACTACCAGGCGGCATTCGGCGCCAGGGGCCTGGCTGGCGAGTGGGACTGGGATCTGTCCAGCACCTACGGGCGCAACGAGGCCGAACAGGGCACCTGGAACAACCAGAACCCGTCGCTGGGCGAAGCCACGCCCGACCATTTCGAGTCCGGCACCTGGGTCAGCTCGCAGCTGACCAGCAACCTCGACCTGCACCGCAGCTTCGAGGTAGGCCTGGCCAAGCCGCTGGACGTTTCCTGGGGGCTCGAGCAGCGCCGCGATACTTACCAGGTGCAGGCCGGCGACTGGGCCAGCTGGGCAGACGGCGGCTACTGCGCGGCACCTGGCAATTGCGCGGCTTCAGGCGCGCAGGTCACCAACGGCATCTCCCCGGCCGAGGCCACCAGCGCCAGCCGCAACAGTTACGCCGGCTACCTGGACGTAGGATTCAACCCGCTACCGCAGTGGTATTGGGGCGCTGCCCTGCGCTATGAACACTATGATCGCGGCATCGGTGCGACCCGCAGCGGCAAGCTCACCACCCGCTACGAGCTGACCCCCGAACTGGCCGTGCGGGCCACGGTGAGCAACGGCTTCCGGGCGCCCTCATTGGCCAACAGCCTGTTCAGCGCCCGCTCCACCACCTACGGCGTGGTCGACGGGGTGTACCAGTCGATCAACTACGGCGTGTTGCCGGTGGACTCGGCCGCCGCCAAGGCACTCGGTGCCGAGCCGCTCAAACCTGAAAAATCTGCCAACTACAGCCTGGGGCTAGCCTGGCAGCCCAGCGAGCGCCTGGCCTTCACCGCCGACGCCTACCTGATCAACGTACGCGACCGTATCACCCTCACCGGCACCTTGCTCGGCCCTGAGGTCACCCAGGCCCTGCTGGCCAATGGCATCGACTCGACTTCGGGCGGCCAGTACTTCACCAATGGCGCCAACACCCGCACCAAGGGCCTGGACCTGGTGGGCAGTTATGACCAGGACCTGGGTGGCGCCGGGACTGTGAAGTGGACGGCGGCCTTCAACTGGAACGACACCGAGATTCTCGATTACAAGCAGAGCGTGAACATTCTCGGCACGCCGTACGAGCTGATGAACCGCCAGGCGCGCAATCTGCTCACCGAGGTACAGCCGCACACCAAGCTGATCCTGGGGGGCAACTGGCGCCTGGACCGCTACCGGGTCAACCTGGGGCTGACCCGTTACGGTTCCTGGCGCGAGGTGAATGCCGCCAACGATCGTTCGCTGGACCGCGACTACAAGGCGCGCTGGATCACCGACCTGGATGTGGGCTACCAGCTGACCAAGGACCTGGAGCTGGCGATCGGTGCGCGCAACCTGTTCGACGTGTACCCCGAGCGCCAGGCGCCCGCCAGCAAGACCATGGTCAAGGGGTACGGGGTGTACTCGCCGTATGGCTTCACCGGCGGGTATTATTTCGGGCGACTGACCTACACCTTCTGACACTGCGTTCGCGCGCGTCTGTCACTGACGTTACTGGCCTGAAGCAAACGTAGGAGCGGATTTATCCGCGATGCGCCGCGCGGGCGGCGCTCGATCTCATAGGCGCTGAAGATTTCAAGGCGAACACATCCGAACACCGCACTCATCCCAGGGCATGTAGGGACCGCTTCGGGTCGACAGCTGCCGGTCGTAAATGACCGCAAACGCCCCCCTGTAGTCAGTACCGGCCTCATCGCCGGCAAGCCGGCTCCCACAGATATATCACCAGCCTCCAGGCCTGCGCAGTACCTGTGGGAGCCGGGCTTGCCGGCGATGGGCCGCGAAGCGGCCCCGGCCTTCGGATGTCCGCCATGACATCGTCTGCGCCTGTGAGATCGAGCGCCGCCCGCGCGGCGCATCGCGGATAAATCCGCTCCTACGTTTGTTTTTGGCCAATTATGTCGGAGGGGTGCGCGCGACCGCCTTGGTGCATGACGCAATATCGAGTCGTACAAACAAGGGTTCGCGCGCGTCTGTCACTGACGTTACTGGCCTG
>Ga0160462_100179_pt1 | contig 25216 bp, 26 predicted proteins | sample HID1975K_E6MG_FD_108219 | JGI IMG/M metagenome (GOLD analysis project Ga0160462, IMG submission 108219) | Enriched soil microbial communities from UW Madison campus, WI, USA - HID1975K_E6 MG | ecosystem: Environmental > Terrestrial > Soil > Unclassified | place: USA: Madison, Wisconsin... | reverse complement strand
AGCCGGTGAGCATGGCGATGAAGCCGGCGACCACCGCCGACGGGGAGCTGTCTGCCAGGGGCCGCAGGCGTGCGGAAGTGGCATCGGTCATGGGGTAAGTCCTTGTCCATGTGTAAGCAGTTTTTTCAGACTAACGCGGGCAACCTTGATCCTTGCCATACAGCAGGCATTGCTTTTAGCCGTACAGTCGCCAACTATTGGGCACGTTTGCACAACTGCATGGGAGGGAGGGGCGATGTACAAGGTCTATGGCGATTACCAGTCGGGCAACTGCTACAAGGTCAAGCTGATGCTGAGCTTGCTCGACCGCCCGTATGAATGGCACCCGGTGAACATCCTCAAGGGCGAGACCGAAACGCCCGAATTCCTGGCCATGAACCCTAACGGCAAGGTGCCGGTGCTCAAGCTCGAAGACGGTACCTGCCTGTGGGAATCCAACGCCATCCTCAACTTCCTCGCCGATGGCAGCGAGTACCTGCCCAGCGAGCCGCGCCTGCGTACCCAGGTGCTGCAGTGGCAGTTCTTCGAGCAGTACAGCCATGAGCCTTACATTGCCGTTGCACGGTTCATCCAGTTTTACCTGGGCCTGCCGGATGAGCGCGTGGAGGAATACCGCAAGCTGCACAAGGGCGGTTACAAGGCGCTGAGGGTGATGGAGCGGCAGCTGCAGATGACGCCGTACCTGGTGGGGGACCAGTACTCGATTGCTGATGTGGCGTTGTACGCGTACACCCACGTAGCGCATCAGGGGGGCTTCGACCTAACCGAGTACCCGGGCGTCAGGGCGTGGCTGGAGCGGGTGGCTGCGCACCCTCGGCACGTACCGATGGTCGACTGAGCCTACCGGCCCCATCGCCGGCAAGCCGGCTCCCACAGAGACCTCACAACATTCAACATTGTGGTCATCCTGTGAGAGCCGGCTTGCCGGCGATGGGGCCGGTACTGATGAAGCTGTTATCAGGCCGAGGCGAACCGCTTGTCCAGGTAGGCAATGATGGCCTTGGACTCGTACATCCAGGTCACCTCGCCTTGCTCCTCGATACGCAGGCACGGCACTTTGACCCGGCCGCCACCTTCGAGCAGGGCCTGGCGGTGCTGCGCATCGTTCTTGGCATCACGCAGCGCCACCGGCACGTTCAGGCGGTGCAGCGTCCGGCGGGTTTTCACGCAGAACGGGCAAGCATGGAACTGGTACAGCGCGAGGCCTTTGGCCTCTTGTTCGACGCGCGCCTGGGCCGTGGCGTCGCGCTTGCGCTTGGCCGGGCGGCTGATCCAGTCGCCGAACACGATGAGCTGGCCGAGGCCGACCCGCAGGGCTTTGACGATCATGGGCAACTCCTGAAAAGAAAAAGCCGACCCCGCAGGGTCGGCTCGGGGTCACTCGCCGATCACTTGATCAGGCTGAGGAACTCGCTGCGGGTGGCGGCGTTCTCGCGGAACTCACCGAGCATCACCGACGTGAGCATGGTCGAGTTCTGCTTCTCTACACCGCGCATCATCATGCACATGTGCTTGGCTTCGATGACCACTGCCACACCCGCGGCGCCGGTGACCTGCTGTACGGCGTCGGCGATCTGGCGGCTGAGGTTTTCCTGGATCTGCGGGCGGCGGGCGTACATGTCGACGATCCGCGCGACCTTCGACAGGCCCAGCACTTGGCCCTTGGGCAGGTAGGCCACGTGGGCCTTGCCGATGAACGGCAGCATGTGGTGTTCGCACATCGAATACAGCTCGATGTCCCGGACCAGCACCATTTCGCTGTTATCGGAGGTGAACAGCGCGCCGTTGGTCACTTCTTCCAGCGTCTGCTCATAACCGCGGCAAAGGTACTTCATGGCCTTTGCAGCCCGCTTGGGCGTGTCGAGCAGGCCCTCACGGGAGACGTCCTCGCCGATCTGGCTGAGGATCTCGGTGTAGTTCTGTTCCAGGGACATGTATCTACCTGTGGGAAAAATCGCAAAAACGAAGGGTACGGCGGCAAAGCCCGCGCTGCAAGCGTGGCGTTACTCGTCGCGGCCTTCCATCATGGTTCGTTTGAGCATCACGTACACCGCCCCGGTGCCGCCGTGGCGGGCCTGGCAGGAGGCGAAACCGAGCACTTGCGGGTGCTGGCGCAACCAGGTGTTGACGTGGCTCTTGATCATCGGGCGCTTGCCATCCAGGCGCGCGGCCTTGCCGTGGGTAACGCGTACGCAGCGCACTTCCAGCTTGTTGGCTTCGGCAATGAAGGCCCAGAGGGTCTCGCGGGCCTTCTCTACGCTCATGCCGTGCAGGTCGAGGCTGCCCTCGAAGGCGATCTGGCCGAGCTTGAGCTTGCGCAGCTGGCTTTCCTGCACGCCGTCGCGGCGCCACATCAGCTCGTCTTCGGCACCCACGTCGATGACAAATTGGTCGGACAGGCCGTCAATCACCAGCGCTTGATCGCTGCGCACGGTCGCCGCCTGGCGCAGGCCGGCCAGCTGCTTGCGGTCGGCCTTGGGTTTGCCGACCTCGGCACGGTCGTGCTTGATCGGCTTGACGCCGCGCACCTCGGCGGTGAACAGGGAAAAATCGTCGTCTTGCATGATGCCTCCACGTGGGCGGCGTAGTTTACGCGATCAGCCCAATGGCGTCAGCACCGCCCCTTGAGGCCGCTTCAGTCGTGCTTCTTCATCAGGTGCGGCGACAGGTTCAACTCCCGCCCCCGACGCAGGCGTATACGGCTGCGCCGCCAGAAGCGCACGCCCAGGTACAGCAGCAGCAACCCGACCACGGTCAGGGTGCCGGCAAGCGGGCGGTTGGCATTGAGTTCGGCCAGGGCCGGGTAATTGCCGAGCAGCCCGGCAAATCCGGCCATGGCCAGCAACACGCCGAACGTGGCCAGCAACGCCGACAGGCCGGCGGCCAGGCGGGCACCCCAGTTGCGCGGTTCGCGCTGGCGCAGGCGCTTGGCGTCGAAACTGCCTTTGAGCTTCATTCCGATTTCCTCTGTGGACATCCGGAATTCGACCAGTGGCCCGCCCTCGGGTTCCGCCCGGCTGCCGGGCGGTCGTCAGTTCAACGGCCTCAGATCAGGCTGTTGGTCGGGGCGACACAGGCGAAGTTATCGGCCATCACGGCCATTTCGCACGCGTGGATCTGCGCGGCAGGGATCACTCGGTCCTTCAAGGCCAGGTCACGGGTGGCCGAGGCGTCTTCCACCAGGGTGCAACGATAACCATAGTCCTTGGCCCGGCGCACGGTGGTGCTGACGCTGGAATGGCTCATGAAACCGCAGACGATCAGGTCCAGGTGGCCGAGCTCCTGCAGGGTTTCGTGCAGCTTGGTGTTCTTGAAGGCATTGGGCATGCGCTTTTCGATGATGATTTCACCGTCGCGTGGCTCCAGCCCCGGGATGAATTCACCGGCAGCGCCCTGCGGGTCGAAACGACCGCCGACAGTGCCGAGGTGGCGTACGTGGATGATCGGACGGCCGGCCTTGCGGGCGGCGTCGAGCAACCTGGCGATGTTGGCCACGGCCTCGTCCATGCCCGACAGCGCAAGCGGACCACTCAGGTACTCTTTTTGCGCATCGATGACGATCAGGCTGGCTTGGCTCAGCTTGGCCGGCGGGTAGTCGCGGCCAGTGAGGCGGAACATCGTGGTTGGAACGGACATCAATGGCTCCTTGGAAGGGCTTTTGTATACCTATTCTCCCTTGCCTTGGCGCCAATGGGAATGGTTGACATCGCATCCAGCGTAGTTACTGGCCTGTGGCTACCCGCAGGGCGATCCGCGGCAACAAATGTGCGGTGTGGGCTGTTAGACTTTTGTACGGTCTGAATTAGGAGTACCCCGTGATCACATCTCGTCTGCGCACGCTGCGCGACCATATCCGCTGGGCGGTCAGCCGCTTCCACGAGCACGAGCTGTTTTTCGGCCACGGTGCCGACAATGCCTGGGATGAAGCCCGCCTGTTGGTGCTGGGCGCCGTGCATCTGCCATGGGAGGTAGCCGACAGCTACCTGGACTGCCAGCTCGAGGACGACGAGCGCGTACGCCTGCAGCACCTGCTCAAGCGCCGCATCGAAGACCGCGTGCCGACCGCCTACCTGCTGGGTGAGGCGTGGTTCTGCGGCATGTCGTTCATCGTCGATGAGCGCGTGCTGGTGCCCCGTTCGCCTATCGGCGAGCTGATCGAAAAGCGCTTCGAGCCTTGGCTGGCCAACGAGCCGGCGCGCATCCTCGACCTGTGCACGGGCTCCGGGTGCATCGGGATCGTCGCTGCCGAGGTGTTCCCGCAGGCCGAGGTGGTGTTGGCCGACCTGTCCTTCGAAGCGCTTGAAGTGGCCAACCAGAACATCGAGCGACACGGCCTCGATGAGCGCGTGTTCACCGTCCAGGGTGACGGCTTTGCCGGCCTGCCGGGGCAGCGTTTCGACCTGATCCTGTCCAACCCGCCGTATGTCGATGCCGAGGATTTCGGCGACATGCCGGCCGAGTATCACCACGAGCCGGAGATGGGCCTGGCCTGTGGCAACGATGGCCTCGACCTGGTGCGGCGCATGCTCGCCGAGGCGGCCGAGCACCTGACCGACAAGGGCTTGCTGATCGTCGAGGTGGGCAACAGCCAGGTGCATGTCGAGGCGCTGTACCCTGAAGTCGACTTTGCCTGGCTTGAGTTCGAGCGTGGCGGGCACGGCGTGTTCATGCTGACGGCGGAGCAATGCCGGCAGCACCAGGAGCTGTTCAAGGCGCGGGTCTGATTCGAGGCCTTGGGGCCGCCATGCGGCCCCGGGTTGCTAGCGCGTGGCAATCCAGATCAGCAGCCCCGCCTGGAACACCGCAAACGCCACCAGGCAGGTGATGGTAAAGCGTAGCCCGCCGTCTTCGCGCCGGTACTTGGCCACCCGCTCATCGCGCTCGCGCAGTTGTGCTTCCTTCTCCAGCAGGTTCTGCTCGGCCTGCTGCAGCATGCCGGCGGCATCGAGGATGCCAACCCGTTGCACCTTCTCGCTGTTCCAGCCAGCCTTGAGCTGGCCGACCGTGGTCTCGACCGTGCGGCCTTTCAGGTGCTGCGGGTCAGCGTACTCAACTTCGATGCCCATGGCGCTGATGAACCGGTCGCGGCGCAGGCGCGTGTCTTCGTTGAGCGCATCCTTGTTCGGCAGCGCCATCCCCTCGACCCGGTAGTGCGACCACTTGCGCTGCAGCCACTGCACGGCCTGGGCCATCATGAAGCGGCCAAGGCCGCGGTTCAGGGGCTCCAGTTGCAGGCCGTTTTCGCTGCCAATGCTGACCAGCCGTTCGGCGTGATCGACACGCACATCAAGCAGGTTCTGCTCCTTGCGCACATTCTGCCCTGGCAGGCGAATCTCCATGCGCAACAGGCTGTGCGCCTTGTCATGCCGTTCGGCATGGCCGAACTCGACGAAGCGCAGCGGCCGCGCACCGCTGTTGCGGTCGGTGGGCAGCGGCGCCAGGCGCAGCAACTGGAAATGTTCGACAGCAAGGTCGGCCCACGGCAGCGCGGCGCTGTCCGTGGCTTGCGGCTCTTCGGCCGGCTCTACGGCGGCGGGGGCATCGGTCATCAAGGCGGTCTCAAATACTGGCCAATACCGAGCTTATCGGCCGTATTGGCCAGGACCTGAGGCCATTGTGCGGCGGGCGCCTTACGCCGAGGGTAGCTGATGAATGAACATCACCACGCGCTCACCCAGCTCACGGGCCAGTGGCAATTCCGGGTTGAGGTAGCTGTCGCGTTGCTGGCTCATGGCCTTGGGGCTGATGCGCAGCACATGGTTCATGCCGTCGATCAGTACCAACTGCGCATCGGGCATCGCTGCCTTGAGGCGCTCGGCGTCGGCCACGTCCACCTGTATGTCGTTGCGCCCCTGGACGATCAGCGCGGGCATGGGCAGGCGGGCGAAGGCTTGAGCCGGGTCCTGCTGAAACAGCGAGATCAGGTAGGGCTGCACGCTGGGGCGGAACACCTGGCGCAGGGGCGCGGGCACGTCCAGGGTGGTCTGCCCGGCCTGCAAGCGGTCAAGCAGGGCGCTGCTGCGGGCCAGTTGTGCGGGTGGCATGCGGCGTGCCAGTTGTTCGCGCAACACGTCTGCCATAGGCCTGCCACTGCCGGCCAGGGTGATCACCGCACTGGCGCCGGCCTGCTCGGCGGCCAGGCTGGCGATCAACGCGCCTTCGCTGTGGCCGACCAGGATCAGCGGGCCGAAGCGTGGGTCGGCCTTGAGCTTGCGGCTCCAGGCCACGACATCGGCGACGTAGCGTTCGACACTGAGGTTGCGTTCATCGGGGGTGGCCGGCTGGCTGGCGGCCACCCCGCGTTTGTCGTAACGCACGCTGGCGATGTGCTCATTGGCCAGCAGCAGGGCCAGGCGCTTGAGGTTATCGATACGCCCCGAGGCCGGGTTGTTGCCATCGCGGTCGGTGGGGCCGGAGCCGGCGATGATCAACACCACCGGCGGCGGGGTGGGCTGTTGCGGCAACAGCAGGCTGCCATGCAGCACGCCCTGGCCGGTGTCGAGGTCGATGGGGCGTTGCAGCACGGTGGGCGCGGCGGCCTGGGCAAGGCCGGTGAACAGCAGCAACAGCAAAGCGACGAAGCGCGACATCATGGGGGTACTTCGTTGGGAGATGGCAGTTTGACCCAATGTCTGCGGGAAGGTTCGGCGAAGGGGCCGGTGCAGACGACCATTCCTGATGAAATTTTCCGTATACTGGCCGCCTCGTTCACCTCAGGCAGACTCGCGGAGCGTCCATGTCCGGCAATACCTACGGCAAACTGTTCACTGTCACCACCGCTGGCGAAAGCCATGGCCCGGCGTTGGTCGCCATTGTCGATGGCTGCCCTCCGGGCCTGGAAATCTCGCTCGCCGACCTGCAGCACGACCTCGACCGGCGCAAGCCCGGCACCAGCCGGCACACCACCCAGCGCCAGGAAGCCGACGAAGTGGAGATCCTCTCCGGCGTGTTCGAAGGCCGCACCACCGGTTGCTCGATCGGCCTGTTGATTCGCAACACCGACCAGAAGTCCAAGGACTATTCGGCAATCAAGGACCTGTTCCGCCCGGCCCACGCCGACTACACCTACCATCACAAGTATGGTGAGCGCGACTACCGCGGCGGCGGGCGCAGCTCGGCGCGCGAGACCGCCATGCGCGTGGCCGCTGGCGCCATCGCCAAGAAGTACCTGGCCACCCAGGGCATCCAGGTGCGCGGCTACATGAGCCAGCTGGGCCCGATCGAAATCCCGTTCAAGAGCTGGAGTTCGGTAGGGGAAAACGCCTTCTTCAGCCCTGACCCCTCCAAGGTGCCAGAGCTTGAGGCCTACATGGACCAACTGCGCCGTGACCAGGACTCGGTCGGCGCGAAGATCACCGTCGTCGCCGAGGGCGTCATGCCGGGCCTGGGCGAGCCGATCTTCGACCGCCTCGACGCGGAGCTTGCCCATGCGCTGATGAGCATCAACGCGGTCAAGGGCGTGGAAATCGGCGCGGGCTTCGCCAGCATCGCCCAGCGCGGCACCGAACACCGCGACGAGATGACCCCGGAAGGTTTCCTCAGCAACAATGCGGGCGGCATTCTGGGAGGCATCAGCTCGGGCCAGCCGATCGTTGCCCACCTTGCGCTCAAGCCAACCTCCAGCATCACCGTGCCGGGCCGCTCCATCGACGTCGACGGCAACCCGGTCGAAGTGATCACCAAGGGCCGTCATGACCCTTGCGTGGGTATCCGCGCCACGCCGATTGCCGAGGCGATGATGGCCATCGTGCTGATGGATCACCTGCTGCGTCACCGTGGGCAGAATGCGGATGTGAAGGTCGGTACTCCGGTGCTGGGCCAGCTCTGATTCGTCAGCACCGGCCTCTTCGCGGGGCAAGCCCGCTCCCACAGGTCTTGTAGAGTTCTCGGGCTCAGCGGGGTACATGTGGGAGCGGGCTTGCCCCGCGAAGAGGCCGGTGCAGGCACGCCAAAAGGCCCATTCCATGCCTCCGATCCCTTACTGGCGCCTGTCCAGCTTCTATCTCTTCTATTTCGCCCTGCTGGGCTCGACGGCCCCATTCCTCGCTCTGTACTTCGACCACCTCGGCTTCCCCCCGGCGCGCATCGGCGAGCTGGTGGCGATCCCCATGCTGATGCGCTGCATCGCCCCCAACCTGTGGGGCTGGCTGGGTGACCGCAGTGGCCGGCGGCTGCTGATCGTACGCCTGGGCGCTCTGTCTACCCTGGCCACCTTCTCGCTGATCTTCTTCGGCAAGAGCTATGCCTGGCTGGCGCTGGTGATGGCCTTGCACGCGTTCTTCTGGCACGCGGTGCTACCGCAGTTCGAGGTCATCACCCTGGCCCACCTGCACGGCCAGACCGGGCGCTACAGCCAGGTGCGGCTATGGGGCTCGATCGGTTTCATCCTGGCCGTGGTCGGGTTGGGCCGCTTGTTCGAGTGGTTGAGCCTGGACATCTACCCGGTCGCGCTGGTGACCATCATGGCCGGCATCGTCGCCGCCAGCCTGTGGGTGCCCAACGCCCAGCCTGTGGAGCAGGGCGAGCACCGCCAGGCGGGTGGCTTCCTGCGCCAGTTGATGGCACCTGGAGTGGTGGCCTTCTACATCTGCGTGGCCCTGATGCAACTCAGCCACGGGCCGTACTACACCTTCCTCACCTTGCACCTGGAACACCTGGGCTACAGCCGCGGTGCGATTGGCCTGTTGTGGGCGCTGGGGGTGGTGGCCGAGGTGCTGATGTTCATGGCCATGAGCCGGACCTTCACCCGTTTCAGCGTGCAGCAGGTGCTGTTGGTCAGCTTTCTGCTGGCGGCGCTGCGCTGGCTGCTGCTGGCTAACCTGGCGGATCAGCCGGGTGTGCTGGTCTTCGCTCAGTTGTTGCATGCGGCCACGTTCGGCTGCTTCCATGCCGCCTCCATCGCATTCGTCCAGGCCACCTTCGGCGCTCGCCAGCAAGGTCAGGGCCAAGCCTTGTACGCGGCGCTGTCGGGTACCGGCGGTGCGCTGGGTGCCTTGTATTCAGGCTATAGCTGGAAATTGCTCGGCCCGACCTTCACCTTTGGTATGGCCAGCGCCGCAGCGCTGGCGGCAGCCGTTATCATTGCCACTCGTTCGAAACCGACCAGGACCCGCCGCTGATGAGCATCCTCTGTGTATTCCACCCGTCCAGCCCGGCCTTGCCGAACAAGGTGCTGACCCACCCCGACGATATCGCCGCCACCTTGGCCGAGCAGGGCGTGCGTTTCACCCACACCCCGCTGGCGCTGCGGGTACGCCCTGGCAGTGCTCATGAAGAAGTGCTGGATACGTGCCGTGAATACCTCGACCAATTGATGACTGCCCAGGGCAGCAAAGCCTTCAGCGTGCTCAATCGCGACGGTGCCGAGCCTTCGGCAGTCGACCTGCGCGATGAGCATGTGCATGACGCTGATGAAGTGTTGGCCCTGGTGACAGGCCGCGTGCAGGTTGGGCTGCGCTTGGGCGAGTACGTGTATGCGGTGCTGTGCGAGAAGGGCGATCAGTTGGTGATACCGGCAGGCAGCCGGCGCTGGCTGGACCTGGGGGACAATCCGTTCTGCCTGGCCTTGCGCGTGTTCGCCAATGAACAAGGCGCACGGGCGACGTTTACCGGTGATGAAACGGCTCGCCTGTATGCAGGCATGGACGAGTTCTAGTGTCCGCTCCGGCCCCACGTGGGCCAACCCTTTGCCGCTACAGGTACCCCGCCATCCCTATGGGCAATGCAGTACCTGTGGCAGCGGGCTTGCCCACGTGCAAGCCGGTGCAGACAAACCTTAGCGATAGGTCGGCAGGGCAAACCGCTGCTGGCTCTGCAGCATGGTGATCACCGGCAGCTCACTGGCCTGCTCGGCCAGGTCACGGCGAATGGCGCTGATCGCCCAGGACAGCTGCTCGGCGCTGTGCAGTTGCCCGTAGGTCAGCACGCGGCGGGTGACCTTGCCGTCAGCGGCGCGCAGGGTCAGCAGGACACCCCCATCGGGGCGAGGCTGGGTGGTGACCTGGTAGGCCGAGAACACCGAGACGAACTTTTCCTGGATGAGGTCCATATCAACTCCTGACTGAATGTGTGGGCAGACGTGAGTTGATGGTTGCAGTGACCGTGCCAATCTTTAAGGTCCAGAAAAGTCCTTTAAAATCAGTGAGTTGAATGAATATTCAATTGGGATGACCGTGCAGGCTGCATGGTCGTGCATTTTGCACAGTGCAATTTGCACGAGGCGGGCGCTGCCTATCAGCCTCATAGAATCTGAACCTTTGACCCGCTGAGCGTGCCTGACAAACAATTAGGCAATCTTTTCTGCCAGGAGGTTCCAGATGTCCGATCAGCCCGCTCCCGCCACCATGACCGATGAAGAAACCGCAGCGTTTGCCGAGCAGGTTTTCGAGCGGGCCCGCCAAGGCGATTGGGAAATGCTCGAGCGCCTATTGGCCAGTGGCTTGCCGGCCAACCTGCGCAACCACAAGGGCGACACGTTGCTGATGCTGGCCAGTTACCACGGTCATCACCAGGCGGTATCCGTGCTGCTTGCCCATGGGGCCGACCCGTTGCTCGCCAATGACAACGGCCAATTGCCAATCGCCGGCGCGGCGTTCAAGGGCGACCTGGCGATGATCCGCCTGTTGCTGGAAAACGGCGTGCCGGTGGATGCCGCAGCACAGGACGGGCGTACTGCGCTGATGCTGGCGGCCATGTTCAACCGCAGCGAGATCCTCGAGTACCTGCTGGCTGCTGGGGCCGACCCGGCACGCCAGGATGCGCGCGGCGCTACCGCGCTGATGGCCGCGCAAACCATGGGGGCTGCGGACACCGCTGCACGCCTGCAGGCGCTGGCCGGCTAACCGCAGGGGGGCGTTTGCGGCTATCCTAGGCGACTTTTCACCCGCCGCAGGCCCCCTTCATGAAAAACCAGTTGCTCGAATTCATCAGCCTCATCGCCGCCGGCTGCATGCGCGATGAAGACATCGAGCGCATCGCCGACGAGGCCGCCCAGGCCTACGCCGACCCCGTCGCCTTCCTTGCCGCCAACCCGGACATCAACTACGACGACAGCTTCCCGATCCCGCTGGGTGAGTGGGTTGTGCTCGGCAGCCTGCCGGACACCGTGGTGTTCCAGGCCGACAGCTATCAGGACCTGTTCCAGCAGATCAGTGACTCGTTCGACAAGAGCGTGCCGTTCAACCTCAAGCCCAAGCAGCTGGCGCGTACCGAGCCGCTGACGGCGTTGAATCGCATTCAGGTGCAGATGGGCGCCTTGAACAAAGAGGTCGGCGGTTATGTGCTGCTCAACTTCAGCCAGTTGCTCGACGACGAGCTGCAGGTGGTGATGGTGGGCCAGAACGACCTGGCGCGCGTGCTGGAGTTGGGCAGCGAGCTGGGGATCAAGGTCGAGCCGGCCCTGGAGGCCTTGAAGGTCGCAGTTCACGTCTGAAGTCGGGTTGTCAGCACTGGCCCTATCGCCGGCAAGCCGGCTCCCACTGAGGTATCACCGCCCTCAGGTTCAGTGGGGGCGGTATGGGAGCCGGCTTGCAGGCGATAGGGCCAGTGCAGCCACTGCGCAATTCAGCCCAGCGCCGTATCCAGGAACATCATCACCGCAAACCCGCCCATCAGGCCCAGGGTCGCCGACGTCTGATGACCATTACGGTGGGTTTCGGGAATCACCTCGTGGGACACCACGAAGATCATCGCCCCCGCCGCCAGGCCCATGCTGATCGGGTAGGCCAGCGCGAAACCGGTTGAGATGCCCAGGCCGATCACCGCCCCCAGCGGCTCCATCAACCCCGAACCGACTGCCACCAGCGCTGCTTTTAAATTCGACAACCCGGTTGCACGCAAGGCCAGGGCCACGGCCAGGCCTTCGGGGATGTCCTGAATGGCAATGGCGCTGGTCAGCGGCAGGCCGATGTTCATGTCACCGTTGGCGAAGCTCACCCCAATCGCCATGCCTTCGGGCAGGTTGTGCAGGGGGATCGCCAGCACGAACAGCCACACCCGGCTGATGCGTTCCGCCTCGGGGCCGCAGGGGCCCGTGCTTTCATGTTCGTGCGGGGTGAAGCGGTCCAGGCCGAGCATCAGCAGCACGCCCAGGCCCATGCCCAGCACCACGGTAAAGGCTGCAGCCGGGCCACTGCCGGTGATTTCGCGGGCCGCATCCAGGCCCGGCAGTATCAACGAGAACGAACTGGCGGCGAGCATCATGCCGGCAGCAAAGCCCAGCATTACATCCTGGCTGCGCGCGCTGACATCCCGCAGTACAACGGCCAGCACGGCGCCCAGCGCCGTGGCGCCAAAGCCAGACAAACCGCCCAGCAGCGCCAGGTGCAGGTTGTCGGCATGGTCGCCGTTGATGGCGTTCCAGAAGCTTGCCGCCAGCAGCACGATCACCGCCAGCAGGCTGACCCCAAGGCCTGCGCTGAGCCATGGGGTGTTCACCACCTGTTGCCGCCAGGCGCTCAGCAAAGAGGGTTGGGCAGCGCTTTGGGTGTGGGCTGGGGGCATGCGAACCTCGAATCGATGAATAACTGCAGTTTATCCAGTGACCTGTGGGGCAGGCCAAGGATTCCCTTCTATCGACGTGATAGCTGGCTATGCTGTGCAGCATGCACCTTCAACGGGAGTTTTGGCATGGGTTCCACTTTCAACGGCCTGGTTGGCCTGATCATCCTGGCCCTGGACATCTGGGCAATCCTCAATGTGATCAAGAGTGGCAGGGAGGTCGGGGTCAAGGTGCTGTGGATTCTGCTGATCGCCTTGCTCCCGGTGATCGGGCTGGTGATCTGGGCGATCGCCGGGCCCAGGGGTAATGTGCGGATCGGTTAGGGGCATTTTGCTGGCACGGACAAAATCAGCAACAGCCCCGTGACAAAATTTTCACATTGGTTTAAACAGAATCCGCACCCGCACAATGCTGCGTTGGTCTAGCGCCGGCGCCATCCCCGCAAACACGCAATCCTAGGATCTCCCCATTCATGGCTAACACGGATGCCTTGAAGCAACAGGGCGCGCGAGCTTTTACGCCGACCTTGAAATCGCACCTGGCCTATACGCTGCTAAGCGGCCTGGTGATCATGTTGATGCTCAGCCTGGTTCGCCTGGCACTGCTGATCTACAACAGCGACATGATCGGCGACACCCCTTATTCGACGGTCGCAGAGGGCTTCCTCAACGGTTTGCGCTTCGACCTGCGGGTGGTGGTGTACCTGAGCATTCCGCTGCTGCTGGCCATCCTGAGCCCCTGGGCCATGGCCCAGCGCGGCCTGTTCCGCTTCTGGCTGACCATCACCTCGAGCGTGGTGATGTTCCTCGGCCTGATGGAAATGGACTTCTATCGCGAGTTCCACCAGCGCCTCAACGGCCTGGTCTTCCAGTACATCAAGGAAGACCCGAAAACCGTCATGAGCATGCTCTGGTACGGCTTCCCGGTTGTCCGCTACCTGCTGGCGTGGCTGTTCGGCACCTGGCTGCTGAGCCTGCTGTTCAAGGGCATCGACCGCCTGACCCGGGGTAATGGCCTGCAGCGCGTGGCGCCGTGGTACAACCGCCTGGCGGTGTTCATGGTGATTCTGCTGGTGGCCGTGGTTGCCGCCCGTGGCACCCTGCGCCAAGGCCCGCCGATGCGCTGGGGTGATGCCTTCACCACCGATTCCAACTTCGTCAACCAGCTGGGCCTGAACGGCACCCTGACCCTGATCGACGCTGCCAAGAGCCGCTTCGGCGAAGACCGCGCCAACATCTGGAAGCCGGTACTGGAGCAGAACCTCGCCACGCAGACCGTGCGTGAGCAGCTGCTGACCCCCCACGACACCCTGGTTGATGCAGACGAGGCCGCCATCCGCCGTGACTTCGTGCCGCCGGCCGAGCGTACCCTGCCGATCAAGAACGTCGTGGTGATCCTCATGGAGAGCTTCGCCGGGCATTCGGTAGGCGCACTGGGCAGCCCGAACAACATCACCCCGTACTTCGACAAGCTGGCAAAAGAGGGGCTGTTGTTCGACCGCTTCTTCTCCAACGGCACGCACACCCACCAGGGCATGTTCGCCACCATGGCCTGCTTCCCCAACCTGCCAGGGTTCGAATACCTGATGCAGACCCCGGAAGGCGGGCACAAGCTGTCCGGCCTGCCAGCGCTGCTCAGCGCCCGTGACTACGATGATGTGTATGTCTACAACGGCGATTTTGCCTGGGACAACCAGTCCGGGTTCTTCGGCAACCAGGGCATGACCACCTTCATCGGCCGTAACGACTTCGTCAACCCGGTGTTCTCCGACCCGACCTGGGGCGTGTCCGACCAGGACATGTTCGACCGTGGTAACGAGGAACTGGCCAAGCACGATGGCAAGAAGCCGATCTACGCACTGCTGCAGACGCTGTCCAACCACACGCCGTATGCACTGCCCAAGGACCTGCCGGTAGAGAAGGTCACCGGCCAGGGCCGCCTGGACGAGCACCTCACCGCCATGCGCTATTCCGACTGGGCCCTGGGCCAGTTCTTCGAGAAGGCGCGCAAGGAGCCGTACTTCAAGGACACCCTGTTCGTCATCGTCGGCGACCACGGTTTCGGCAACCACCAGCAGGTCACCGAGCTCGACCTGGGTCGCTTCAACGTTCCGCTGCTGCTGATTGCCCCGGGTATCCAGGAGAAGTTCGGTGCGGTCAACCACACCGTCGGTACCCAGGTCGACATCGTCCCGACCATCATGGGCCGCCTCGGGGGCCAGGCGCGCCACCAGTGCTGGGGCCGCGACCTGCTCAACCTGCCTGAGTGCGACCAGGGCGTGGGCATGATCAAACCGTCGGGCAGCGAGCAGATCGTGGGCCTGGTGCAGGGTGACCGCATCCTCATCGAGTCCAAGGACATGACCCCGCGCATGTACCGCTACCAGCTGGGCAGCGAGTTCAAGGCCGAGCTGATCGAAAGCCCGGACCAACCGCAGATGCTCAAGCAGCTCGAGGCCTACATCCAGACGGCGACCAAGAGCCTGCTGGATAACACGGCGGGTGTGGTGCACGGCACACCGAAGTAACTGAACCCATCGCCGGCAAGCCGGCTCCCACAGGTAGGCCACTGAACCAATGCGCAGTGGGGCCCTGTGAGAGCCGGCTTGCCGGCGATGAGCCCGCCACTGGCGGCAACTGACTGAACAAATCCTTCCGCCCACGGTCAAGCATTTACAGGCATCACACCCGATGTTCTCTGCTTGAGAGGGCTATTCGATGAAAGAGTGGGAAGTCATTTTTGCCGACCAGAAAGGCGAGCCAACCACGCTGGTACTGCACGGTGAGCAGTGCCCTAGCGAGGAGGAAGCGGCCCGCGCCATTCGTTCGCATCTATTCCCGGTCATGGACGAGTTGGACCTCAACGACTTCCAGGACCGCGCCCCGTCGCCCACTGCACGCTGGCTCAAAGAGCAGAACGGCGTGGTCATCACCCGCATTCAAGAAGCTTCCTGACCCGCAAGTTGGCGTGGTGCCCTTGCAGGCACTACGCTGCAGGGAGGTGTTGGCCTGTTCTGCGGGGCTGCACCTGTTCGATTCGCGTCTTGCATCAGCTCGATCTGCCCGGCCATGCCGGCGGGTGCGTAGTGCACGGAAAGTCTATCCATTGCGTTATTCGGGAGGACGATTCATGAGCAGCCACGACGATATCAGCAGCAATGTCCTGCGCCAGATGAAAGCAGGCGGTTTTGACTTCAGCCAGATCCATCCCATCGAGTTCTACGCGGTATTTCCAGATGAAGCCGGCGCGCGAAGAGCGGCCGGGCAGTTTCGCGGCGAGTCACTCAATGCTCAGGTGCGTGAACGGGATGATGGTGCGTGGCACCTGGAACTGAGCAAGATCATGTATGCCACCTACGGTGGTATCGGTGACTTCGAAGAAGCCTTCGAGCAGGTCGTTTCACCCTATGGCGGTGAGGTAGAGGGGTGGGGCGTCAAGCAAGAGCGGCCGAGGGCCTGAGCCTTTCGCGGTGTCTGTTTCGCCGATAAACCCGCTGTCACGGGTACATCACCGGCCATGAGTGCTGTTGTGTGCCTGTGAATGCGGGTTTACCCACGAACATGGCGCCGTCAGTCTCAAGGCTTGCGCCCAGCCATATGTTTCAAATAAGCCAGCAGCGCATCCAGTTCCTGCTCACTCAACACACTTTCGGCAAACCCGGGCATGCGCGCCTGCGGCCATTGCCGCAAGCTCTGCGGGTTGCGAATGTACTGGCGCAGGAACCCTGGCTGGAAGTACTCGGTCGGGTTGTGCGGCAGGTTCAGGTCTGGCCCGAACTGCGCATCCCCTGCGCCGTTTAGCCGATGGCACGCCAGGCAGTTCTGCTGGAACAGGGCAAAACCCTGGCGCACCGGGTCATCGGTAGCCAGCTTTGGATCGGGTAGCAGGGCGGGGAAGCGTTGCTCGACGGCGGCCAGGCGGCGGATCGTGGCGATCTGGAAGGGCCATTGCTCGGGGCGGATGCCGCTCGCCTGCGGGTTGGTCCATACCAGGTAGAACGGCCCGGCGCTTGGCTTGCCCTTGCCCAATGCCGGCCACGGTTTTGCCGGCTCCTCGATGGCCAGCCAGGCGCGTGCGGGGCCATCCTGCAGCAGCGGTGCTGCGGGCATTTCGGCAGCAAAGCCGTCCAGCGCGACGGCTTGCAGGTGGTCATCCGCCTTGATGCCCTGCAGCAGCGTGGCCAATGGGACGGCGCGATAGCGCATGGGGCGTTTGTACGAAACGTCCTGATCGACACTGATCTCGCGGGCCTGCGGCAGGCTCAGCAACTGCGCGCTGTCCCACTGGCGCGACAGGCTCCCCAATTGCAGGTGCAGTTGCGCTGCCTGCAGCGGCAGGCTGAACAGAAGAACTAGCAGGGCAAAGCAGGGGCGCATGGGCAATCTCCGACCGTCATGGCCGGCAGGTTACCTGTGCAATGCCCGTAAAGGCCACAGCCACCGTCATCCGAACAAACGTGTGAGGTTTGGCAGGATCAGCAGCAAGGTCGTGGCGAATAAAATGAGCCCAGCTTGGCGAAGTTTCGATTGTCTGAACATGGCGGACCGCCTTCTTGTTGTTATTCCTGAATACCCGTTGGCTTCCCTGTCGCGCTTCGGGTCGATCACCGTGGCGTGATTCACGCCCGTACTGCTTACCTCTTCAAATCGATATACAACCAACAGTAGGGCGAACGTTATCCATGTTTCAGAACCCTTTGTTCTAACAAGTATGATAGACAATCGCCATCTGCTATGAGGCCATGGGCCAGCTCGCTGACACGCTCTGGCTAGACGGCTGCGAATACCCTCGTCACAACCCGACAAAATGTGACCGTTCGTCAGTGCAGCCTACTTGCTTGTACGTGTCTTTCGCGTCAGTCTCTACAGCAGATTCCCACTCATGTCGTTCAGGACTATCCCTATGTCGTTACGCATCTGCATCCTTGAAACCGATGTCCTGCGACCGGAGTTGACCGCGCAGTACCAGGGCTATGGAAGGATGTTCGAGCAGCTCTTCTCGCGGCAGCCGATCGCAGCCGAGTTTTGTGTGTACAACGTGATGAACGGCGACTATCCCGCCGATGACGAACGCTTCGACGCCTACCTGGTAACCGGTAGCAAAGCTGATTCGTTTGGCACAGACCCGTGGATCCAGACCCTCAAGGCCTACCTGCTAAAGCTCTACGAGCGTGGCGAGAAACTGTTGGGCGTCTGCTTTGGTCATCAGTTGCTGGCGTTGACGCTGGGTGGCAAGGCCGAGCGCGCCGACAAGGGCTGGGGGGTAGGCATTCACCGCTATTCGCTGGCGGCGCATGCCCCCTGGATGGACCCGGAGGTTTCTGAACTGACCCTGCTGATCAGCCACCAGGACCAGGTGACCGAGCTGCCGGAAGGCGCCACGGTGATCGCCTCGAGTGATTTCTGCCCGAATGCGGCCTACCACATTCGTGACCAGGTGCTGTGCTTCCAGGGCCACCCGGAGTTCGTCCATGACTACTCGCGGGCACTGCTCGATGCGCGCCAGGAGTACCTGGGCGATGAGGTTTACCACAAGGCAGTGGCGAGCCTGGCCACCGAGCATCAGGGCGACCTGGTCGGGGAGTGGATGATGCGTTTCGTGCAGCAACCGGCCAAGTCGAACGGTAGCGCTGCCTGAGCCTTGTTGGCCGCGTTGCAGCCTGCTGACAGAGGCGCTCCTGCAGGAGCGGCCTCGGGCCGCAGCGCGGCCCGACACTCTACAGCCACCCCGATTTCTTGAAGCTCGCGAACAACCCCGCACAGCCCAGCCCAATCACCCCCAGCACCGCGAAGTAGCCGTAGTGCCAGCTCAGCTCAGGCATGTTCTGGAAGTTCATTCCGTAAATGCCCGCAATGGCCGTAGGGAAGGCCAGGATCGCCGCCCACGCGGCAAATTTGCGCTGCACCAGGCTTTGCCGTGAAGACTCCAGCAACATGCCGATCTCGATGGTCTGGCTGGCGATGTCGCGGATCCCCGACAAATCTTCCATCTGCCGCGTCACGTGGATCTGCACGTCGCGAAAGTACGGGCGCATGTTCTTGTCGATGAACGGGAAGCTCAGGCGCTGCAGCTCCTCGCTCACCTCCACCATCGGTGCCACGTAGCGGCGCAGGCGCAGGATGTCGCGGCGCAGGCCGTGCAGGCGACGAATGTCCTCTTCGAGCAGCGAGCCGCTCAGTACGCTCTGTTCCAGCTCCTCGATCTCGCCATGTATGGCTTCGCTGACGGGTTGGTAGTTTTCCGTAACGAAGTCGAGCAAGGCATACAGCACGAAGTCTTCGCCGTGTTCCAGCAGCAGCGGCCGCGCTTCGCAGCGCTGGCGCACCAGGGCGTAGGATTTCGAGTGGCCATTGCGGCAGGTGATGATGTAGCCATTGCCGGCGAAGATGTGGGTCTCGATGAATTCCAGCTTGCCCTCATGGCGCACGGGCGAGTAGGTGACGATGAATAGCGCATCACCGAAGGTTTCAAGCTTCGGCCGGCTGTGCTTCTCCAGCGCGTCCTCGATGGCCAGTTCGTGCAGGTTGAACTGGCGCTGCAGGTTGGCCAGCTCCTCGGCGTTGGGCTCTTCCAGGCCGATCCAGACGAAATGCCCCGGCTTTTGCGCCCACTCGCTGCCTTCGTCAATGCTGATGTTGGTGACCTTTCTGCCGGCGCTGTACACCGCCGATGCCACGACTCGACCCATGGTTATCCACTTGTCCGGTTGAACACGGGTTACAGCTTGGGCTGTATAGCGTGGGAGGGCAACCTACGGCTGAGGCAACTCACCTTCCATGCGGTCGATGCACTGTTGCATCTGCCCGCGGCACTGCTCGATCAACGCCGGCAGGTCCTGCTGGGTAAGCCCGGCTGTAGCGATCGGCGGCAGCGAACGCACCACCACCGTGCGCTGGCGCCAGCTGTTCAGGCTCAGGCGCCGGGCATAGCGGCTGACGCACACCGGTACGATCGGCACGCCTGCATCGATGGCCATGTGGAAGGCACCCTTCTTGAATGCCAGCAGCTGTTGTTCGGGGTTGCGCGTGCCCTCGGGGAAGATCCAGATAGAGGTGTCGTCGCGCAGGATGCGGGTAGTCACCTGCATCGCCCTGCGCGCCTGGTAGGCGTTCTTGCGGTCGATCAGCACATTGCCGCCCAGCCAGAACAGTTGCCCGAACAGTGGGATCCAGCCGAGGCTTTTCTTGCCGATTGCGACCGTGCGTTGCGGTACCACCTGGCCGAGGATGAACAGGTCGAAGTTGGACTGGTGGTTGGCGACGATCACGCAGCCGGGCGGCTGGTCCCGCAGCGGGCCGACCTCGGCCTTGACCTTGATGCGCATCAGCCAGGTCGCTGGCAGGCTGTAGAGGCGGGCGAAGAGGCGGCTGTTGTCGCGGTTGAACGGGCGCAGCAGTCCGATCAGCAGGCCAATGGCCCCAACCAGCAGGAAGTGCAGCCCCAGAAGGAGCATGCGGAGGCAGTAAAGCATGGTACGACTCACACCAGATGGTCGCGGTGCAGTGTACGGTTGTGCACTGTGTTGGGCAAACCCTGGTGTTGTCGCTGATGGCGCTATCGCCGGCCAGCCGGCCGCATCAAGGCGGAAGCACGCTACTCCTGTAGGAGATTACCCAGCCCTTCCGGCTGCGCTGTCGCGCAGAGAACAAAGCCCGTGAGCGCGCCGCATACCCTGTAGGAGCGGCTTCAGCCGCGAAGCAGGCGCCGCGGTGGATGGCACCGGCTTCGCCGGTGTTCGCGGCTGAAGCCGCTCCTACAGGATCCCCGCCAAATCAGTAAATTAGCGTTTGTTCTATGAGAGCTGGCTTGCCGGCGATGGGGCCGGTACCGTCAGCCCATATGCTCCTGATCCAGCTCAATGGCCTTGTCCAGAACATCCAGCAGCCCTTTGCGCACTTTCAACTTGGTGTTCTTGTGCGCCAGCATGTTCAGCTTCTTCAGTTCACGCGCCGCAGCCAGGGCGGTGTCCTGCAGTTGCTCGGCCGGTACCACCTTGTCGAGGAAACCCGCTTCTACCGCACTATGCGGGTCAAAGATCTCGGCGTTGTTCACCGAGCGCTGGAAGGCCGCGCGGCTCAAGCGGTCGCGGGCCAGTTCGATACCGGCATGGTGCATGGTCATGCCGATCTGGACCTCGTTCAGGCAGATCTTGTAAGGCCCTTCGACACCGATACGGTAGTCGGCCGACAACAACAGGAAGGCCCCTTTGGCCACCGCGTTGCCGGGGCAGGCGACAATCACCGGAAACGGGTGCGAAAGCAGGCGACGGGCCAGGGTGGAACCGGCGGTGACCAGGCTGACTGCTTCCTTCGGCCCGGCCGTCATCACTTTAAGGTCGTAGCCGCCGGACAGGATACCCGGCTGGCCAGTGATGATCACCACTGCCCGTTCTTCCTTGGCGCGATCGAGGGCGGCATTGAACGCGTCGATGACATCCGGCGAGATGGCGTTGACCTTGCCGTTGTTCAGGGTCAGGGTGGCGATGCCGTCTTCGGCATGGTAGGTAATCAGCTCGCTCATGGCAGAGTCCTTTAGGTGGCGTGACGATGACGTTACCCAGCGCCGTGGGCCAGGTAAAGCAGCAAGGCTGACTGGCCAGTCAGTGGCAGGGCTGAACGCCTTGGTGCGCCGGGGTAGAGCGTTGCCGGCCCGTAAAAGCGCAGGCGAGATTGGCAGCATCGCCCTGGCAACGTCGGGTTTTTATCGGTTTGGCTTAAATGCATGAAAAAACTGAAAAAAATGCTTGCCAAGGTAAAGCTCTTCCACTAAATTAGCGCGCCTCGACAGGGTGAATGCCTTGAAGAGAAAACGGTGAAGTGTCCGAGTGGTCGAAGGAGCACGCCTGGAAAGTGTGTATACGAGAAATCGTATCAAGGGTTCAAATCCCTTCTTCACCGCCACATTCTGCGAAAAGCCCCCGAACTGAAAAGTTCGGGGGCTTTTTGTTTCAGGGGTAGTAGGGCGCGCGCCCAAGGTCAGCAGAGCATCTGTGGGAGCAGGCTTGCCCCGCGAATGGGCCGCAAAGCGGCCCCGCAGACCTCAGAAACTCACCGACGCCGACAGCCGCGCCGTCCTCGGCGCCCCCTGGAACAGGTAGTTGTCCCCCAGGTAATCGCCCACATCCCGCCAGTAGCGCTTGTCGAACACGTTATCCACGGTCAGCCGCAGCACCGTCTCATAGCCACCCACCCGCGTGCGATACCGGCTACCGATGTCGAACACGGTATACCCGCCCACCTCGACATTCCCCGCCTGGCTCGCATACTTGCTGGCGCTGTAGCGCGCGCCGCCAAGCAATGCCAGGCCAGGGACCGGCAGGCTATAGTCGGCTTGCAGGGCGGCACGCAGGCGCGGCACATTGATCGCCTGATGGTCCTCGTAGGCATCGGTACCACTGTTCTCGACCCGTGCGCGAATCGCCGCGGCGCTGGCCTGAACCTGCAGGTTCGAGGTCACCCAGCCGCTGGCACCCAGCTCCAGGCCGATGTTCTTCTGCTGGCCTTGCTGCACGTAGGTGAAACTGCCATCGCCTTGCGGGCGGGCGTACTGATAGGCCTGGCGGATCTGGAACAGCGCGGCGCTGAAGCTCATGCCTTGCCAGTCGCGCTTGATGCCCAGCTCGAGTTGGTGCGACAGGGTGGGGGCGAGGATTTCGGCAGCGTTGCTGGCAAACCAAGGGGCGGTGCCCCCGGCCGACAAACCCTTCGAGTAGCTGGCGTACAGGGTGGTGTCCAGGCGCGGTTTGTAGATCAGCGCGGCATTGGGTAGCAGCTGATATTGCCGGGTGTGGCGCCCGGCCACGCCGTTCTCGTCCCAGGTTTTTTCGTCCAGGCGCACTTCACGGGCGCCAAGCACGGTTTGCCAGTGCTCGTTCAAGGTGATGCGGTCGCTGACGAACAGGCCGTACTGGCGGCTGTCCAGGCGCCGCTCACTACTGCCAACGGGCTTGTCCGAAGGGTCCACGGCAGGCGCGCCGGTGTAGATGTTGCCGCTGCCGACCCACTCGTTGTAGTAGGGGCGCTGGTCCAGGGTGCGTCGTTGGGCGCTGCTGCCGACCGTCAGTTCGTGGCTTACGCCAAGGGCATCGAAACGGCCATTGAGCATGGCCTGCGCCTCATCCGTGCGGCGGGTGTCATCCGGGCTGCGGAAATCATAGATGTCGTAGTCGCCTTGCGGGCTGAAGTGCGACTGCCAGCCACCTTCGCTGCCCCAGGCAAACGCGCTGTAGTCATCGATCACCACGTGGCTGCGCGAGGCGCTGAGCGTACCGCTCCAGTTATCGTTGAAGCGGTACTGGAAGCGTCCCCCCAGGTTCAGCGAATCGTTCTGCACAGGCTTGGCCCAGTGCTGATAGGCCAGCCGGTCATCGGGGTCGATGCCGTGCGGCACTTCGCTGCCGCCAAGCAATTGGTAGCCCGGCACCGAGCGCTGCTCGCGGTGCTGGTATTCGGCATCCAGTTGCAGGGTGGCATCGGCGCTGATCTGCCAGTCGAAGGCCAAGGATGCGAAGTCGCGCTTGCCATCGGCGTGGTCGACGTACGAGCGGATGTCCTCATGGGCGAGGTTGGCGCGCAGGCCGAACTGCCGTTCGCTGCCGAACCAGCCGCCCAGGTCGGTGGCCAGGTAGCGCTCGCCCTGCTCGTTGGTCGAAACGGTTACGCTGCGTACATCCTCGGCGCGCTTGGTCACGTAGTTGATCAACCCGCCAGGCTCGGACACGCCGCTTTGCAGGCCGGACAAGCCTTTGAGCAGTTCGACCTGCTGCTTGTTTTCCAGGGCTACGTTCTGCTCGCCGACAATGGTCTGGCCATTGATGCGGTAGCTGCTGGCGGCGTTCAGTTCGAAGCCGCGGACGTTGAAGTTTTCGTAGTAGCCGATAGGGGCATAACTTTCGCCAACCGAGGCGTCACTCTGCAGCACCTCGCTGAGCTGGCGTACCTGCCGGTCTTCGATCAGTTGCTGGCTGAACACGCTGACCGACGCCGGGGTGTCGAGCAGCGGTGCAGCCTGGAACCCGCCTACTGCGGCCTCGCGCACCTGATAGCCTTCATTGCCGTAGGTGTCGGACACCTCCACGGGGGCGAGGGTGACACTGCTGTCAGCCAAACCGTGAGGGCTGTGCAAGGCCAGGCCCAGGCTGAGCAGGCTCAGGGGCAGGCGGGGGCGGGGCAGGGGCATGCGAGGTCCTTGATGGGCGAATTTGCACGGGGCCATTCGCGGGCAAGCCCGCTCTCACAGGCACGGCACCGCTTTCAATGGCGACGCCATGCCTGTGGGAGCGGGCCCGCCCGCGAAGAGGCCAGTGCAGACAAAAAGTGCCGCATCTTATCAGGCCCATGCAGCCCAGAGCGCGCCCGAGATGCTTATTCGCCTTTCACCGGCCGCCGGTGCTGGCGCCAGCTGTCATCGATCTTCGACCAGGTCTTGCCATCGGTGATGGCCATCAGCTTGCGGCCATCCTTGAACGTGGCAAGGAACGTCGCTTCTTCCTCTTTGCCACCGAGCCACAGCCCGGCCAGCAGGCCCACCGGGCCAGCCACCAGGGCGCCGGCAACGCCCCAGCCGAGTGCGGTGCCCAGGCTCCGGCTGGTCTCGAGGCTGGCGAGCTGCAGGTCGCTGATACGTGTAAGGGAAATCCGCTCGCCAGGCGAAGGGCTGCGCGGGGTCTTGAGTGTGAGCGATCCATTGCGATACTCGCCTTCACCTTGCAAGAAATCGCCGGATTGCACCGTGAGTCTTGTCATTGAGTCGTCCTGTCAGTGAAAGGGGCTTGGCCAGCACCTACTGAAGCGCTGGCACGTCGGGCAAGTCAACGAGCAGGCGACGGAGGGTCGTGTGGCGCTATGCCGCGCAGGCCCTCGCAGCGCGTTTGCGCTTGCGTTCGGCCCAACCCCATACCAGCAGGGCCAGCACGCCGATCAGCAACCCTGCCACCACGATGCCCTTCCAGCCTGAATGCTGGAACAGCTGCGTGCCCAGCAACGAGCCTAGCGCGCCGCCGATGAAATAACAGGTGATGTAGCCGGCATTGAGCCGAGTACGTGCCTCGGGCCGCAGGGCAATTACCGCATTCTGGTTGCTCACGTGCACCAGTTGCACGGCCAGGTCGAGCACCAGCACGCCCAGCAGCAATGCCGCCAGTGAGTGCTCGGCAAAGCCCAGCGGTACCCATGACAGCAGCAGTGCCACCAGGCCCACCGTGGTGCCCAGCGAGCCCTTGCCGCGGTCTGCCAGGCGCCCGGCCCAGTTGGCCGACAGCGCGCCCGCTGCGCCGGCAAGGCCGAACAGGCCGATTACCGCGTCGGAATAATGGTAAGGCTCGCGGGCCAGGAGGAATGCCAGCGGCGTCCAGAACAGGGCGAACAGGCTGAATGCCAGCAACCCCAGCAGCGAACGCAGCCGCAGCACCGGCTCGTCGATGAACAGGCGGAACACCGAGCCGATCAGCGCCGGGTATTTGAGCCCGGCGTGGCTGTGGTGTTGTGGCAGGCTGCGGTACAGGGCGAAGGCGGTAATCGCCATGAGCACGGCAGCCAGCACATAGATGCTGCGCCAACCGCCCAGCTCTGCCATTAAACCGGCAGCGGTGCGGGCCAGCAGGATGCCCAGCAGCAGGCCACTCATCAGTGTGCCCACCGCGCGCCCGCGCTGGTGCGGTTCGCTCAACGTCGCGGCCATGGGCACGAGAATCTGCGCCACCACCGAGAACAGGCCGGT